>Ga0209645_1000540_pt1 | contig 19453 bp, 31 predicted proteins | sample ETNvirenome_6_30_FD_184070 | JGI IMG/M metagenome (GOLD analysis project Ga0209645, IMG submission 184070) | Marine viral communities from the Pacific Ocean - ETNP_6_30 (SPAdes) (version 2) | ecosystem: Environmental > Aquatic > Marine > Oceanic | place: Pacific Ocean | collected 2013-06-19
TCTACACAAAGTTGAGCACAACGGAATCCGCTAGATATAATTAACGGCTTGTCAAAATGTGAGCGCACCGGTTGTAAAATATTTACTGCTAATGATTTTAAATTTTCTATTTGTGCAGGGTTAGGATTATTGTTAATCCCTTTACGTTCTGCAACTTGTGATTTGGTAAGTTCATCTAATGTAATGTTAGCCGTTAGTTTCATCTTTATCCTCCTCTATTTGGTAAAACATATTGTCTGTATCTTCTGTAGTCCAATCTTTATTTTCGACCGTCCAATAAGTATTTTGTACTTTATAGTCTGGCCAAGATCTATCAGTAGTATAGTTAGAAATGCTCCACAAGATACGATTATTAGGCTGAGCAGCATAATTGCCGTTATCAAGTTCCAATATATGTGCACACTTATGTTCTTGAGGTATTTCAGAGTGTTCAGTATCGATTTCATTTACTTCAGGTGTCCCCCAGTCAATTGTAAATAGGTATTCTCCTTTATAAAATTTTTTATCCTTACCTAAAAATTTACCCCGCATCCCACCAAGAAAATCAAATTCAGTGACACTAGGGTAGTAACTAAAACAGTTCCACAGTTCCAACTCGTCAACCGACATATCGGGCACTTCGGTTCTGTTAAACGATTTTTGGAAAAACGCTGAGATAGGCAAACGCCAATAGCACGCGCCGTTTGGTAACATACAATGAAATAAGAGGGATTTTCCCGTAAGACTCGCCAAACCAAAGATAATGCAGTCCATACTTTCTTTTTTATATTTAGGATCCAAATCATATAAATACTCCTTTTTTACCTTTGCATATATTGTTGGAATGTTAATATTAAGATAAGCCATAATTAATCAATAACGTTTAAACCTGTTTCTCTGTTCAAATATTTATACTCAATCTTATGTATATCAAATTCTTTCATTATTGTATTACATATATCCTTCTCGTTAAAGTCTCCACAAGAATATACGTCAAATTGCATCAAAGCAGGTTTTGGCTCATCCCAAATATGCATTGCTATATGTGATGTTTCGATGATAGCTACTGCAGTTATCCCCCTATTACCTTCCATATGACAATATTTTACATACGGGCCCATAAAGACCTTCATATTTATAGACTCTATAAATGTGGTCATCCAATGTTTAAGCTGTTCTTCATCTGTTGGTGGTTTACTTGCTTCCGCTCTTATAATTAAATGCTTATGAACAAGTAAATTCTTTTTCATATCGTATTAGATCGTTGTTCTTTACAAGTAAATTTTACAATGATGTTCATATCATTAACAACATTTTCACCAAGATCTTTTAAAATTTTTTGTGATTCCATATAGCCTTCTTGTAAACAATCATAAGAAGTATTAAATTCTTTGTTTAATACCGCAGGTGGATAACAGGTACTCTGAACCTGTGAGCAGATAATCATTACTAGTAAGTATTTCATTTATCATTGAGTCCATAATAAATTACTACACACAGCAAAATAAATGCTATGATTGTGTTGATTGGTAAAAAAGGTTCTACTACGTAATTTTCCATTATTCACTAATTCCCATTATCCATAATATTAAGAATACAAAACAGATAGGTTCCATTATCTTAATATCTTAACTATTTTTTTTCTGTCCATATATATCTCTGTCTGAGCTTCTACTTTTTTACAAGTAAATACAACTCTCTCAGGATTTACCTCGTTCTGCGCGATACGCTTGGATTTCAAACAATCGCTGAGATTCGGTTTATATACGTGCTCTATCATATTTCCGTTTAACGTTAATATTAGTGCAAATACAGTCTCTATCATAATACCTTACCTTTGTTTGGCCCATATTTAATTCTATACTTATGTGTGCCTGTGCCATTAATCTCTACTTCTTTTTTGAGATCTTTGACATAACTCATTTGTTTTGCCTTTTTCTCTTGATTAGAAATATAATCTAAAATTTTTCTAGTGATTCTTTCCATTTCCATTCCTAATTATTTTCTCTACGTCTTCAGTTAACTTCTCAGTTCTTTTCTTTAAAAACTCTATGTTAACTGCATTGTTTCTCATACCTTTAATTTCTGTTTCTACATCCTCTAGTAAACCACTAACGTGTTCTACAATCATAAAAAGTTCTGCCTCTCCTGCTGATTGACCTAACTCACCTCTTGGATATTTAATCCTAAACTCTGAGTTTTGATCTAAATCTTTTTGCATCAACTCTATTTTAGTAGAGTGTTGGTTTAGTTTTTCGTGGATACCAAAATAAGCCCACGTTCCAATCGCAATTATTGCGATCAAACTAGCAACCGTCTTCATCGGCATTTGCACGGCTGCAGACTCAGAAATTTTTAAAGCCATAAATTACACCCAAAATTTACTAACAATTTTATCCCAAATTGCTTTTATTTTATCCCAAATTTTTTTTAACATTTCCATCTCCTTCTAGCTTGTCTTAGCCTTGAATTTGGATCTTTAGCTGCCTTAGGAAACTTCTTCATTTGTCCTGCGCTTCTAGCACAGAATGATTTACGTCTCTTAGCGGCTTTAGATCCTTTTTTTACTTTTCCTGTTACTGCAGTTTTAAGCTTTGATCCAGGGTTTTCTCTTCTGTATCTTGCCACACCTGCAGCAGTCATCCCCGCACCACTTTTTGTAGAACGAAAATATTTTTTACTTCGAGGAGGCTGAACATCGCCTCCTCTCTTTAATTTTAAAAGTTCTGCCGTGTACAGATCCATTTAACTCCTAACCATCAAAGTAAACTGTAACAGAATTAGCGTGTAGTTCACTGAAACTTACGAAAGCACCATCTTTATATAATATTCCGTCTTGTGGAATGTTGATAGTGTTTAAGTCACCTTCAGTTGCTCCTGTTCTAACTGTTAACAATGATGAACCCGAGATGCTTCCATCTCTAAACTCAACACTTCCAATGGCACCGCCTGATGCAGCATTAACCTGTCGAACTCTAGTTCTACCTGTGAAGATAGATCCAAAGACCTCTGCCGTCATTCCTAAAGAAACGTTGGCTGCAGGTTGTGCACTTACAGTTGCAGAAGTAATTGTTAGAAACGCTCCTGTTGTTCCTGACGTAGTTGATGCTGAACCTGGTAAAGTAATCACCTCAGTTAATGCATCACCTTTTTCGTCAGTTCCAACTATCGTGATGGTTTTACCACCATCTGATGATCCGGTAGTCGTTGCAGTAATTTTTCTTGCAGTGTTTGTGCCGAAAGAAGTTTTGGCTAAAGTAAATGTCGTCGTAGGCTGAGCCGCTGCTGCTACAAAAGTATTTGAAGAAGCGTTAGCATCTATGAACGTTTTCGATTTTACATCACCCATATACATAATTGTTTATCTCCTTTTTGGTGCAGGTGAGTATCGAGATCAAAAAGTCTCGAAGTTTCTCACCCACATAATTAATTTATTAAAACTGTTGTACGTTAATAATAAATCTAAAGTTACCACTAGCTGATGCATTTACTGTGTTAGTAATTTGCAAGAAGACACTTCTCGCTGCACCTGAAACATTAGCTGCCGGAGACGCTGCTGGTGATGCGTTCCCTGTAGCTGTGTTTAATAAAGTTAGATTGTAACCAGCTCCAGCCGGAACAGTTGTTCCTCCGTCAAGAATTGTATTTGCTCCAGCAGCCACTAATTGTGCTCCGCCAGTTGCAGTTCCAACTTTAAAACCAATGTCACCAGCACCTGTTAAAGTGGGTGCGGATGTACAAACAATATCGATAGAAGTAATGATGGAATTATTAGGTTGAGAAAATTCAACTTCAGTCGTTCCAGCAGTTGCCGCTACGATTACGTCAGCAGTTCCTTGTCCTACAAGTTTTGTTCCTGTGTAAGCGCCTGTTGAATCAATTGCGAAAACATTTGTGAACACACCTGTAGTTGCGTTTTTTGTAGCTCCAATGAATCCATTCTCGGATCTCACTGGGCCGTTAAAAGTAGTATTTGCCATAATTATATCCTCCTAGTTAACGAACACAGTCTCTAGGCCGTCGACTATACGCGTCTGTGCTCTGATTTAATTTGTATAGTGAGTTTATTATACATAAAAAAAGGGCGGTCGTGAAGACCGCCCTTAAATATCGTAATTTGTATTATCTACGATTACGCAGCACCTGGTGATCCGAAGATTCCTCTAGGGTCAGAGAAGCCGAAGCTGTATCTTTCTCTAGCTTTAAATCTTACGTTACCAGTATCGAAATCACCTTCAATCGCTGTTTTGATTGGCGATCTTACAAAGTGTTTCAGACCATTAGGCGCATCAGTCAAAATGAAGAAAGCGTCCGTGTCAACTAAAAAGTGGTTAACTCTGTAGCCTTCAGGAATCATTCCCATATTTGCTATTGCGTTAATGTCGTTGTCTGCAGTACCGACTCTTTGAGGTGTTCTCATCAATCTCTCAGCAGTAAATTGTAATTCTTTTGGAATTATCATTTTTCTACCTTGAAGAGCGATTTTTAATCCTCTCTCATCTACAAAAGCGGCAATATCAATTAATGATGCCTCTAATGAAGTTTCGTTTAAGTCAGCAGGCGTTAGTAATTCATTTCTGAATGTAGATCCATTTGCTAACGGGTGATCTGTTGCACAAAGTGCTTTTCCATCACCACCGTTTGCTGTGTCAAACGCTTGGTTAAGAACTGTAGCGGCTTTCGTTTGTTTTGTGTGCGCCATAGATCTTGCCAATGCTCTTGTGTATCTACCAGCCAATCTGTCATACAAGTTATCTTCGATTGCTTCTTCAGTGATAGCAAACGCGAGAGCAACTGTCTCGTGTGAGTATCTAGAAGTGTATGCTTCTGTTGCTTGGTCAAAAGTCACCATAGCACCTTCAGCTTTAGTGGATGCTCCACCAAATCCTGAAAGCATTACTTCTTCTTCAAAAGCTCTGTCAGATGTTTCTGTATTAAAGATCTCTGCGTGCTCGTTGTCGTATCTATTATATTCCAGGCCAAATAGTGCATTCAAACCTGGCTCTAGTTCTTTTACTAGCTGTGATCGTGATATAGCCATAATTTTTTATCCTCCTATTATAGACCTGTTCCACCTTGACGGTAGAAGTGGTTGTTGATTCTAACAAGGATATCGCCGTTCGCAGCGCCTGCCTCATCATTATCAGGATCTTGTGAAATATCAATTGCTTGAATCACAAAAGTTCCAGTCGTTCCTGATGTTGAGTAGTCTAATTGAACTTTAGATATACCTGTTTGTGTATTCCCTGTTACGTTAGTTACAGAGAAGTTTTTAAAGATGTCCGCAACAGCAAAAGCACCGTCACTATCTATTTTGTATACTACGTTTGGATCATCGATTACATTTGCGATGATGTCAGACGCAACAATACTACCTGGATAGTAATTTTTAAACGTTGGCTTTTGAGTTGTTGGATCAGTGTAGAACACACCATTAAATACTCCGATTACAGGACTAGCATTGTTCGCCGTGTGTCTTGCAATTGTTCCATCATTGACGGCTATAACTAAGTCGCCTTGGAATATTGCAGTTCCATAGTTTGAAGCAATTCTATATCTGTTCTGAGCATTAATGAATGGACTACCATCTAATTTACGAACTGGTCTTAGTCCGTATTTTTCTGATACATTTGCCATTTGTTATGTCTCCTTTTAAGTTTACAAATATAGATGGTAGCTATTACAAATAAATTATTGTTTTCGCCCACCACCAAAAGTTACCCTAGATTGTCTATCTATATTAATAGGCATTCCAGGTTGCTGTTCCTTCATCAAATCGTTATCTATCGCTCCCATTTGGTCTGCTGATATTTTTTTGAAATATTCAGCTCGCGATTTTGCGATCTCTTCTGGTATCCTTGCCAGCACAAGGCCTTGAGTTCCAATTAACCCAGCGTATTGCCCTTTAGCAATGACAGGATATTGATTAGCTCCTATTTCTTCTTTCAAAGTTTCAGCTCTAACAAATTCCCATCCTTCTCTAAGTTTTTTTGATACATTCGATGTATCATCAAAACCCATACTTTCGACTCTTATCCATCTCTGAACAAAGCCGCTTGGCGCTTTGGGTGCATCCAAACTCGATGGTGGTGACCAAGGTCTAGGTGCATCTTTGCTTTTCCTAGTCTCAGACCCGCGTGAAGTTCTTTTTATTTCTTTTTCGCTCATTTATCCTCCTTCACGTATTTAGCGTATTCTTCTAGTGGCACGTTTAATTTTTTAGCAATAGCCACTTGTGAGGCCGTGAGTCTCACAGTTCTGCGTCCCTCTTGTTGTCTACCAGCCGAAGCAACGGTTTGGACGGGTTTCCTTTGCTCTTGTTTTGGCTGTTCTTCAACTTCGTCAGCAAAAGACGAAGGAAAATACTTCCTAAGTCTTGAGTTGATTTCATTATAATACTCATCGCTATCGACTTCAATACCCTCGGTCACTACATTTGCGTGAATGGTTTGTGCAGCATTTGTCATTACTTCATCATTACCATACCAAGAATTTTCTTCAGCCCATTTCTTTGCTTTAGCGCTTATTTTATTAGTATTATCACTTACAGAAGAAGTCTGTGCTTCTACGTTTTGTTGATTGTTGTTATTAGATTGTGCCTTATCTTCCTCTTCTTCTTGTTTTTTTACATCAGCCCTATGCTGTATTTCTAACCTAGCTTTTTCTTTCTGAACTGCTAATTGAGTTAACTTATCGTTAGCCTCCATTATTTTTTCAGAATCTTGGGCTTCAATAGCTTGCTTTAAAACAGATTTAACTTGTTCTCTTTGTGCATCTACTCTTGCATCAAATTCTTTTAAGTATTGTTCATCTGTTTGATTGATTTTCTTTTGACTTACGTCATATTTCTTTTGTAAGCCTTTAGCATAATCAACAGCTGCTTTTTCTCTTCTTTGTGACTCTCTAACTTTAAAAGTAAGTTTATCAATTCTAGATTGATAATCATCTTTTTTCTTTTTTAAGTTAGCAGGTTTTTGCTCAACCTTTTTTTCAGGTTCAGCTTGCTTAGGTTCAGGTTTTTCTTCAACCTTCTCCTCTTGCTTTTCCTCTTCTACCTTAACCTCTGCTTTGATTTTATCTTTTGAATGATCTGTATACCCTAGATCAACTTCACCAACATTAAGGTTAGGTGTCTCTTCTTTTTTCTCTTGTTCTTTTATTTGAACATCTTGTTCTTTTATACCGTCAGTATCTAAATCTACTTCTTTAGAATTCTTCGGTTGCGTTTCTTCAACGTTTATGTTTTCCATTTTATCCTCCTAAAATAAATGGAGGATGTGTTGAGGGTCTTTTATTGTTCCTATGATCTCGTCATCATTCAAAATACGATGTTCACCATATTTCGTTTGAAATCTTGAGCCTGAGTATCTTCCATATACAACAAACTGTCCCTTTTTACACCAAGGCCCAGTTGGGAATTTTTCTTTGTCTTGAAAACAAAGATCTCCCATTTTTACTACTAATCCAACTACAGTGGTCATTTGTATAGTTTCTCTTGTCGTATCGGCAAGAATAACTCCACCTTTTGTTTTTTCAGCAGGTTGATATGGACGTACTAGCATCCTGTAGCCTACGGGCTCAGGAATAACCTCAAGATATTTCTTGATACCTTCGGGATCTGTGGGAATTTTATCAGCCTGTGTCTCGCCACTTGATTGTGGGTTTGACTTAGGTTTGATTATTTGTACCATCGTTGTCCTCCGTTTGCAGGTCGTCTTTTACGTCCTGAAGCAGCTCCTCTAGGGAACTGAGTTTCCCTCTAGCATACTGCAGTTTTTCTATTGTGTCCACCCCATAGCATATATGGTCTTTAATAGAAACAATTTTTTTATTTATGTGTTTAACAATTACTTGTGCGTTATATGGATCTAAGACTGCCATTAATTTTCTAATAATATTTTATTTTCACCTTTTGCTAATGGCTTAAAATTAAAATGATGTAAGCAATCAGCAACTGTTTGCATATCATAAGTTTTGTAATCGTCAAAGATAAATCTTGTCTTTGGTGCTGATCTATTAGCAAACCAAATAGATTCATTGATTACATCTTTTGTTGTGTGTGGGCCATCAAAATGCACTAAAGCAAACCTTTTATCTTTATATTCATTTGATCCCATAAAATCTGTATCGGTCATATTTGCTAAATGAAATTTACCTTGTTTAATGTACCAATGAAAATCTTTTATCAATTGATCTCTCATTGAGTCAGGATATGTAGGAGGTGTAGGTTTACCGTTCCATTTAGAATTAGCATCGTTATCAGTATGTTGATAAACTCTATCACCATAAGGATCAACACCAATATGAAAATAATTATTTTTAACTTGATCCATAATTATCTTGGAACCTAAACCTTTTCTGACTCCAATCTCACAAGTGTAATAACCTTTGCAATCAAAGTCAGCCCAATCATTGAGCAGACTGTAATCAAGCGAATCACCTTCGATCATTTCTTGCCGTTACGGAAGATTTGTGTACCCTTTATTCCAAAAATACTCGCAACCACCAAAATCCACAGGTTTGTAAACCAACTTGGAAGTGTCGAGAAATAATCAAAAAACAATTTTACTTTAGCCATCGCATCAGGATCGTCTGATACCACCGCCCAAGCAAGCACAGCTATGGGAGCCGATAATATAAGCAAAACGAATTCGTCTTTCCAGTCCGATTGTCTTGCTTCAAGAAGTTTACCTTGGTAAGCTTCTTCTCCCCGAGCCATACGCTCTGCGTGCATTAATTGTGCATCTGACATAGCCATTTTTGTTTTTTGTCTATTAGAATAAATTTTAGCACCTGCTTGCATTGCAATTTTTGCTAAACTAAACCACGCCATTTTTTTTCTCCTTTTTTCTTATTGCATCTTTACCTTTTTTAAAGATATTCGCAACTTCAAATTTTTTCATCACCTTTGCTCTTTGTTCTCCTACAGTTAATATCTGTATTTTTCTAGCAAATGATTTTGAAATATTTTTAACTTTATTTACAGTAGCTCTTGCATCGTTAGCCGTTGCAAATTTTATTCTTACTGTGTCTTTAGGATTTTCGTCTGTATATAATCTTCTATCAGAACCTTTTGGTTTCTTACCTGTTCCGATTTTAGGATCTTTACTCATATTTTTTTAGTATCTCTTTTTTTTCTTGAGCGTCAACAGATTTTTGTAGAAGTTTATCTATCTCTTCTAAATGTTGAGGGTGTTCTCCTATACCAACAGGATTATCTAAATATATATTAACTGTAGATTCAGCTTGAGCAATATCAGCATCGTATTTTTTATTTAATGCTTCAATTAATTTTTGTCTCAAACTCATTTAACTCCTGTAAATTTATGTCCTCTCAATGCTTTACCCATACCTCTTATACCATCAGGTCTTGATGGACAAGAGAATTTGTAAGTCTTTGTCATTTTGCCGTTTCTCATTTTTACAGGTGGCACTTGTGAATTTGGCCCACTTTTAGGAGGAGGGCCTGATTTTACACCGCCTCCATCATTATATGCTTTAAATGGAAAAAATTTATTTGCAGAAAAAGTAGGTTTAGTTTGTTGTGCATTTATTATTGTTGTAATTTTTAAAGGTTGAATTGGTTGATTATCGCCTCCACCACCTAGATCTACAGTTGGCTGTCTTTTCATTTGATATTTTGTTGTAAATGATCCTGATAATCTAGCTTGAGCAGTGTCTTTTTTTACTTGTGGTGTTAGTTTTTGTTGTATTGTTTCTAAACCTTTTTTGCCATATTTATAAGCTAGACCTAATCCTGAAACATCAAAAGCTGTTTTGCCAATAACACTTAGTGCAGCCATCGTGCCACTACCACCACCTTTTGTGCCTGATCCTCCGACTGACACAGTTTTTTCAGGGCCTTTTCCTTTAGGGCTTGTGTATCCACTATCTCCTCCGCTAAAATCACTTCTGCTTGGCCCTGATGGTGTAGCGCCACTTGCTGCACCAAAGGTGTCTGACGCTGTGCCGTACCCTTCACCTGGCCCTCCAAAGTCAACGTAACTTTTAATTCCTGTGTTATTTATATCTTTACCTAAACCACCTGCTTTTTTTAACATTTTAGCTTCTCTTTCATTAATATAAGCTAAACGTTCTCCTTTAGGCGCAAGTTTATTTAATAATTTCTTTGCTTTTTTTATTTTATTTTTTTGTTTTGTCATTTCTTTTTCTCATTATATCAACTTTTTGTTGAGCAACTTTTATTCTCTCATTATGTTGATCTTCAGAATTTTCTAATTTCATTTTTTCTAGATCTATCTTCTCTTGTCCAAACTCCTCTTTCAAATCAAAGTTAACAACTCCTTCAGTTGCTTTTCTTTGTAGATCCATAGCTTTCAAATCTAATTCTCTTTCTTTTAATTTAATTAAAGGATCACCTTGTGACTCAGCTTCGGCTCTTGCTAACTCAGCAGTAAGTTCTGCTATCCTAGTTGCTATCAAAGCATCAATTTGTACTTGCGCTCCTTGTGGATCATCTTGCATAAGTTGTTGCATTTCTAAATTATCTGCAACCATTGCACCAATCTCACCTTGTGCTTTTAAACTTACGTGTTCTGATATGTGCCCTTGCAATGCTGCGTAAACTACAGGATTGATTTGTACCATTCTTGTAGCCATAAAAGCTCTATGTGCATTGATATGTGCGTTATGATCTTGTTGAGGTAGAGCAAATAAAGGTTTCATCTGTAATGCTTCCATATTCTCAGTTGCAGGGTCTTTTGGCATTGGTTTTGGATCAGGAAGTAACAGTTGATTAATATCTTTTGTACCTAATGCTTCGTAAACTCTACGATATGCCTCTCTTACGTTGTGAATTTGTGGAGCAGACAGCGCAATCTTAAGATTTTCGTTTGCTAATGTAACTCTTTGCGCCATCGAAAAAATATTTGGGTCAGCAACAGGAATTACGTCCACTCTATCGTCGAAATCTTGTACTTTTACCATCTGATCTGCGCCATATACTGAGTATGGGTACACAGGAGGTAGAAAAGTAGAGAAAATTTTACCTAATAACCTAAATTCTTTACGCATTGAGTAGTAACAACGCTTATGTATCGCTGACATCACTCTTGATCCTCTCTCAAGTAAGGAAATTGTAGTTCCGACTGCTCTATTTTGTGCATCACTACCTACATCCATATCTGTTATGGCTGCAAATCTTTGTCCTGCACCAACAACAAAACCTAATAATTGAAATAATGTGCCTGATGGCTCTTTGAAAGGTAAAATTTGGAACTGATCTTTGATATTTCCACCTGGAGCATCGATATCTCTAAACTCACCTGGTTGAAATGGCTTGTCATCGTCTCTAATTCTTATACCTCTAGACTTAAATCCTGCCGGTAAGTTAGATAATGTCCCTGCATCAAGCAATTGTCTTAATGCTTGTGTAGCTGTTCTTGATAATCCACCTATCATATGGATTAAACCAAAGCCATAGAAGCCTAAACCTGGTAAAAATTTAAAATGTACAAAGTATTCGTTTCTATTTTTTAGTTCATCGTTAAGATTATAGTTACGATAGATAGATAAAATCTCTCCTGAGCCTTCATCAATAGAAACTATGTATGGAATTTTAACTTGTTTCTCAGCTTCGTTGTATAAATACTCATCTAAATTTAAATCAACGTGCATTTCTAAAACATTAAACGTATATTGTTTGTCTCCTGATGGAGTTATACCTTCTAATTCTTGGTATTTTTTCTCAATATCACTAATGTTTGCTTGTACAGGTTTTAATTCTATGTCTCTGTAGAAACCTGACTTTTGTTTTTTTAGAATTTCATTTTCATTCATCTTAATCACGTGAGTGATTCTTTCACAATCCATTAAATCTGATGCATAGTAAGGCACAACTAAATCTTCAGCAGGTACAAATTTAGATACTGCTCTTTGCATTACTTCATCATAATAAACTTTTTTAAATGCTGAACCTGCTAATGGTAAATAAAATAATAATTGATCCATCTCAGGAGTGTACTCTTCCATTTTCTCCATCAACATATAATTCATAAACTCTTGAACTCTAGTTGCTTGTTCTAATTTTTCTGATGTCTCTTCACCCATAACTTTAGTTCTTACAGGGCCATCACTTGGTAATAATTCTTTGTATGCTTGTGCTTGAAACTGTGTTGCTGCCTCTGCTAAAAGGGGATGTGTAACAGAAGCAGAACCTTTAAATGGTCTTGTCATTTCTTGGTATTTAAAACCAAGTAAGTCTAAACCATTTCTATAACCTTCTTCCCAATCTTTTCTGGAAACTTTATCTCTTTTGTAATCGTCGACTAATTGTTTGGACAGATTAGATAAAACGACAGCATCCAAGTCTTCCGCTATGTTTTTGTAAAAACTTGCTTCTAAAGAAGCAGCATCTCTCATCTTCTCAGCATCTGATCTCTCATCAGTTTGCTCTTCCAATTCTACAGATACGACTTCTTCATTTGGACTAGTAGTTTCTTCTACCGTCTCCTCTATCGTTTTATCAACTTCAGCCATTAATATAATTTTGTTTTTTTGCCTACGATTTCTTTTCCGCCTTTGGCTCTAATCATCTTACCAGCTTTAGCTCCCATACCTGGGCCGAATGGATCTAATCCAAAGTCTTGCCCTTGTAAGTTACCTTTAGGTAAAAATGCTTTGCCCATACCTGCTCCTCTTTTTTTAATAAAAGCCGGTACTCTTCTTTTATTCATTTCGGTTGCTTTCATAGCTTTTGCTTTTGATACATCTTCTGTAAGAGCCGCTTTTTCACCAAGTTTAGATAAACCTGCTAATGCTACTCCAGCCATTAAAGCTTTCCTAATGTTTCTTCTAGATTTTTTTGACATATGTTCTCCTAATAGTATATATACTTCTTTTCTTTATACTTTTCAATTTCCTCTTCATCAGAGTATGTTGAAACGTAATAACCTTGTCGGTATCTTAACATAGCCTGTGTAGTGCTATCAACATAATCATCGTTTTCTCCGTGGGGAAAGGCAGCACATTCTTCAATAACTTCCTCGGCAAATTTCTCTCCATCAGGAAAATAGACTTGTGCACTCTCAAATATAGGGGCTACAGCGTTTACACGTGAAAACTTATCTCTGCCTTTTGAAGGCACATAATCCATAACCGGTATGCCCATTCGACGTAATTCTTGTATTAGGGGTTGGCCCGTGGCTTTTGCTTCAACGATGATAGTTTCAGGTTCCCAATATTTATATTGTTCTAATGCGATTGCTTTTAATTCAGGAAAATCAAATTTACCTCTTATTGCATCTATTAGCATAATCGCATCAGCTTGACCTTCGTGAGGCGTGAATACTCCCCAAGTAGTAATGGCTGAGTAATCCGCAGTTTCTTTTTTACTAAACGCTGTATCGTAAGATTGTATAACGTGTTTTAAAACAGGTAAGTCTCCTTTCCAAGGTTGCCACCATTCACGCTTCAAGATCGCTCCTTCTTCAGATGTAGGTTCTTGCATATACTGTGCCGACCAATTACGCACGGACAACGAAGCTTTAACTTTTTCTAATTCTTCTTTTGACCAATACTCAGGCCATACAGGATTGTCATCTTCTAAGACTGCAGGAAAAGAAATATGTGCCCATCTATCTGCCTTAGGTTCTGATTGTGATTTAATTAATCTGCCTGTTAAATCGTCCTCGGCCCAACGAGTCATTACAAGTACAATTGAACCTTTGGGTTGTAAACGTTGTCTTGGCCCTGAAAGATACCAATCGAAAGTTCTCTCCATTGCAGAGTCTGACCAAGAATCTTGTTCCGTGTGTGGATCGTCGATAATAAGTAAATCCGCCCCTCGTCCTGTGATCGAACCGCCAACCCCCGCTGCAAAATATTCACCCCCGTGATTTGTCTCCCATCGGCCTTTAGCCTTACTATCTTCTCTTAGTTTAACATCTCCAAAGATTTCTTTATACTCCTTACTGTCAATTAAATTTCTAACCTTAGCACCAAATCTAGCAGATAGTTCTGCGTTGTGTGATACTTGCATTATTTTCTTTTTTGGAAAGTTACCTATGTACCAAGCAGGAAAGTATATAGAAGCAAACTCGGACTTAGTATGTCTCGGTGGCATATTAACAATTAACCGCCCCGAACTGTCATTTTTGATTTTAGTAAACTCGTAAGCTATGTGCTGATGGTGGCCCCATCTTTCAGGATCCCTATCTGTTCTACAAATAAAATCAGGCCAAACATTTTTTACAAAATATAAGAAGTTATCTTGGCATAGTTTAATATGATGTAACCAAGTCTTTTCGAGCCTCAAGCGTAGCTGATCAGTGGTTAACAATTGTTTGTCTGTCATAAATTCGAGGTTTTATTGGGCCCCCTTTTTTGGGCCCCCTATTTGTTTTAGAGTACACTACGTTTATATTTGTTGCAAGTTTACACGTCTGTGTAAGTTACATAACTAAAAAACCCACAGTTTGCAACCTGTGGTTGTTTGCATTTTGGTTTTTGGTTAGTATCTCTATTGTGTCTGTTGGTCTAGGTATTTAATGCGGTGATTAATAGCTCTATATATAAAATTATTAATATACTTATTAGATTTATTTTTTATTTTTTGTATTGATAAAATTATAAAGTCTGTACCATTAACGGCGCTAACCTTAGCGCCGTTAATCGTTATTGTATAACCTTTATAACTTTTTACGAGTTCCATTTATTTTTGATAATGGTTTTATCTTTAGCACTTCAGGCGCTTTGTTGCGCCTGAAGTATTTGTTAAATAATTTTTTTAATTTATTTAACACGTTTTAAATCTGCCTGTATTACACTTGCAACAGACTGTTTATTGTACTGACTGAATAATGACTGATATAACTTAGGGTCATTGTCCCTTAGCGCCTTAACATCAAACAAGTTTTTTTCTACTTCTTTCAAACTTGCTGAATAATCAAACACGCCTCTAGTACCTGTTATTTTTTGGTTCTTAAAAGAAATATAATTATTACTGTCTTTTAATTCAGTAATTAATCGTTCTTTTAATAAAGAATATAAAAACTCGTTCATCTTATATTCTTTTTTACTCATTAGCGCATTAAACATAAAAACATTTAAGTTCTTATTGATTAGTTTAAAAGCGCTTTTTTGTATTGCTTTTTTATCTATCATAATACTCCTTTGTTTAGTTTAATAGATAATGAAATTATCTTATTATTATGGGACAAACTCAACCTACTATGTGTCCATTTTGGGTCAGCTCAAAATATGAGAGTTAGCAGGAATAGACCGCCTAGAACAATAAACGGTCTATTCATTAAGCATAATAGAAAACCTGCAATTAGTTTATGATACCATCTAGGCATATGATTTTATAAAGCCATCATTTTCAACTTTACGCCCTAGACCCTTAGCAACTAAACCAACTATCACGCCTGACGGATCCTTGAACCTTAGGTCGTGTTTATCTCCATTAATGACTTTTAAGCCATTGAATTTTTTCGGTAGCTTGTCTTTGAACACATATGCAACGTTGACCCCTCGTGCTGCTGCCTTCCTGCATTCAATATCATTTTTACCGCTATGGCTAAAAGTTAAATGAAAGTTTTTAATTTTATGATCAAGCCTGTTGTAAACTTTTGTATAATCATAAAACTGTACATCCGGATGGAGATCCATCAGAGTCTGATCACCGGTGACCTTGAAGCGTTCGAAGCTTAAATCACTAGTTCCATTAAGTCTGACTGCAAATTTAAAGCCCTGAGATCTAGCCCGCTTTTTAAGCTGTTCGATTTCCCTTGAGAGCTCCCACAGAAAACCGCTCCTATTTTTCCAAAAATAATTGGTCTTATTGACTCGAGCTCTTTGTACACTGTTCATTTGTCCACGGCCTGAAGTATTCAGGCAAGGAGCAACGCAGCCCCCTGGCCCTTCAGTAGCTTTTGGACAAACATTTTTTCCGCTCAGCTTGAACGGGGCCAAATGAAGAATGGCTGTTTTGTATCCGAACCGCTCACCCTTGGCCATTTTGGTCTGACTATAATAATTGAGCAGGGGCATTAGTTACCTTCCTCCATTCTGTCTTTTTTGTTCCATCCGCATCGACCAGGTTAATTCTGGCCTTAGTAATTTGAGAGCTGTAGACGCTGCCTGACTCATCGTGCAGCCCGATGTCTGAAGCTCTAGTGTAGATTAGTACTATTTTTTTAAGGCCCTTACCTATCTTAGGAGACTCGAGCAGCAAGCCGCTCACTTCCTGGCCCAATTGATTAGATTTGATCTCAGTGCCCTTTGTGAGCTCTTTGAAATCAATAGTTTTTTCCGTCATTTTTTGCCTTCCTGTTGATGCTGCTTAGACGCTGCAGCGGTTATTAATATCCCATCAATATAAGATGCTCGAGCTGCTGTCAAGCTGTAGCTGCCGTAAGTTTAAAAATAAAAAAATGCGGTTATACATAGTATTAGGAGGTGAAGCTTATGGGCAAATAATAACTCCCCTTGCCAGCTCGCAGAGCTGGCAAGGTTGCATATAAAGTTTCATATGCGCTTATGCGCATATGCTTTTATAAGCATAGCACTTTATAGACATAGCGTTTTACACGCATATGATTTTATAAAGACACGTTGCACGAAGCTCGCAGAGCTTCGTGCAATCGTTATTCGTGATTATTTTTTAAAAACATTTTCTTCAAAGCCCAAGTCCCACGCAATTTTATCAAAATGCAGAAGCAACGTGGCACGTGAGTTCTCGCCCTCTGCCAAAATATCCAAAGTTCTCGTCCCACGAACCTTGAAAAGTTGAAGAAGTCCGTCCTTGACCCTCTCTCGCAAGATAAAACAGTTGCCACCATTATTTAAATGATTGATATGCCAATTAATTTGATATTTAGAAAGTCCACAATTCTTGACATCATTTGATTTTAATTCAATCCAAATTGATTGACCTTTATAAAGCCAATAACAATCAGGAATACCATTGATAGTATTACTTTCTATGCGAAATATTTGACCTTTAAGATTAAGTTTTTTAATGCGTTGCCACAATAAACTTTCTCTTTTTTTCATACCTATAAATAGGTCAAGAAATGATTTATTTCAATGTAAAAAAACACACCCAAAAAAATGCAATTATCAAAATTGCAAAGTATAATGTGTCATTTGGTTCTGTAATTATTTCCATTTTTCCCCTTAGTTTGTACGTATTACACCCTTAGTAATGCCATTATCATCAGTTTTATATCTAATAATATCGTTATATTTTAAACTTGGTATCAATGTTGGTTTATTATCTAAATATCCCCACCCCTTTTTTTGGTCGCCTTTACCAATTCTAACCCACATCTTTTCTATTACTCCACCTAATTCAAACCAAACATAAGTAGAAGTTTTATAAATTAATTCGTTTTGTTTGATTGTGAAGTATGTTTCAACCCCACAATCACCACAAGTATATATTACGTTCTTGTCTTTTTTATTCATTAGCAAACCTTGAAGCCACCGCACTCTTTAAGAAATTCGCAAAATCTTTCTACGTTCTTAACAGCAAACGGATAACTATCTGTTCTGTCCCTTGCTTCCCAAAGTTTATCCCACTTACTTTTTATTTCAGGCGGATAATCAATAGGCGCAACATTTTTCTTACCAAGTTGTTTTTCTGCCTTAGCACTTAGTTCGTCCATTTGCACATCTAGTTTCTTATTCCATTTTTCTGCTTCTTTGGCTTTTTTCTTCCACTCAGTTTCTATTTTCTTGCAAGTACCATTATCAATCACTTTCCTTAAAGATTTATAAATGGTTTCTGCTTCGCTTTCAGAAAATTCAAATCCTGAATTATCGTGCAATCTCTCTTGTTGCTCACTTGTTAGCCAATCACTATTGAATTCACGAATTAAGTTAGCAAGAGGTCGCCACCACCACACATTATTTCTAAAATAAACACCTTTGTTTTCTTCTTCATACTTAGATTTTTGTTCAAAGTATTTATCTAGTTCTTTTCTGTCTGTACCTATCTTATTCATAGTTCCCCAATTTAACTCTTTAGGTTTTACAGACCCTTTTTTTATTTTGGGATTTAACCCATAAACGTCCATACCCATAATTTACTCCTTGTTAGTGTTAATAGTATGTAATGCCATTTATATCTTATTTTTATAAGATTTCAAATAGTTTTATCTTGTTGAAATTCACGTTCTAATTGCTGTGCCTCTTTATGCCAAGCATTAGTAGTTCCTAATTTCCTAATTCTTGTTTTTTCTAACCTACCCAAAATATTAATTATTCTTGATAAATTTTTTTGTAAGAAATCATTTACACATCTCTGAGTACAAAATTCAGAAAAATAATCTAAACTTGTTCTTCTTGTATTTGTATAAAATTTCTCGCCATTAATTTTTCTTAAATTATTCTGCCTATCGTATTGATAACAATATGGATTTTGACAATATTTCATTTTTACCTTTCTTTGTTAAGGTGAGTGTAATGGGAAAAAAGACGCATAAAATTACACCCACCTATTATTGTACTAATTCAGAGATTGACTAGCACTCTCTTTTTCATACAACAATCTTGCTTTTATTTTATCTTCTCTACTTACTTTTTTATTCTTCATAGACTTCAAACTGTCTGCAACAGATTGTGGGTCAAATAAAGTTAAAGCACTACTTTGTACTTTATCAATAGCCTCTAAATCTAAACCAACAGTAAATGCCAATTCTTTTGCTTGGTCAAAATGTGTGTAAGATTTAAGAGCAAGATTAATTGTTTTCATTTGTTCTTCAATAGACTTAACAAATTCATAATGTTTCTGACAAACAATTTGTTTTGCTTGTTGCCAAGTATTTAAAATTGCTAATTCATCAAGTGAAATATCAAAGTATCTTGAAGAACAATATTTTTCACCTAACACATCTAATTTAAAATTGTTTTCATACTTTTCTAAAATAGATAATTTTTCGTCATCACAAGTTTCACAAGGAAATTTTTCTTCACGTAAAAATCTATTGCACTCATTTACTGCAATCTTTCTATGTGGGCTATCTTCCTTGTCTAACCATTGTGGGACAATATCAGGATTAAGATTTTTTTCTTTTAAATCTTCTCTAAACATTGCGTATGCAAAAGGCATTGCGTCGCTATTGTCTGAAACACCCTCTACTGTACTTGTTAAATCAAAGTGAAATTGTTTTGTTTGTTCTTTTTCTACTATGATTGTTTCCTGTTGTTTAGTATGAGAATTATATCTACTTTCTTCAACAGGTGCTTTCCACCTTACCCAAAAACAATTATCAAGTCTTGCATTTGATAATTCGTGTTTGTCATCTAAGTATCTTTGCATATCAACGTCCTCTTTTGGAAATCTTTTTGCAACGATAGATTTGATTACATCAAACGCTTCCCTTTCTGCTCTTGGATATTGTTCTCTTGATTGTAGAAACGCTTCCCTCTCTTGCGTGTTCTCATTATCAAGATGATTTCTAAACTGCTTTGAAATACCTTTTCTTATTTCTGCGTTTAGTCTTAGTTT
>Ga0209645_1000541_pt1 | contig 19446 bp, 2 predicted proteins | sample ETNvirenome_6_30_FD_184070 | JGI IMG/M metagenome (GOLD analysis project Ga0209645, IMG submission 184070) | Marine viral communities from the Pacific Ocean - ETNP_6_30 (SPAdes) (version 2) | ecosystem: Environmental > Aquatic > Marine > Oceanic | place: Pacific Ocean | collected 2013-06-19
GACATCATCAACCCACCAATTTTGAGTGTTGTAGATGAAACTGGAATTGGTGTTACCGGTAAAACAAACACGAAAGGTTCTCTTTACAAAATTAATATCACTGATCCAGGTTTTGGATACAAAGAAACTCCTGAAGTAAGGATTAGAGGTGGTAATGGATATGGTGCAAAAGCTGAGGCCAAACTTAAGAAAATTGATTTAGAACTCAAGTTTAATGCGGCTAGTACTGTTGATGTAAATGTTTCAGAGAACACGATTGGTTTTGGAACAGCACATAAACTTATTGATGGTGATGGGTTAATATATCAACCAAGAAATCCAAATGTAGTTGTAGGTCTCAATACAAATCAAAGATATTTCATTCATGTTGTTACCCCAGATAACCTAAGATTGCATAATACTGAGGATGATGCAAAGGTTGGTATTAACACAGTAGATATCACTGGTGTTGGTCAGGGAATTCAGTATTTTGTTGGTGTCAAACAATTCAATATTGTATCGAGTATTGTTATCACTGATCCTGGTTATGGATATGAAAATAAAGAGAGAACAATTAGAGCTACTGATGAGTTAGGTAGAGTTGGTGTTGATACAGCACGCAATCAGTTCAATATTCCAAATCATGGATATAAGGATAAGGAGATTGTAAGATATGTAAGAGGGTCTGGAACTACTCAGGTTCAGGGATTGGACAATGAAGGAGAATACTTTGTTATTGATGCAAAGAAAGATAGTTTCAAACTGGCACAGATAGGAACAAATGTTGATGATAGGGAATTCTTCTACAACAATAATGTGGTAGTTGATCTGATTTCAACTGGTGATGGTTCATTCAACTATCAACCAATTTCTGTTGAAGTTAAAGGTCTCCCAAATTACTTTGACAAAACCTTTGTTGATGACTTTGAAACTCTGTTTATCATTGAGTCACCTGTTGAAGAAGATATTATAACTCCAACGAATGTCCTTGCATGGACTGGACCTGACGGTGCCGAGGCTATAATTACAGACACATTCTATGTCCAAGTCAGTGAAGATTCTCATTGGTTGATTAATGATGATCCTTTCATTGGTAACCAGAAGAATTATGACGCTGAAATCGAACCATTATTCAGAGGTGCTATCAAGTCTGTTGATATCACTGATGGTGGTGTAGGATATGGTGCATCAGAGGTCATTGACTTTAATAGACAACCAGATATTAAGTTTGAAACTGGTAGTGGAGCAAGAGTTACTCCTGTCATCAATGATGGAGTTATCACATCATTTAATATTAATGAAAGAGGAACAAAGTATAATACTCCTCCCCATTTGTCCATTGAGAGTGAGACTGGCAATTTTGCTCAACTCACACCAACAGTTGATAGTCAAGGAAGATTGAAGGATATTATTATTCTTGATGGTGGAAGAGGATACGTTCAAGGTAAGACGTTTGTCACGATTACACCATCTGGACTTGGTGCGATTGCTAATGCTGATATTCATCCTTGGAACATCAACCTCTTTAAGAGAGTTTATGAAAATATCCTTCCTGATGATGGTATCATCAATGAAAACATTGGAAACACATCTCTTGAATATTCACACCTCTATGCATCTAGACCACTCAGAGAGTCTGTATTTGCTCTGAATGGTTATGATGAAAAAGAATCTGATAATATCAAGTATGGTACATATGACCTTGTTAAGACTGGTGGTGTTGAGGTAGATAGTACCAATCACTCCCCAATCATTGGATGGGCATATGATGGCAATCCAATCTATGGACCATATGGTTATGAGAATAATGATGGAACAGGTTCTATCATTAAAATGACATCTGGATATGTCCAAGATACAACTGCACCAAACAGACCTTCAGTGAATGCATTTGCTGCTGGATTCTTTGTCGATGACTATACTTACATTGGTGAATCAACTCTAGATGAACATAACGGTAGATTCTGTGTCACTCCAGACTTCCCAAATGGTGTTTATGCATACTTCGCGACTATTGATGATGTAGTGGCTGGATCAGGTCCATTTGATAAGTTCTTTGAACCTGTATTCCCATATGTTATTGGTAATACTTACAGATGTAAGCCCAACCCATTCAATTTCAAACCATCAAATAATCAAAATGGGTATGACATCACAAGTGATACATGGTTTAGAAACTCCAAGTTCTATTTCACAAGTGGTCAGAAGAACCAGTATGATTACATCTTCAATTCTAATGAAATAATCAAACAGGGATATGATGTTTCTGCATCATCCACAGGAACTGTTGATGGTCTTATTGTTCAATCACCAGGATCAAACTATAAGGTAAATGATAGAGTAATTTTTGAGAAGGAAAAAACAGGTGGTAGAGGACTTGATGTAAAGGTCTCTCAAGTCAAGGGTAGAAAAGTATCAGATGTCAGTGTAGCGGCAACATCTTTTGAAGGTGTTGAATTTATTCCGACCATAGGAAGAAATTCATTTGTTGGTATCACCTCTTATCCTCATGGATTTAAGACTGGTGATGATATCAATATTAGTGGTCTCTCCACATCTTTTAATAAATTTAACACATCTTATCAAGTAGTTGTCAATACAAATACACTTAATCTCACTCTTGGTATTTCGTCTGCACAAACCACAGGAATTGTAACATACTTCTATGTTGCGGGTAATTTGACTCCCGAGTTCTGTCGTGAAAATGATGTCTTCCAAATCAATTATTCTGACACTTTTGAAAAAGTTAAGGTATTGAATGTTGATTTTGATACTAAGAGAATAAGGGTATTGAGAAATCAAGACGGAACCACAGGTGCTGCTTACACTAACGGCACTCTTCTTGTTGATCTCCCAAGAGACTTTTCTATTACTGGATCTTTATCAACCACCAAAACACTCGCCACCAATAGACAACTGTACTTTGATCCAATTGAAACAGTTGGACTTGGTACTGTCGGTTCTGGCACTACTGTTAGATTCTCTAATCCTGGTGTTGGTGTAACTCAGGTATTCTTGAAACCAACCGAACTTTATTATAAAGATCACGGTCTTCAATTGAATACACCACTCCAGTATCAAACTAATGGTGGAACCTCCATGATTGTTTGGAATGGAACTGTAAATTATCCATTCAGAAATCTAACGGAACTTGGTACTCTCTATGCAGTTCCATTTGGTAAGAATATTCTTGGTATTAGTTCAAACAGAGTTGGTCTCAATACGATCTCTGGAAATTATGTTGGTGTAAATTCCACAGCTGGTCTTCTTTCCTTTACCAGTGTTGGAGCAGGTGACACACACTCATTCACAACTATGTTGAGTGATGTGGTAACTTCCGATGTAACTAAAAATATCGTCACAGTAGGTCTTGCAGAGACCCATTCCCTTAAGTTGGGTGACGAGGTTACTGTTGATGTTAAACCCACCTTCACGACCGATGTAGAGGTCATATACAACAATTTTAATAGAAGAGTTGTATTCAATCCGAAGAATTTTGCTGCAGTTGGTGTTGATACTGTTAGAAACCTTATCCAAATTGATAATCACGGATTTAAGTTGGGTGATAAAGTAATTCACACAGCTGATGCACCTGCTGGTGGATTGGTCGATAATGAAATGTATTTTGTCGTTCCTATCAACGACAACACATTCCAACTTTCTAATGAGAAATATGAATCTGAATTGGAGAATCCAGTTGTTGTTGGATTGAGCACACAAGGACCTGGTACCTTGTCACTGATCAATCCAGAATTCACCACTCAAAGAAATAATAACCTTAAATTTATCCTTGATGATAGTTCATTGTCATTCCTCAATGGAACTAATACTCTCTCTGCTTTTAGTTTCCATATTTACAATGACCCAGAGTTTACTGATGAATTCTACTCCACAAGAAGTACATCAACATTTGAAGTCTCCTCTACTGGCAAAATTGGTATAGACACTGGAGCAAATGTCAATGTATCGATATCTGACAATTTCCCACAGAGTCTTTACTACAGATTGGAACCAACAAATCTCAATCTTGTTCCTTCTGTCAAAAAGGAGATAATAGTTGATGATGAAGTCAATAAAAATTCCCAAATCAACATAGTTGATAATAGGGTAGATGGGGTACATAAGATTAGTGGAATTGGAACCACAACATTCTCATACAGTATTCCAGAACCTCCCGACACTCTTGAATTCAATACATCAAATTCCAATACCACTTATTCAACATCATCTCTTACTGAGAAAGGTCCAGTACACAAAGTAAGAATATTTGGAAAGGGAACAGGTTACAAGACATTACCTGGATTTGTAAGTATTGCAAGTTCCGAGGGAACTGGTGCAATCATTGATCCATTTAGTAGAACTATTGGTAAGATCCTCAATGTGAGATCCAATAACATTGGATTTGATTATCCAACTGATACAACAATGAGAGGAGTTGCAAATCTCCCCGAAATTCTCAGTGTAACCCCTCTCCTATCCTTCGAGAGTATCGGTATTTCCTCTGGTGGGGTGAATTACATCTTTGCCCCTAAACTGGTGGTTAAGGACGGATTTACTAATGACTTAATCACTGATGTTGATTTACGTTTTGATATTGGTGATACTGAAGTTGAAATAATTAACAATACCAACTCACTCTACAATGTAACTCCTAACATCTATCCAATTGAAAACTCAAATGGATTCAGTATCTCATCTATTTCTTACACCAACAGCACACAAGTAGTAAGATTGACACTTGAGAAACAATTCAGTGATGGTGAGGACTTCCCATTCAAGGTGGGTGGTAACATCATGGTAGAGAATGTCTCCATTGGTGTTGGTTCTACTGGTAAGGGATATAATAGTGAAAATTATAATTATGACCTGTTTGAGTTGACAACTGTTGACTCACAACTTGGTGGTTCAGGTGCGTTTATCGAATATAGTCTTGAAGATTACTTATCTTCTTCTGAAGTTCCTGGTGAAGTTCTGAATTTGGCAGCTGCTATTGTCACTCCCCAATCATACTTCCCAATCTTTGATCCAAAACTTAAAATTAGAAATTATGACGTTGGTGAGACTGTTCTGAACAATGATCGTGTTGGTGTGATTGAAAGATGGGATCCTGTTGGTCAGTTACTTTATGTTTCAACCAATAAAGACTTTGTTGTTGGAACATCACTCACATCACTCACTTCAAATATCAAGTCAGTTATTGATGATAAGATTGAATATAACGCCGAGATCAAGACTGGTGCTGGTGCTACTGTCTATGATGGTTGGCAGACAGATTCTGGTATTCTGAATAATAATCTTCAGGTTATTCCTAACAATGAATACTATCAAAACTTCTCTTATTCACTTAAGTCACGAGTTGCTTATGAAACATGGGATGATTCAGTAAGTGCTCTGGCTCATGCTTCTGGATTCGAGAAATACTCTGATCTTATTGTTGAAACATCTGCTTCTAGAAGACTTTTAGCAGTTGACATAGATGTTGATGCTGTTGTAGATCTTTCAGAAGAGAAGAGTGTTCATTGTTATGATGATTTTGATATTGTCACTGAAAGAACGGTTGATGTAAATGGAGCTCCTATCTCAAATCAAATCGTGTTTGAGAATACTATTCTTCAGGATTACTTTGAGTCAAGAGGTAACAGAGTTATTTCAATTGATGACATTAGTTCTCAATTTGATAGTAATCCAAGAACTGAACCATTTGAAACTATTTCACGTTATGGGTCAGAGTACAACTTCACAAAGATATTCACATTTGTAAGGGACACTGACCTTCTAGATGAAACTCAGTTTGCAATTGTTTCAGTTCTTCAGGATAATCTGAATTCTTACACTAACCAATATGCTAGAATTGAGAGTAATGAAACTCTTGGATGGTTTGGAGTAGGTATTGGTTCCACAAGACCTGACTGGGATCTCAACTTCTACCCATATGAGTTTGAATACAATAATTATGATGTTTCATCCTTTGCTTTTAGTGTTAGTGGATCTGACACTGATTTCACAAATCAACAACTTGGCAGTGTAGTCAATATTACTGGTATTCATACTGATATTGCTGCTGGTGTCACTACCACATTGGTTTCTATCTCCAATACTACAAGAGCTGCTAAACTTCTCCTCCAATATGAGGATTCAAATAGTAACTTCTATGCCAATGAACTCAATATTCTTCATGATGGATCAGAAGTATTAGAACTTCAATATGGTGACCTCACAAATGACACTGGTTTAGCTGGTATTTCGGGTTTTGGAACATACAACTCCTACATTAGTGGTTCTAATGTTGTAGTTGAGTTTATTCCTTCTGTATCTGTAGCTCTGACCTGTAATGGTTCTCTCCTGACAGTATGTACCTCTGGTGCTTCAACTGGTGTAGGAAGTACTGCAGTCAGAACTGGTGATTTGGTCTCCTATTCTACTTCCATCTCAGCATCTGGCACCCCTACGGCAAACACAATCGCTCAATTCTTTGATCCAGAAGCAAGTGGTTACTTCTTTGTTAGTATTGAAGACACCACCAATAATGAGTATGAGTTGGTAGAGATTGCAGCCATTGATACACAGTTCAACAGTGAGGCATTTACTGAATTTGGTAAGATTCACACTAGTGCGGGTCTTGGAACCATTGGTCTGAGTACAACTGGTTCTGGAACCAATCTCGTATTTACTCCAAATGCAAGTATTGATGTAGAAGTCAGAGCATTTGGACTCACATTGAAAACTTTTGACAATAATACAACCACTAGAGTTCTTGATCTTGGAAATACTCAGTTAATTTCCACAACTGGTGATTATACTGGAACTGAATATGATAAAAATAGAGATTTCAACCTCAATCATAATGGTCTACCAATCTTTAGTAGAGAATTTGATGGATCTGATGATGAAGTTGTATTCTTGGACTCAAATCAAATTGATCTCCCCAACCATTATTTCGTAACAGGTGAAAAAGTCACTTATTCTTATGAAGGATCAACCACATCTTCATCAAATGGTATTGGTATTACAAATACAGTGATTGCAGGTGTTTCAACAAACAAACTTCCTACTGAATTGTTTGTTGTGAAACTCAGCGAAAACAGAGTAGCCTTCGCAGCATCCGCACAAGACGCATTAGCATCAATACCAGTGCTACTTGACCTAACTGATTTGGCGACATCCTCACAACACAAGATTACAACAACCAAACAGAACGCGAAAGCTCTTCTGGCTATTGACAACATCATTCAAGCACCTATCACTGAGGCTCAGGTCAGTACAGAACTTGATGAGAACATTGTATTTGATACTGAGTTTACTGTGACTGGTATTACGTCATTTGTTGCACCTGACTTGATCAAGATTGATGATGAATTAATGAAGATAAGGTCAGTCGGAGTTGGACAGACTAATAGATTTACAGTTCTGAGAGCCCAAATGGGTTCTGTGGCTGCACCTCACTCAATTGGTGCTACTGTATCTCTGATGGGTGGTAATTATACCATCAGAGATAGTACTGTGTTCTTTGATGGAGCACCTTATGGGGCCAGACCAATTGGTACAACTACTGATGGTCCAGATAACGTTGATTGGAGTGGAATTTCTACTAATTCTATTTTCCAAGGTAGAACATTTGTGAGAAGTGGCCAACCACAAACTTCAAATGACACATATGAGGACAATTATACCTTTGACAACATCCAAAATCAGTTTGATGGGGTCAAAGACACCTTCAGATTGTTGAGTGATGGTGTTGCAGTCACTGGTTTCTCCACAAACCAAGCAATTATCCTTAATTCCAACATTTTACAGGAACCACAAGGTGATCAGTTCTCTACTGGTGATGTGGAACTCAATGAAATTGCTGGTGTTACCAGTATCACTTACACTGGAAACCAAGGAAGTGTTGGATATGATCCAGGTAGAGCAAATGTACCAAGAGGTGGTGTTCTTGTCTCAGTGGGTTCAAGTAAAGGTCTTGGTTATCAACCACTTGTAGCTGCAGGAGCTACCGCAGTCGTCTCAATAGCTGGAACTATTCAGTCTGTCTCTATTGGCAACTCTGGTAGTGGATATAGATCTGGTATACAGACATACATTGGTGTATATGTTCAGACCGAGAGCCTTGGTGTTCCATCATTGTTCTCAATTGGTACCGCAACCGTTCAGGATGGTCTGATTATCGGTATCGCAGTCACAAATGGCGGATCAAATTTCTCACAATCAGAACCACCATCGGTCATTATTGATGAACCACTCCCATATCACAATATTCCACTGGTTTATACCTCAGATGCCTCTGGAAGTGGTCAACAAGCAACTGTTGACATCACTGTTGGCTCTGGTACAAGTGTAATCGAGTTTGAACTCAATAATAATGGTTTCTCATATGGAGCTGGTGATACTTTGACTATTGATGTGGGCGGTACAAGTGGTATTCCAACTGATACCTCTGTCACATTCAACGAATTCCGTGTAAATGTTGAATCTACATTCAGAGACACCTTTAATGGTTGGACAATAGGCGAACTTGACGTATTTGATAAGTTGGATAGTCAATTTGATGGAAAAGAAACTAACTACAACCTCACAATTGATGGACAAATAGTTTCTATTGTCGCAGCTAAGGGTTCACTACTGAATCTTAACTACAACCTCCTCGTATTCATCAATGATATCCTACAAAAACCAGAAGAAGCCTATACATTCACTGGTGGTAGTGTAATTAAGTTCAGTGAACCTCCAAAACAGGGTGATTCAAGTAAAATCATCTTCTATAAGGGAACACCTGATGTTGATGTTGTATTTGTTGATGTTTTGGAGACTGTTAAGGTTGGTGACAAGTTACAAATTCAAAATGACTCAACAATAGGCCAAAATCTCGGATTTAAACAGAATCAAAGAGTTGTAACTGGCATTTCGACTCTTGAAATCGCTGATACTAACCCATATCCTGGTCCTGGTGTTGTTACAGACACTTCTTTCACAAGACCAGTTACTTGGTGTAAGCAAACTGACGATTTGGTCATAAATGGTGATTTTGTAACCAAAGATAGGCTTGGTTTAGAGCCACAAATCTTTGGATCTTCATATTTGACCAGAAATGTAGGTTTAACCAGCTCATTCACTTATGTTGATAGTGTGAGACCTATTTTTGATCAAAAAAATGAAACTGGTATTATTGATTATCAGTTTAGTATCACAATGACTGATCAAACAAATATTGTCGCAGCTTCTGCTACTGTAACTGTCTCAACAGCTGGTACTATCTCTTCAATTAACATTGGATCTGGTGGAACAGGTTATACAAACCTCACAAACCCATCAGTCACCATTTCGAGACCTGGATTTACAACAATAGGTCAAGCTACTGGAACATTAACTGTAAGTGGAGACTCTGTGGTTAGTGGAACTATTTCTTCGGGTGGTGTTGGTTATACAACTGAAAATCCACCTGTTGTAGAGATAGAAGCACCTAATCTGATTCGTGAGGTGATTGGTGTTACCACATATCGTGGTGATGAGTCACAAATTGTTGGATATGGTTATACTAACTCTTCAAAAACAGTTACAATTGACTTGTTTATCCCAGAAGACTCATCATTTAGAGATCCTCTCTATGTTGGTGTTGCACAATCCACTAGTGGTATTGTGGTTGGTGATACATTTGTAATTAATAATTCAAATGTTGGTCTCTCACAAACAAGCAACATAAATGGTATTCATACAGCTGCTGTTGTATATGATGTTCTTAAGAATGTAGACGCACTTGGATTTACAACGAGTGTGAAGAGAGTTGAATTTACAATGGCTGGTATTGGTACTACAAGTACCAACAAGGCAATTGTAGATGATGAAATTTATGGTTTGGCGACTTATGGAAGAATTGGGTTCTCTGCAAGACCATCAACAATAGCTAAGTCATTCTCAGCAACAACTTATGAAAATCTCGACTCTTCACCTCTTATTCAAAGAACAAGAGAGTTGAAATTTATTGGTTATTCAACCACCCCCTAAATAAACCTATAAAATACTTTTCATAAGATGGCGAGACAGGGCATAAACACAGGCACATCCGCAAACAGTGGAACAGGTGATACCCTGCTCTCTGGAGGTGTAAAAATTAATGAAAACTTCAGTGAATTGTATACATTATGTGGTAATGGTACAACTCTTGCACCCGGTATTGTAACAAGTATTCAGGTAAGTGGGGTTGGCATCTCAACTAATCAATCCACTGGTGAAGTTACTATCACTGGTGTTGCTCAAACATCGAATATTATTTCTGATACTATTGTCAATAGTGGTGTAACAACATCCACAAATGGTTTCATTAGTGCAGCCTCCACATCAGCATGTCAGATTACTTTCGTTGGTAATCAATTGACATTTACGGTAGCCGGGATCGGGTCAACTACCCTCACATTATCCTAATAAATAACAAAAAAGTCCTAACAAAATGGCAGCGATAATTACTGATCAATTTCGTATATTGAATGCAAAGACATTTGTGAACGAGGTTCAATCCTCAGATAGTTCATATTATGCTTTCTTAGGTCTTGCAAATGCGAGTGATGTTCAATCTGGTTGGGACGATAACCCACCTGCTCCAAAAGATAGTCTAGATCAATCCAATAGCTATTGGGATGCAATGTTGTCCTTGAAGAAAATCTCTTCAAGTGATGTTAGTGAGGTTATAAGGAAGGTTACTTGGCAATCAGGAACCACATATGATATGTGGAGAAATGATATTACAAGAACTAATCCATCTTTGCCATCAGGTGCTCTTGATATTTACGACTCAAACTTCTATGTCGTAAACAGTGAATTCAAAGTCTATATCTGTTTATACAATAATGCAAATCCAGAGAATAGTTTCCGTGGAAGTCCATCCCTTGATGAACCAAACTTCACTGACTTAGAACCAAGAGAAGCTGGTAGTAGTGGTGATGGATACATCTGGAAGTATCTTTATACTATCAAACCAAATCAAATTATCAAGTTTGATTCTACAAATTATATGCCAGTCCCAAGTGATTGGTATGATAATTCATCATATACATCAGTCAGAGAAAACGCATCAAATAGTGGTCAATTGAAGATTGTCACTGTTAGAAATCGTGGTGTTGGTCTTGGAACTGCAAATATCACATACACTGGTGTTCCAATTGTAGGTGATGGTCTTGGAGCTGAAGCTACAATTGTAATTAATAATGACTCAAAGGTTGAGTCGGTTACAGTATCAAATGGTGGTCAGGGGTATTCATTTGGTACTGTGGATCTTGTGTCGGGTGGTGTTCCCACTGGAACAACAGCACCCATTTTCGATGTAATTATTCCCCCATCAGGTGGTCATGGTGCTGATATCTATAGAGAACTTGGAGCCTACAATGTTCTGGTATATGCCAGATTTGAAAATGATACAGACAACCCTGATTTTATTGTAGGAAACCAATTTGCTCAGGTAGGACTTGTTGAGAATCCAACAGCTTACAATTCATCATCTATTCTTACAGCAAACCAGGTAAGTGCAGTCTATGCACTTAAGTTGACTGGAACTGGTTCATCAGTTGCCACATTCACACCTGACTCTTATGTTACTCAAACTGTTGGTTTGGCATCAACAGCTGTTGGTAGAGTTGTCTCATATGATCAAATTACAGGTGTTCTAAAGTATACACAAGACAGAACAACTGCTGGTTTTAATAGTGACGGGACCAAGAATACCAACCCAATTTATGGTTTTGACCAGTACCAGTTTACATCTGATCCAGCTTCTGGTGGGTCAAATAATATCATACCATCAACAGGTACAACACTTGAAATTGACTCAGGTTTTACAGGTAACTCAGTCACTATAAATACTGTTACTTACAATCTTGGCCAGGAATTTACCTCTGGTATTTCCTTCCCAGAGTCTCAAAAATATTCTGGTAACATCATCTATGTTGATAACAGACCATCTGTTACAAGGTCTGCCTCCCAAAAAGAAGATGTGAAAGTCATCTTACAGTTCTAATAAGAAATCATGCCACAGGAAACTAACCTCAACGTTGCTCCTTATTTTGACGATTTTACGCCAGACAGCAACTATTACAAAGTTCTTTTCAAACCAGGTTTTCCTGTTCAGGCGAGGGAGTTAAACTCTCTCCAATCCATTCTGCAAAATCAAATTGAAGATGTGGGTAATCACTTCTTCAAGGAAGGTGCTAAGGTCATTCCTGGCGACTTAATCTATAGAAATAATTTTTATAATATTCAAATTCAGGAAGAATTTTTAGGAATTCCTGTATCCCTTTATATTGACCAACTTGTTGGAAAAACTATCACTGGAACAACATCTGGTGTCACTGCAAGTGTTGTTACTTATATTACAGACGAAGAATCCGAAAAAGGAAATTATACTCTCTATCTAAACTATTTCAATAGTAGTTCAAGTGACGATTCAACAGTTTCTTTCTCAGATGGTGAGATTCTGACTGTTAATAGTGAGATTGTCTTTGCCACCACATTTATTCCTGCTGGTGAGGGATTTGCAACTGCTGTATCACAAAATGCATCTGGGTCGGGTTCAGCATTCATACTCAATTCTGGTGTTTATTTCTTAAGAGGAACATTTGTAGATGTTTCTGAACAAATTCTCATTCTTGACCAATATTCAACAACACCAAGTAACAGAGTTGGTCTGACAGTAGTAGAAGAGATTGTTACATCAGATGATGATCCTACTCTTAGTGATAACGCAAGGGGTTTCAACAACTACACAGCTCCAGGAGCAGATAGATTCAAGATATCTGCCGTTCTGTCTAAAACTGATCTAAATGAGTATGACGTAGAGAGTTTTGTTCAACTGGCTGAAGTTCAGGAAGGTGTTCTGAGAATTCTCAACACCAATACTGACTATAACTATCTGGCAAAAGAACTTGCAAGAAGAACTTATGATGAATCAGGTCATTATTATGTAAAAGACTTCGTTACTAGTGTAAGAGAAAGTTTGAATGATGATAAAGGAAATAAGGGAATCTATAATTCTGGCCAAGTCACATATCAAGGAAATACTCCTTCTGATGACCTGTTAGTTTATAAAGTTTCACCAGGTAAAGCTTATGTCAAGGGTTTTGAAGTAGAAACTCTTGGTCCAACTTTAATTGATGCCAAAAAACCAAGAACCACCAACAATGTTGAGGGTCAAGCTGTCAATTTTGGTTTTGGTCCTACTTTTGAGTTGAATAGAGTAACTGGATCTCCAGTTCTTGGATTCAATACCTCAAATACCATCAGTTTAAGAGATCAAAGGGTAGGTTCTGACGCCACAACTGCTCCTGGTAATGAAATTGGTAGAGCAAGGATATATGACTTTGTTTTAGAGTCTGGTTCTTATGATTCAGCTCTTCCGAACTCAAATAAGTGGGATTTTTCAATTTATGACATTGTAACTGACACCAATCTCAATGTAAATGAGCCTGTCTCCCTTTCAATCCCAACTTTTGTTAAAGGTGACTCAAGTGGTGCCACAGGTTACCTGAAATCAGAAGTTGTTGCTGGAACAGCGTTAACAGTTACCCAAACAACTGGTACTTTCTTCCCTGGTGAGAATCTTAAGTTTAATGGTGTATTAGACAACTCAAGATTTGTCAATAGTATCAGAGAATTCAATATTTCTGATATTCAATCTGTATTTGGAATTGTAGGCACAGCAAATACTTTTAGTGCTGACATTGTACTTAAAAATAAGTTGACTTTTGGAAATGCACAGATTACTGCAGCCTCTGGAGGAACTTCAACTGTTTCGATACCAACAAACCCATCACAAAGTTTTGTTGGAATCGTATCTACTGGAAATCTGATTCAATATTCAAGAAATGGCGAAACTGTCATTTCTCTGGGTAGAATCACTGGAGTTGCAAGAACAGATTTCCAAATTGAAGCTGTAACTACTGTTGCTGGTGTGTGTAATGGTGCACTACCAACATCCAACGAAAATGTAAGTGGATTACAACTTGTCACATCACCACTCAAGAGAACTAATGGTGCTGGCAATCCATCTGGTAGTAATACACTTTTTGCAGCTCTTCCTAAATCAAATGTAGAATCTGTTGATTTAGAAGACTCAAACATCATTATTAGAAGACAATTTGACGTTCAGATCACAAATAATTCTACAAATGTCGTAAATGCTGGAATTAGTCAAGTATTCTTACCATTTGATGAAGAGAGATATAATCTTGTCAGATCTGATGGTTCAACCGAAATACTGACTGAGGATAAGTTTGAATTTACCGGTGGATCTACTAATTTACAGATCAATAACCTTGGAACCAATGATCCAGATGCAAAATTGATTGCTACTCTTAGAAAGTCAAAAGTTACATCAAAAACGAAACTTAAGATTGTATCTGAGAATATTATTATTAATAAGTCATCAAATGTTGCTTCTGGTATTGGATCAACTACACTTAATGATGGTCTTGAGATTGGAAACTATCCTTTCGGAACTAGAGTTCAAGACTCCATTATTTGTCTGAACAACCCAGACTTATACATCCTCTATGGTGTATTTGAGTCTAATGACACAAGTGATCCTTCTGCCCCATCTATGACCCTTGCGTCATTAGACGGACCTGCAGGTACCACAGACGACTTGATTGTAGGTGATACCATCACAGGTTCAATCAGTGGAGCAAAAGCTTATTACTTGGTTCAGGATAATCAAATTAGTGTAGACTTTGCTTATATCAATTCTCAAACATTTATCAAGGGTGAAGTTGTCAACTTCAAGGACTCTGGAGTAAGTGCTGTTGTTTCTGATATAACTTCTGGATCTCCAAATATTTCCAGATCCTTCAAGTTTAATAGTGGTCAAAAGGGTGATTACTATGATTATTCAACACTGGTTAGAAAAGATGATGCTCAGATCCCATCTAGAAAATTAAGAGTTTACTATGGTAGAGGATATTACTCTGATTCAGACTCCGGTGATATCACAACAGTAAATTCATACAATCTCTTTAATTATTCCACTGATATCCCCACAACTAAGGGGTTCAGATCAACTGATATCATTGATGCAAGACCGAGAGTTGCACCATATACCCCCTCACAAGGAAGTCGTTCACCATTTGAGTTTGATGGTAGATCCTTTGACTTAGGTAATGATGGTAATCTCCATAGTTCTAAGTTCATCCTTGCTTCTGATGAATCAATGTCTATGAACTTCTCTTACTATCAGGGAAGAATTGACAGAATTTATGTTGATACTCAAGGTAATATCAATGTGGTTTCAGGTGTCCCCGACGACAATCCTAAACCACCTTCAGATGTTACTGGACAACTTAACATCGCAAACATCTCATTACCACCTTATCTCTATAATGCAGGTAATGCAAAGGTAACATTTATTGAACATAAGAGATATCAAATGACAGATATCTCAAATCTTGAGAAGAGAATCAAGAATATTGAGTACTATACATCTCTGAATATGCTTGAGATTGAAACACTTAATCTCTTCGTTGAAGATGCTAATGGTAATAATAAATTCAAGTCTGGTGTATTTGTTGACAACTTCTCAACTCTTCTTCCTCAGGATAGTGAGATGGGTGTCAGAAATAGTGTTGACCTTAAGAAAGGACTCTTACGTCCATCACACTATACAACAGCTTTTAATCTGGAATTGGCTACAAATGCCATTACTGGTATTGGAACCACCACTTTCGTAAATCAGGACTCAAGATTTTCTGAACTTCTTGGCAACAATGTCAAGAGAAGTGGTCAAATGCTCACACTTGATTATACAGATGCTATTTGGTTACAACAACCATACGCAACGAGAACTGAAAATGTCACTCCTTTCTTGATTAGAGAATGGGTTGGTGTTATGAAACTCGAACCCGAAACAGATATTTGGATTGAAACAAATGCTCTTGAACCAAGAGATGTGGAAATTGAAGGCACATTCGATACAATGGCCTCATTCTTGGGAGCAGAAGTTACTACAGCAGCAGATGGATCTAGAACAGGTGTAAGTCCTGTTATTTGGGATTCATGGGAAACCACTGGAGTCAACGTTGATATTGAATTTGATTCAACTCAAACTACAGAGGTAGTTGGGGTTGAAGAGGTCAATCGTGAGCAGACTCGCCAAACCACAACCTCTCTTGGTGGTAATTGGTTCAGAACTGATACATTTGATAATGTCACTACAGCAACAGAAACACTCACTACCACTGAGTTTGAAGTTACTGGTGGAACAACTCTTGATCAGACCAGAACAGGAACAATTAATAACCTCACTGAGTTTGTAACCACTGAGTCACTGGGTGATAGAGTTGTAAGTCGTGAAGTTATTCACTTCATAAGAGTGAGAAACATTGAGGTCACTACAAAGTCACTCAAACCATTTACAAGAATGTATTCATTCTTTGATGGTGTTGATGTTAATAAATTTACGTCTCCTAAACTTATTGAGATTGAGATGACCTCAGGAACCTTTGTTATAGGTGAAACTGTTAGAGGTAGAATGAATGATGGTGGTATTGAACCACTGTCTCTTGGAGCAAGTCCTAGAATTGATTTCAGAGTTGCCAATCCTAATCATAAGTATGGTCCTTACAACAACCCAAATGATACATTTGATAGTAATCCATATGACAGAAATCTTTCTGTTGAGACTCAATATACTCAAACATCTACTGTCCTCAACGTAGATACTTTCTCACTTTCTTCCGATGATTTCCCACAATTTGGTGGGTATGTTCAAACTGGAATGAGATTGATTGGACAAACTAGTGGTGCTCAAGCAGTAGTCACAAATGTAAGACTGATTACTGATAGGGTTGGAACACTCATTTGTTCTTTCCAAACTCCCGATATCACCATCCCATCCAATCCAGCCTTTGAGACTGGTACAAATGTCTTTAGACTTACCAGTAGTCAGATCAATACACAAATTAATGGTAATGTTTCATCATCTGCTGAGACATCATTCTACTCACAAGGCACTGTTGACAATACTCAGGAAGTTACATTATCCGTAAGAAATGCTCGTGTCAATACTGAAACTTTGACAGAGACAAGAGTTCTAAATGCTGGTGAGATTGAGAGTGAGGGATTCACAGTCACAGATTCTGCACAAGAGATTTCAACTGAGGAAGAACTGGCCAATTCTAGAACATTCTTTGTTCCCCCACCACCACCACCACCATCTGACCCACTGGCTCAAACATTCATGGTGACTGATGAAACTGGTGTCTACCTCAATAAAGTAGATGTTTTCTTCAGTGAGATTGATCAAGATGGAATTCCGGTTATCGTTCAACTTAGAACTACTCAACTTGGTACTCCCACAACAACTATTCTTCCTTTCTCTGAGGTTACCGTTGATCCATCGGATATCACTGTAAGTTCTGATGGTACAATTGCAACCACTATTCAATTCGAGTCTCCTGTTTATCTCAACCCAGAGACAGAGTACGCTTTGGTATTGTTATCGGCATCAACTAATTACAGAGTATGGATTTCTAGAATGGGTGAAGCTGATGTAAGCACACTCGGAACAGAAGCCGGTCAGGTTCTGGTTACAGAACAACCAACACTGGGTTCTCTGTTTAAGTCACAGAACGCAAGTGTTTGGACTCCTTCACAGTATGAAGATCTTAAGTTCACACTTTACAGATGTAATTTTGTAACCAGTGGTTCAGCATCATTTGTTAATCCTCAGTTGAATATCAACAACTCCAGGATTCCTGACACTGGTATCACTATCAATTCCAGATCTATCAATATTGGTATTGGTACAACAGTGGTTGACGCTGATCTTACAAGAGGTAATACCATTATTCAACCTGATTCGAATGGAACAGGTACTCTGGTAGCCCTTGCTGGTTCTTCTACCTCTGACCTGTCTATCACTAACGCTGGTGTTGGATATACTCCAGCCTCAGGTGGATTCACCTACACTGGTGTCGCACTGACGGCGGTTACTGGTACAGGTAGAAATGCAACCGCAGACATTACAATCACTGATGGTGTGGCTATCGCGGCTACAATCAGTGCAGGTGGTCAAGGTTACACTGTTGGTGATGTTCTTTCACCAATCTCTGTTGGTGGTCAGAATCTTGGATCAGGGATGCAACTGTCAGTTGCCTCGATTCTTGGAGAGAATGAACTTCAATTGACTGATGTTCAAGGTACTTTCCAAGTCAGTGGAACCAAGTTCCTTCAGTTCATTAACAATACTGGAGTCACTACTGATCTCAATTCTAGTATTGGTGGTTCTGTACAAATCACTTCAGTTGATGAAACAGTGAGTGGAGATGACATCAAGATCTTCCAGAGAAATCATGGAATGTATTCTGATGTTAACAGAGTCGTTATTACAGATGTTAAGTCTGATGTAACTCCCACGTCTCTTGTAGGAGACGTTACTAATACATCTACCACATTCCTTCAAATGAATGATGTATCAACTGCGAATCTCACCTTGTTTGAGAATATTGGAGTTGCTAATACCAATCCTGGTTATATCTTGATTGATGATGAGATTATCTCATATACATCAATTGATGGTAACACATTAACAGGCGTTACAAGGGGTGTTAACAATACTGTTCCAGCGAATCACGCAGATGGTGAATTAGTTTATAAGTATGAATTGGATGGAGTATCACTCCTCAGAATCAACAAGACTCACGAATTGTCTGATTATGATGGAACAGATCCAATTTCACTGGATACATATGATCTGACAATTGACATGGGTGCATCAGCTAACACAGTTAATAGAGCTCCTGGCAATTCGGAAGGTTTCCCAGCACTCTACTTCAATACTGATACACAAGCAGGTGGTCCTAAGGCGAAGGGTACATACAATGTTCCATTCTCTCAGATCATTCCTAAGATTACATCAATCACACCTCCAGCCACTAATCTTTCCAACTCGATTAGAACTATAAGTGGTTCCAGTGTATCTGGTGTAGAACCCTCTTTCGTTGATAAGGGTTATAAGAGTATTGTTCTTGGTAGAACTGTTTACTTCGATAGTCCAAGAATAGTCGCATCTAAGGTCAATGAAGATCTTCTTCTCAATGGTGACGTATTTACTGGTTCTAGATCCTTACAAACAATTCATGATTTCTCAACCAGAGACAATAGAGTAAGTCCCGCTATTGATATTGATAACGCTTCTGTTATCTTTACAAGTAATAGAGTCAATCAACCTGTTTCTAATTACGCAACTGATTCTAGAGTCAATACAATAAGTGATGACCCCAATAGATTCATCTATGTAACCAAAAATATCACACTTGAAAATCCAGCGACATCTTTACAAGTTATGTTTGATGCATATGTATCAACACAAAACGATATTAGAGCTTTCTTCGCTTTTGATCAAAACTCAGTTCTGGATGATGTGATCTTCACACCATTCCCTGGTTTTGATAACTTGGACGCATCTGGAGCAATCATCAATATTTCAAACAATAG
>Ga0209645_1000543_pt1 | contig 19366 bp, 27 predicted proteins | sample ETNvirenome_6_30_FD_184070 | JGI IMG/M metagenome (GOLD analysis project Ga0209645, IMG submission 184070) | Marine viral communities from the Pacific Ocean - ETNP_6_30 (SPAdes) (version 2) | ecosystem: Environmental > Aquatic > Marine > Oceanic | place: Pacific Ocean | collected 2013-06-19
CATTTGAAGAAGTCATCGGTTCCGTTTAATTTAGAGGTTTCCAACAATGGCAGAACGTTTACAACAAGAAACAATTCCTTTAAGGAAGATTAGTGATTTTAAATCTAAATTAACTGGTGGTGGTGCAAGACCCAATTTATTTGAAGTTGTCTTAGCATTCCCCACAGCGGTATCACCGGTTAATGAAAATGAAGTGCTCCAGAAGTCTAGATTTTTAGTCAAGGCAGCGGCACTCCCAGCATCAACAATTGCTCCAATTGATATTCCATTCAGAGGTCGTATTTTAAAAATTGCTGGTGATAGAACTTTTGAAACATGGACTATTACTGTTATGAACGATACTGATTTTATGATCAGATCGGCAATGGAAAAGTGGATGAATACCATTAACAAATTAGATGATGCAACTGGAATTCAAAATCCAGTTGATTATCAAACTGATGCCATGGTTCATCAACTTGATCGTGACGGATCTATTCTTAGATCTTATAAGTTCAAATCAATTTTCCCAACAAATATTTCTACAATTGATCTTAGTTATGAAACTACTGATACAATTGAAGAGTTTACTGTAGAAATGCAGGTTCATTATTGGGAAGCATTTAGAGGTTCTTCTCCTTCAGCTAACGGCGAAGATATCCAATAAATAGTAAGACAATAGACTAAAATAGTATTATAATATGGCACGCCTTTTTGGTTTTTCGGTAAGTGACACCGAGAAAAAATCACCATCAGTTGTTTCCCCCGTTCCTCAAAATAATGAGGACGGGGTTGATAATTATATTTCGAGTGGTTTTTATGGTCAATACTTAGATATTGAAGGTGTTTACAGAACTGAATTTGATTTAATTAAGAGATATCGTGAGATGGCACTTCATCCTGAAGCGGATGGTGCCATCGAAGATGTTGTCAATGAGGCAATCGTTAGTGATCTTTATGATTCTCCAATTGAAATAGAACTATCAAATCTCAATGCTAGTGACAAATTAAAAAATATTATTAGAGAAGAGTTTAAGAATATTAAGGATATCATGGACTTTGATAAAAAGTCTCATGAAATTTTTAGAAACTGGTATGTTGATGGAAGACTTTTTTATCTTAAAGTCATTGATCAAAAAAGACCAGAAGATGGTATACAAGACTTAAGGTATATTGATCCTTTAAAAATTCGTCATATTAGACAAGAGAAGAAAAAGAATAAGGCAAAATTAGGTCCCGATCTAGGACCTAAAGATAAAGATAAATTTCAGACACCAGAAATAGAAGAGTATTTTGTATATACTCCAAAACCAAGTTATCCAACCGGAACCATGGTTGGTGGTGGGGGAGTAAAAGGTATTAAGATTGCCAAAGATTCTATCACATATTGCACATCTGGTTTAGTTGATAGAAATAAGGGCAATGTTCTTTCATACCTTCATAAGGCAATCAAGTCACTTAATCAACTTAGAATGATTGAGGATTCACTGGTTATCTATCGTTTAAGTAGAGCACCAGAAAGAAGAATTTTTTATATTGATGTTGGTAATCTTCCCAAAGTAAAGGCAGAACAATACCTTAAAGAGGTAATGAGTCGTTATAGAAATAAGCAAGTCTATAATGCTCAGACCGGAGAAATTCGTGATGATCGCAAATATATGAGTATGTTGGAAGATTTCTGGCTTCCTAGAAGAGAGGGTGGTAGAGGAACTGAAATCTCCACTCTTCCTGGTGGACAAAATCTAGGCGAACTTTCTGATATTGAATACTTCCAAAAGAAACTTTACCGTTCACTTGGAGTTCCTGAATCTAGAATTGCCTCTGATGGTGGATTCAATCTTGGTCGATCTTCCGAAATTCTGAGAGACGAACTTAAGTTTGCTAAATTTGTTGGTAGATTGAGAAAAAGATTTGCCAATATGTTTAGTGACATATTGAGAACTCAACTTATTCTAAAGAATATTGTCACTCCAGAAGATTGGGATAAAATTAGTGAGCACATTCAATATGATTTCTTATATGATAATCAATTTGCCGAACTTAAAGAATCGGAATTGATGAATGAAAGATTAGGATTACTTGCAACTATTGAACCTTATATTGGCAAATTTTATTCTAATGATTATGTTCGTAGAAGAATTCTTAGACAAACTGACTCAGAAATTTTAGAAATTGACAAACAAATTGAACAAGAAATTGCAGATGGAATTATTCCAGATCCTAATGCCATTGATCCCATTACTGGAGAACCATTACCCGGAGGAAATAATGGAATGATGGGTGATGTTCCCATGGAACCAGATTTAGAAATTCAAGGAGGAGTCACTCAAATTGATGGTAAGAGTGCTGAAATATAAATAACTTATATTGTTATAATAATTTTAAATGGAAGATGTATTGGATTTAATCGTTACAGATGCTTCGGCATCTGAGATTAGCGATAAAATTAAAGATGTTTTATATGGTAAGGCATCCGAAAAAATTGAAGGTATCCGTTCAAATGTAGGATCCTCCATGTTTGATGAACCAGAAGAAACACAAGAGGAAGAATAATGGCAAGAACTTTATGTAAAGGTGCCGAGGCAGCTTGCCCAACAACAACTGGAGCTGCCAGTAGTTTTTCGGAAGCAACTGTTGTTCGTTTAGTTAATACACATAGTGGCAATCATCTTGTCACTGTCGTAGAAACTCAAAGTGGAGATGTTGTTGGTTCTTTTACAATGCCAACAGGATCTGTAGAATATCTTGAAAAAAACCCAACTCAGTGTGTGTTTGCCGCAAATGCCGGAGTATTAGGAGCAAAAGTAGGATTTACCGCGTAAAAAAATGAAACTTATCACAGAAGAAATTTCAAATGTAAAAATTATTACCGAGGGCAAAGGTTCCGGTAAAAAATTATACATTGAGGGAGTATTTTTACAGGGAGATATTAAAAACCGTAATGGTAGAATGTATCCTATGGAAACTCTTTCCAAGGAAGTAAAAAGATACAATGAGACTTTTGTAAATAAAGGTCGTGCTCTTGGAGAACTTGGCCATCCTGATGGACCTACTGTCAATCTTGATAGAGTTTCTCACAAAATTACTTCACTTGTTCAAGAGGGAAGTAATTTTAAAGGAAAGGCACAGATCCTGAATACTCCTATGGGTAAGATTGCATCTTCTCTTCTTGATGAGGGTGTAATGCTTGGTGTTTCTTCTCGTGGTGTTGGTTCATTAAGAACCACAAATGAAGGTCATAAAGTTGTAGGTGAAGATTTTATGTTAGCAACTGCTGCTGACATTGTTGCCGACCCTTCTGCACCTGATGCTTTTGTTTCGGGAATTATGGAAGGAAAAGAGTGGGTATGGGAAGGAGGAATTCTTCGTGAGCAACTCGCAGAAAAGACCCAGAAGAGAATTAATACTCTTGTTGACCAAAAAAGACTTGAAGAGCATAAGTTGAACTTATTCAATGAATTTTTATCAAATCTTTAAATTATAAATAAATATAGATTAATACAATCATATCTAGTCAAATGTCCGTTGGTAACGATTTACAAGAAATGGAAAACGTAGTAACTAAAGGTGCTGCCAAAGCTGATCCGATGCCAAAGATGGCCGATCCTGGAACTCAATTGGGTTCTGTGGAAGATCTTGGTGGTCCTACCCCAGAAAATTACAAGACCGATGACGACTCTGCTAAACTCAAGGAACCTAAAATTGCAACTGTCAAAGACATTGTAAATAAAGGTGCCGGTAAAGCAGATCCTATGCCTGCAGGAATGAAGGAAGAGGAAGAAGTCGAAGGTGAAGTAGTTGCTGAAGAGGAAGAAGAAACTTCTAATGAAGTAGTTGCTGAAGAAGAAACTACAGAAGAGGAAGTTGTAGAAGAAACTGTCGAAGAAGACATTCCTTCTATCGAAGAGGATATCGAAGCACTTATTGCTGGTGAAGAACTCTCCGAAGAATTCCAAGAAAAGGCACGCACTATCTTTGAGGCAGCCATTAAGACCAAGGTTGCTGAAATGAAGGAAGAGGTTCAAAAGCAATACGAAGAATCTCTGACTGAAGAAGTTGCCAACCTCAAGTCCGAGTTAACCGAAAGAGTTGACTCTTATCTTGAGTATGTTGCCCAAGAGTGGTTGACCGAAAATCAACTCGCTGTTGAGCACGGACTCAAAACTGAAATGACCGAATCATTCCTCACCGGAATGAAGAGTCTTTTTGAAGAACATTATGTAACTATCCCTGAAGAGAAATATGATGTACTCAATAATATGGTAGAAAAACTTGATGAGATGGAAGATAAACTCAACGAGCAAATCAATAAAAATATTGCTTTAAACAAAAGATTGGCTGAGTCGGTTGCAGATGTAATTCTTGCAGATGTATCCGAAGGTCTTGCTGTATCCCAAAAGGATAAGCTCGCTTCTCTTGCCGAAAATGTTGAGTTTGATGGTGAGCAATCCTATCGTGAAAAACTGGTAACTCTTAGAGAAGCATATTTCTCTTCTAATACCGGTGTTCAAGAGAACAAATCGGAAACAATTTCTGAAGAAACAGAAGTTACTTCTCAACAAGAAGTATCTACTATGATGGAATCATATCTTCAGACATTGAATAGAGTTTCCAAGAAGTGAAACTTCATTATAACATAATCAAACTAACTTTTTTAAATAGGTAAAAACAAATGCTGCAAATGCCTTCTCAAGAGGCTCTGCAGGAGAAGTGGGCACCTATCCTCCAACACGAGGGTATGGACAAAATCAAGGATAACCATCGTGCAATGGTTACCGCTCAGCTCCTGGAGAACCAAGAACAAGCACTCAGAGAAGAGAGAGAATTCCTTTCTGAGGCTCCTACTAATGCTACCGGATCTAGCATTGACAACTTCGATCCCGTACTGATCTCCCTGATCAGACGCTCTATGCCTAACCTGGTCGCTTATGACCTCGCTGGCGTACAACCAATGAACGGTCCTACCGGACTTATCTTTGCAATGCGTTCCCGTTACACTTCTCAGAGTGGAACTGAAGCATTCTTCGATGAGCCAGATACCGGATTCTCTGCACAGAGAGAAGGTAATGATGCCACTCAAGGACCTTACACAACTGGTTCTGATGCCGATGCCGTTGGTTTCGGTACTGCTAGTCAGGTTGGCACTAATCCTGGTGCTCTGAACCCACAGTCTAATGCTAATCAGGAGGCATATTCAGTTGGTCAGGGCATGACCACTGCTAATGCTGAAGGTCTTGGCGAATCTGGTAATGCTTTCAACGAGATGGCATTCTCGATCGAGAAAGTCACCGTTACTGCCATGAGCAGAGCACTGAAGGCTGAGTATTCACTGGAACTGGCACAAGACCTCAAGGCTATTCATGGTCTGAATGCCGAGGCTGAACTCGCAAACATTCTCTCCACTGAGATTCTTGCTGAGATCAACCGCGAAGTCATCAGAACCATCTATAAGTCTGCTGAAGTCGGTGCTACTCTGAATACCGCAACTTCTGGTACTTTCGACCTCGACGTTGACTCTAATGGACGTTGGAGTGTTGAGAAGTTCAAGGGTCTCATCTTCCAGATGGAAAGAGATGCTAACCAGATTGCACAAAGAACTCGTCGCGGAAAGGGCAACATCATCATGTGCTCTGCCGACGTTGCGTCTGCACTGACCATGGCCGGTGTTCTCGATTACACCCCTGCACTCAACGCTAACCTGAACGTTGATGACACTGGTAACACCTTTGCTGGTGTACTCGGTGGTAAGTTCCGTGTCTACATCGATCCTTATGCTGCTAACAATGCTGCTAACCAGTATTACGTAGCAGGTTATAAGGGTTCCTCTCCTTATGACGCCGGACTCTTCTATTGTCCTTATGTTCCCCTCCAGATGGTTCGTGCCGTTGGAGAGAACACCTTCCAGCCTAAAATCGGATTCAAGACTCGTTATGGTCTTGTTGCCAATCCATTTGCCGAAGGAACTACCGATACTAATAGTGGTCGTATTACTGCCAGCAGCAATCGCTACTATCGTCGTGTTAAGGTTGCTAACCTTATGTGATCTAAATACTTCCGTCCGTGTGAAGGAAGTGCGAGAGGGTCTTCGGACCCTCTTTTTTTATCTAAATACAAATAAAAACAATGGCAAGTGGGTTTGCGAAACAGATAGCAAATAGAAATTTTCTGGCACCCGTTGGATTTAAATTTACTTTGGCAAAAGAACCCAAGGTTGACTTTTTTTCCAATTCATGTAGAATACCAGAAATTAGTTTAGGAACAGCACTCCAACCATCATACTTGAAGGATATTGATGTTCCTGGAGACAAGTTATCTTATGGTGATTTTTCTTTCAGATTTCTTGTAGATGAAAATCTGGAAAACTATATGAAAATTCATAACTGGTTGACTGGATTGGGATATCCAGAAACAACGCAACAATATAAAGATTTAACAACAGATCTGAGTGGTATTAGAGATCCCAAAGAGGCATTTAGTGATGGTGCTCTACATATCTTAAACAGTAATTATAGAGATATTGCTATTGTAAAATTTAACGATTTATTTCCCGTATTTTTAACTCCACTAGAGTTTGAGGCAACAGATACGGATATAAACTACTTTACAGCAGAGGTCACTTTCAAGTATACTGTCTATAATGTAGTAGCTGCTGACGGTAGAACACCCTTATGAATCTTGAACAAATCCAGGAGATGTGGCAGAGAGACTCTGTTATTGATCCTGATAACCTACATGATGAGTCCCTAAAAATTCCCCAACTTCATTCAAAATATTACACAATATATAATACTATTACGCTTCTTCGTGAAAAAGCAAGAAATAGTTACAATTGTATAAAACTAGAAAGGTATAACTATTATACAGGTAAAGCACCTGCAGAGGTATATGTGGAAGATCCTTTCCCATATAAAGTAAGAGAAAAAGATGCAATACAAAGATACCTTGACGCTGACGACAATTTGACTACAATTGACTTAAAAATTAGATATTATGATGTAATGCTTAAATTCTTGGAGGAAATAATTAAAACTATTTCGAGTAGGACTTACCAAATTAAGAATGCAATCGAGTGGCACAAATTTCAGGCAGGATTCAACTAACATGGGATCATTTCCAAATCCAGAAGATAATGAATCAAATGAAGATGTCTATAATCAATGGCATGTTGAAATAACAATGGGTATTGATGAAATTAGAGCAATGTATTCTGTATTTGACTATGCATATGAAACTTGGCCCGGTGCTCCCAAAAGACCCTATGAAGAGCAAGAGTATTTGAGATACATGAAAAATAGATTATTTGCAATGCTTCTTGAATACAATATGGATCATTAATGAGGTAATAAATAAGTATAGGATCAACCTATATGCATGTCTCATTTGATTATTTCAAAAAAGAACGAGGTATATCTTCAGGTAAAAGCAGAACCGCATGTCTACTACGAGTTAGCAGATCAGTTTACCTTTGATGTTCCTGGTGCAAAGTTTATGCCACAGTATCGTAGCAAATACTGGGACGGAAAAATTCGTTTGTTTAATACACAAACAGGAGAGATATATGTTGGTTTATTAGATAAAATAATTCAGTTTTGTAAAGACCACGGATATACCTATGAATTTGTAAATAATAAATTTTATGGTCTCCCTTTTGAAACAAATGATATGATTTCAAAAGAAGGTGTGAAAGACTACATATCTTCTGTCAGTAAATATGCTCCTAGAGATTACCAAATTGATGGAGTTTACGACGCCTTAAGACATAATAGAAGACTGCTGATATCTCCAACTGCCTCTGGAAAGTCTCTGATGATATATTCGATTGTGAGATATCACGTTGAACGCGGACAAAATACTCTGATAGTCGTTCCGACGACTTCGCTAGTAGAACAGATGTATAAAGATTTTGCAGACTACGGTTGGGATGTAGGTTCATATTGTCACAAGATCTATGCAGGACGAGAAAGAGAGACTGATTCTCAGGTAATCATTACCACCTGGCAGTCCATCTATAAACTTCCTCGTAAATATTTTTCTAGGTTCAATGTAGTCGTTGGAGATGAGGCACACCAGTTTAAATCAAAGTCTCTTATATCTATAATGACAAAACTTGGAGATGCCAAGTATCGTTATGGATTTACGGGTACATTAGACGGCACACAGACGCATAAATGGGTGTTAGAGGGATTGTTTGGTCCCTCATACAAAATCATAAGAACAAAGGAGTTGATGAAAAAGGGGCATGTTGCCACTCTTGATATTAATGTTCTTTTATTGAAACACCCTTCACATAAATTTGAAAATTTTGAAGAAGAAGTTCAATATATTATTGGACATGAAAGAAGAAATAAATTTATTAGAAATTTAGCTCTCGATCTTAAAGGAAATACATTAATTCTTTTTGCAAGAGTTGAAGGGCATGGGCAACCATTATACGATTTGATAAATAATGGAAAGGTTGATAATCGTCATGTCTTTTTTGTTCATGGTGGAGTGGAAACCGAGGAACGTGAAAGAGTCAGAGAAATTACTGAAAAAGAAGATGATGCTATTATCATTGCCTCTTATGGGACATTCTCTACCGGAATCAATATTAAAAACCTCCATAATATAATATTTGCCTCTCCTTCTAAATCAAGGATCAGAAACCTTCAATCTATTGGTAGGGTTTTGCGGAAGGGGAATAATAAAACCAAGGCAACCTTGTATGATATTGCAGATGATATCAGTTACAAGTCAAGAAAAAATTATACACTTAATCATCTAATAGAAAGAATAAAAATTTATAACGAAGAAAACTTTAATTATGATATTGTAAACATACCGCTAAGAGACTAATGGGAGAAGAATTTCACGCAATTATAAAATTAGTATCAGGTGAAGAAATATTTTCTCTGATTATGGTAGATGATGAAGATGAGAATCCAATTATCATCATGCAGAATCCTATCAGCATAAAAATGATTCAATCGCCACATGGAAGTTTTATTAAAGTAAAACCATGGATGGAACTTAGTGAAGAAGATTTCTTTATGATTCGTCTTGATAAAATTTTAACAATGACAGAATCGACTAATGAAAAACTTATTGAAATATATACTAACTACATTAATGATGAAGAATTAAATATAGACATACCTACCGATGGTAAAGTAAAACCTGATTCTAAAATGGGATATGTTTCTACAGTAGAAGAAGCACGTAAGAACTTAGAAGATTTATATAAACTTAAGGATACTAAAGAAAGCTAATATTACCCATCAACCCTAACAAAGGTATTCTACTGAGATTTGGACACTTTGTCAAGTTGTGTTATAATGTAATCACTTAGACTTATAGTAAAATGTCATGCCTAAAAAGAAACCTGAACATTATGTGAACAATAAAGAACTCCTAGATGCAATGATTAATTATAGGAGTAGAGTAGAACGTTCTTACCAGAATACTTTTGGTGCCGATTTGAAAGAACAACCTAAAAAAGAAAGAGCAAGAAGATGGGAAGGTAAACCACCAATTCCAAATTACTTGGGAGAATCTTTTCTGAAGATTGCCACACACTTGTCTTACAAACCAAATTTTGTCAATTACATGTTTAGGGAGGATATGATCTCTGATGGAATCGAAAATTGCGTTCAGTACATACATAATTTTGATCCTGAGAAATCCAAAAATCCTTTTGCTTACTTTACGCAAGTTATACATTATGCGTTTCTCAGAAGGATTCAAAAAGAGAAAAAACAATTAGATATTAAAACAAAGATTATTGAAAAAACCGGATATGATGAAGTTATGATGGTTGATGATAGCTTGCTTTCTGGGGACAGTTCGGAGTATAATAGTATTAAAGATGCTATTCAGTACCGAAATAATAATCGATGAAAGTTGCCATCATTACCGATACTCATTACGGAGCAAGAAAAGGTTCCAAATATCTTCATGACTATTTTGAACTTTTTTATAAAAATGTATTCTTTCCTGCACTCGAAGAGTATGGTATTGATACTGTAATTCATATGGGAGATGCTTTTGATAGTCGTAAGTCTATTGACTATCAAAGTTATGAATGGGCAAAGAGAGTAGTATTTGAACCTCTTAAAAAATACAAAGTTCACATGATTGTTGGTAATCATGATTGCTATTATAAGAATACCAATGATGTAAATTCACCGGCACTGTTGTTAGAGAGTTATAAAAATATTTCAACTTATAGTGAACCAACAGAAGTTGAAATAGATAATCTTAAAATATTGTTTATTCCTTGGATTAATGCAGAAAACTTTGAAAGTAGTGTCCAATCTATTAAAGTTTCTAATAGCACATGTGCGATGGGGCACCTTGAGCTCAACGGATTTAGAGCGCATCGCGGACACACCATGGAAGAAGGTATGGATGGCGACATATTTGCGAAGTTCGACAAAGTGTTTTCAGGACACTACCATACACGGAGCGATGACGGACGAATCTTCTATCTAGGAAATCCTTATGAAATGTTTTGGAATGATGTAAATGATCCTCGTGGATTTACTATTTTTGATACAGAAACATTAGAACATGTTCAGATAGATAATCCATACAAACTTTTTCATATCCTTTACTATGACGATGAACCAGCATCATTATTTGATGGTAGAGGATATAAAGATAAAATCGTAAAAATTATTGTTCGTAATAAACCAAGACCTAGAGAGTTTGAAAAACTCATTGATAAAGTTTATAGTGCAGGTGTTCAAGAACTTAAGATTGTAGAAAACTTTGAAATTCAAGAGAGTGAAGATTTCAATATCGGAGATGATGAAAACACTATTTCTATTCTGAATAGATATATTGATGAATCTGAATTTGAACTTGATAAAAATATTATCAAAGGAATATTTCAAGATTTATATAAACAATCTTGCGAAGTGGAGTAATATGTTTGTTTTAACTCTCAAAGATCAACAAGATGATGGAGCATTTGCCGTTCAGGATAAACATGGAGATAAGGTTCTTTTTTTGTTTGAGCAAGAGGATGATGCCGAAAGATATGCAATGATGTTAGAAGTCGAAGAAGATCAGGAAATGAGTATAGTTGAAGTTGATGATGATCTTGCCATAAAAACTTGTAAACTGCATGAATACAAATATGCAGTCATTACACCAAATGATATTGTGATTCCCCCTAAATCAAAAGATGATTGAGTTTAAAAAAATTCGTTGGAAAAATTTTCTGTCTACCGGTAACTACTTTACAGAAATCTCTTTAAATAAAGATAATACAAATCTTATTCTTGGAACGAATGGTGCCGGTAAATCTACCATGTTAGATGCCTTGACTTTTGGACTGTTTAATAAACCCTTTCGTAAAATTAATAAACCTCAACTTGCCAATACCGTTAATGAAAAAGATTGTTTAGTTGAGATTGAATTTAATGTAAATGGTAAAGAATATCTTGTTCGTAGAGGAATCAAACCAAATATCTTTGATATTGAAGTAGACGGAAATCTACTTCATAAAGAGGCAGATGATCGAGCAAATCAAAGAATTCTTGAAGAGAATGTTCTCAAATTAAATTATAAATCATTCACTCAAATTGTAATTCTAGGTAGTAGCACATTTGTTCCTTTTATGCAACTTACCACTGCCAATCGTCGTGAAGTGATTGAGGATCTTCTCGATATTAGAATTTTTTCTGCGATGAGTAATCTTCTCAAAGAGAATATGAAAGAGAAAAAAGATCAAATAAAATCTCTTGAAAGTAAAAAACTTAATCTCAAAGAAAAAATAGAAATGCAACAACAGTTTATTGAAGAACTGGAGCAAAGAGGAAATTCTAATATTTTAGAAAAAAATAATAAGATAGATAAATGTCAGAGAGAAATTGATATTTACATTACGGACAATGAACTCAATCAAAAAGAGATGGATTTATATGTAAAAGAACAAGAAAAATATGCTGGTGCTAAAAATACTGTGGTTAAATTAAATAATCTTAAAGGAAAACTATCTCAAAAAGTAAGCACTATTACAAAAGATCATAAATTTTTTACAGAAAATACGGTATGCCCTACATGTACACAGGATATTGAAGAAGAGTTTCGGTTAAATAGAATTGAAGACGCTCACCAAAAAGCAAGAGAACTTAAAAAAGGATATGAAGAACTTGAACAAACAATTAAGTTTGAGCAAGAAAGAGAGCGTCAGTTTACTAACCTCTCTCGGGAAATAACAAAACTAACGCATGACGTTTCTCAAAACAATACTAGAATTAGCTTCAAGCAAAAACAAATCAGAGAACTTGAACAAGAAATTCAAACTATTACCAGTAACCTCCAGAACAGAAATACTGAAAATGAAAAGTTAGAAGAATTCCGAGAAAATCTTCAAAAAGTATTTGAAAATCTATCATCAAAAAGAGAAGAATTGGTGCATTATGATTTTGCATATTCTCTCTTAAAGGATGATGGTGTAAAAACAAAAATCATCAAAAAGTATCTTCCATTTATCAATCAACAGATAAATCGATATCTTCAAATGATGGACTTTTATATCAACTTTAAACTTGATGAAGAATTTAATGAGACTGTAGAATCTCCTATTCATGAGAAGTTTTCTTACGCTTCTTTTAGTGAAGGTGAAAAAATGAGAATCGATCTAGCACTTCTTTTTACATGGAGAGAAGTGGCAAGAGTTAAAAACTCTGTGAATACTAATCTTCTTATTATGGATGAAGTATTTGATTCTTCACTTGATGGATTTGGGACAGATGAGTTTCTAAAAATTATTCGTTATGTTATCAAAAATGCCAATGTATTTGTTATTTCTCACAAAACTGGATTAGAAGATAAATTTTCAAAAGTTATCAAATTTGATAAAATAAAAGGTTTTAGTAGAGTAGTCTAAATAAAATTGAATAATTCTTCATTATGCACTACAAACCATACAGTCCTGAGTGGCATAGATATAGATATTTGAAAGAAGCATTGGACAAGTATCTTGACGATTACGTTGAGAACGATATGATTATGGAAGATATTCTTGACATTATCTGTGTTCGACAAGAACAAGCACATGCCGAATATCATAAACTTGAAGATCTAGAACTCAAACTGCGGGAATAATATGCTATCTACTCAATACAGACTCCGATTGGAGTTCATCTGTAAGAAGATTGCGAACAAGGAAGAAGTCAAACTAGAAGATATGATTTGGGCAGAGAAACTCGCTAAATCTCATACAACTGCTAGAGACTGGTTAAACAAGGCAAGAAGACAAGCAGCACATGACATTGAAGAAGGAACTATGGACGATTTTATGAATAAGATGGGATTAGGAGATCCCGACCCATCTAATTATAAATCGGGGTTTGATGGTGCTGATGAAATAGTAGATTGGTTCAAACAAGATAAACCTGATGATTGGAGGCAACGTGACTGAAAGAAATGATGTACCAAGATGGAGACTAAGCAGAATTGCTGAAGAACTAAAAGGTGAAGTTAAATATTATACTTGTTATCATAGCAACAAAAAAGTATCTAAAAAAATTGTTATTACCTATGAAGAATCTTGAGAATGAAACCAGAAAATTATTGATGAGAATACAACTTGATAATATTGTTAAACTTTTGAATGCTCAACTTTATGAGCAAGATGTTTTAGATATTAATGGAATACCAAAAAAACGTATTGTAATCACTTACGAGGAGAAAGACTAATGGGTCCAATTGTTTTATATTCTAACGGCAATCAAGAGTGTGATCGTGCCAGGTCACTTTTAGAAACACTCAAAGTTCAAATTCAAGAATATAAATTAAATAATCACTTTACTGAGAGAGCGTTTATCTCTGAGTTTGGTGAAGAAGCAGAATATCCACAAGTTTCTATTGGATACAAACATATTGGTGGATTGAAGGATGTGCTACACTATATGAAGGACAATGGTCTAATAAAATGAAGACTCCAAATTGGCAGCACAACTCTGGTAAAGACAAAAAAGGTAGAGGAGTCTGTAAAGGTCGTCTTCGATCTAGAAAAGAATCTCTTAGACAGTTGAAGAACCGGTACATGACCTCCCCGAAACGGGAGGTTTCGTCGTATATTGGGTTCAACTGAAACGAACTGATGGCAGTCTCTCACGAAATCAAATCACAACTTGCCAAGCTTCTTGCCACAGAAGACCTTGTTGTAGAGCACAGGAAAGTAGAGACTGCCTGCTTTAACGTTCACACACGGGTCCTGACGCTTCCTATGTGGGAGAGAGCAAGTAATGAAGTATATGATATGCTTGTCGGACATGAAGTCGGACATGCCCTTTATACTCCCGATGAAGACTGGAGAGAAGAGTATGATGTTTCTCCACAGTTTGTCAATATTGTCGAAGACGTTCGTATTGAAAAACTGATGAAGCGTCGTTATGCCGGTATCAGTAAAACTTTTTATCGTGGATATAATGAACTTGCCGATGAAGATTTTTTCTGTCTTGAAAATGAAGACGTTTCTAAAATGAATCTTGCCGATCGTGTAAATCTATATTTCAAGATTGGTAATTTCTGCGATATTTCTTTTCGAGAACATGATGAGATGCCTATTGTTCGTATGATTGAAGAGTGTGAGACTTTTGCAGATGTTCTGCTTGCCGCAGAAGTTCTTTATAAATTTTGTAAAAAAGAATCTAATGAAGAACAACCTAATGTAAATAATTCACAGAAAAATTCTGAGGGAAAAGAAGGTCCGTCTCAAGAAAGTAAAGATACTTCTAATGGTCACGAAGATTCTCAGGAAAATTTTGAGACTTCTGATAATACAGAACAAAAAACTCAAACAACTTCTTTTCTTCAATCTGAGGATAATGAACCCGAAGTTAAAACTGTAGATAATTTAGAAGATTCTTTGAAAGAATTGATTGATGAAACTAGTAAAGAAACTGGTTATTATGAAATTCCTAAAGTAAATATTGAAACTATTGTTATTCCTAACAAGATTATCCATGAAAATTGTGAATCAGCATGGAAAACCTGTAGTGAAACTGAATTTGAATGTGTAGATAAAGCTTATGCAGAATACAAAATCTCGGCACGAAAAGAAGTCAACTACCTCGTCAAAGAGTTTGAGTGCCGTAAGTCCGCAGACTCTTATGCTCGTGCTACTACTAGTCGGACTGGAATTCTTGATACAGGCAAACTACACACTTATCGATATAATGAAGACTTATTTAAAAAAGTGTCGATAATCCCTGACGGTAAAAATCATGGACTTGTATTCGTTCTTGATTGGTCTGGTTCTATGGCTAATGTCATGCTTGATACTGTCAAACAGTTATTCAATATTGTTTGGTTCTGTAAAAAGGCAAATATCCCCTTTGATGTTTATGCCTTCACAAATGATTATCCAAATCAAAGATATTCTGATGATCCTAAACCCTTGGCAGAAGAACGTGTTGGTGCATTTACTTTGGGCAATTGGTTCTCATTGATGAATATACTCACTAGTAAAGTGAGCGCAAAAGAACTTGAAAAGCAAATGAAATCTATTTTTCGTATTGCTTATTCTTTCCGTACTTATGTTTTTTATCCTACTCCCCTCGGTATGGGATTATCTGGAACTCCACTGAACGAAAGTCTTGTGTGTCTTCATGAAATTCTCCCTCGATTCAAGAAAGAATACAAAGTTCAAAAAGTTCAGTGTGTTATTCTTACTGATGGTGAAGGAGCACCATTGAAAGTATTTAAAGAAATCAAACGTCCATGGGAGGAAACCCCCACAAAATGTCCAATGTGGCCTTCCGAAAATTCATTCCTTCGTGATCGTAAAATCGGAAATACGTATGCTTTAAATGCAACATATAATCATTATTCTTATTTCACTACTGTTCTCTTAAACAATCTTAGGGATAATTTTTCCGATGTGAATTTCATTGGAATTCGTATTATTCCTCCCAGAGAGATTAATAGTTTTATCAATGGTAATAATTACGAAAAAAATATTAAGATTTGGAAAAAAGATCGAGCAGTATCTTTGATAAATGTTGGATATCACAAATATTTTGGTATTTCCTCTACAAATCTTTCCAATGAATCTGAGTTTGATATTAGTGATAATGCCACAAAAACTCAAATCAAGAATGCTTTTGCCAAAAGTCTGAAGTCTAAAAAAATGAATAGAAAAATTCTTGGAGAGTTTGTGGAGCTTATTGCCTGATAAATATTTTTATAGTAATAGGTAACACAAAATGTCTAGATTTGGAGATTTAATGAAGAGTAAGAAAGCATCTGCTCCTGAACCAGTTGCACCAGCACCTTCTGCTCCCACTCCTCCTGCACCTGTAGAAGTCGCTACTCCAGAAGCAACTTCTATTGCTCCAGAAGAGGTTGTAGAGGAAGAAGAAGTTGTTGATGAAACTCCTGATCTCTCTTCAATGAGTAAAAGTGAACTTGAAGAATATGGTAGAGAGATTGGTGTAGAACTCGATAAGAGACACAGTAGAAAAAGATTAATTGGAGAAATTGAAGAAGCACTGGACACTCTCTAAACTGTCCACAGAGGTGATAAAAGTTCCTTTGATGGTAGTATAATAACTTCAGTTGAAACGAACAACCAACATCATGCCTCTCTCTGCTGATTACGTCCGCACCTCACTTCAAAATTTGTATGGGAATTCTATTACAAGTGGTGATATTCGTGCCTGGTGTGCGATGAATGGTGGAAACTATCAGACCATTACTAAAAAACTTGATTCTTATAAAACAAGTCGTGGAAAGTGGAATCTTGAAGTGACCCAACAAAAAGTAGAGCAAATTGAAAGAAATTATCAGGCACCTGCCGTACTTCCTGTAGTTGAAGAAAACCTTATTCCTCAGAAAGATGATTCCTTCGTCAAGTTTGGCAACTTTAGTGATCTTAAAAAAATTATTCAGTCCCGTCTATTCTACCCTACATTTATCACGGGTCTCTCGGGCAATGGTAAAACGTTTTCTGTCGAACAAGCATGTGCCCAACTCGGACGTGAACTGATTCGTGTAAATATTACTATTGAAACTGATGAAGATGATCTTATTGGTGGTTTCCGTCTTGTCGATGGGGCAACTGTTTGGCATAACGGACCTGTCATTGAGGCACTCCAAAGAGGAGCAGTCCTGCTACTCGATGAAATTGACCTTGCTAGCAATAAAATCCTCTGTCTCCAGTCCATCCTTGAAGGTAAGGGTGTGTTCTTGAAGAAGATTGGTAAATATATTCAACCTAAGGATGGATTCAATGTTGTTGCAACTGCAAATACTAAAGGCAAAGGCAGCGATGACGGTCGTTTTATTGGAACTAACGTTCTCAATGAGGCATTCCTGGAACGTTTTCCAGTGACCTTTGAGCAGGCATATCCAACTCCTGCACAAGAAAAGAGTATTCTTTCAAAACTTTCTACGGATGCTGATTTCTGTTCTCGTCTGGTTGATTGGGCAGATATTATTCGTAAGACCTTCTATGATGGTGGTATTGATGAAATCATCAGCACTCGTCGTTTGGTTCACATCATTAATGCCTATAATATTTTCAATGACAAAGCAAAAGCAATTCAGGTTTGTGTAAATCGCTTTGATGATGAAACCAAGCAATCTTTCTTGGAACTTTATGATAAAGTCGATGCTGACTTCCAACTACCTGTTGACGGACAGGAGGTTGACTGATATAATGGTTAATGCATGGAGTCTACTTTATGATGAAATGGAAGAACCTATGATTATCCCAGCAGATCATAAAGACTGGGAAGATTTTTGGAGTGACATCGATGAAAAACACGCATTTACTTTGACTATGAAACAAGATCCTAATCGTTGGAAATACAGTGAGGATAAAATCCTTAAAGAACTAGAAGAATATATTTCCGGTACATACAATCAGCATTATTCTGCTGGTGATGATAAAATTCAAACACTTGATCTGATTGAAGCTTGTGGTGATGGAGAGTCCTTCTGTCGTAGCAACATTCTTAAGTATGCCTCTCGTTATGATAAGAAAGGCACTGCCCGTCGTGATATCATGAAGATCCTTCACTATGCCGTACTTTTATTGCATTTTAATGATAAGAATGCAAATCGAGAAACTTATAATCAATGAAACTTCGTCAAAAAACAATGAAACTGTCTGAAAAAACTCTCAACATCCTCAAGAATTTTTCTTCAATCAACCAATCGATTCTTGTAAAGCAAGGTAATCAACTTCGTACTATCTCTGTTGCTAAGAATATTCTTGCCGAAGCAGAGATTAAGGAGGAGTTTCCCCGTGATTTTGCCATTTATGATCTAAATCAGTTTCTAAATGGTCTAAGTCTTCACCAGGATCCTGAAATGGATTTCTCCCCAGAGTCTTATCTTTCTATTCGTGAAGGCAAGCGTAGGGTAAAATACTTTTATGCCGATCCTAACGTGATTATTTCTCCTCCAGAAAAAGCAATTCAACTTCCTTCAAAAGATGTTTGTTTTCAACTTGATAGTGTTACACTTGAAAAATTGTTGAAAGCAGCAGCAGTGTATCAACTTCCAGATCTCTGTGCCGTTGGTGAAGCAGGAGTAATTAAACTTGTCGTTCGTGACAAGAAGAATGATACCTCAAATGAGGTTGCCATTATGGTTGGTGAAACTGATAAGGATTTTACTTTCAACTTTAAGGTTGAGAACATCAAGATTATTCCTGGTGCCTATGAAGTTATTGTATCTTCTAAACTTCTCTCAGAGTTTACAAATTCTAATCACGATCTGAAGTATTATATTGCTTTAGAACCTGACTCGACATTTGAATGAGACACATTCTTTTTACATTAAAGGGATGTCCTTTTGGACTTTTGGATGATGAGGCACACATCCGTAATGTTCTTTCTAATGCTGCTACACTATCAGAGAGTACTCTCTTAGGCATCCAGTCTCACAAATTCCAACCTCAAGGTGTAACTGCTGTTGCTCTCCTTGCCGAGAGTCATATTAGTATTCATACTTGGCCAGAAAATGGAATGGCAGTCTGTGATGTTTTTACGTGTGGAGACCATACAAATCCAAGATCTGGTGCAACCTATATGTATGAAGCAATGGGTGCAACAGATTTGGTAAGTGAAATTTTTACTAGACCATTGAAATGAGTGATTTTATTTGGGTTGAGAAATATCGACCAAAAACAATTGAAGAGTGTATACTTCCTGACAATACCAAAAAAACTTTTCAATCTTTCCTAGATAGAGGAGAGATACCAAATATGTTACTTGCCGGTCCTCCAGGCATCGGTAAGACAACGGTAGCAAAGGCACTATGCAATCAACTGGGGGTAGATTATTATGTCATCAATGGATCCGATGAGGGACGTTTTCTCGATACGGTCAGAAACAATGCGAAATCTTTCGCTTCGACCGTCTCGCTTTCTTCAGATGCAAAA
>Ga0209645_1000545_pt1 | contig 19346 bp, 14 predicted proteins | sample ETNvirenome_6_30_FD_184070 | JGI IMG/M metagenome (GOLD analysis project Ga0209645, IMG submission 184070) | Marine viral communities from the Pacific Ocean - ETNP_6_30 (SPAdes) (version 2) | ecosystem: Environmental > Aquatic > Marine > Oceanic | place: Pacific Ocean | collected 2013-06-19
CGGAAGCAGATGCATGGAGAACGTTTCAGGACTGTGAAACTGGTGTAGAAGCGGGGGATATTGTACATTGTAGAACAGTAGATGGTAATCGTGTTACCGGCGAATCTAATATGACTTTCAATAACCCAGCCAGTGCTCCAACTCCAGATGCTCCAATTAAACTTCAGGGATATACCTCGACACCGGGTGATGGTGGTATGTTTAAGTGGGGACATATTCTTAATGTCAGAGAAGACTGTGTGACGGTAGAGGGTTTTGACATCGAGCAGTCTTCGAGTAGTCCATCGTTTCAGGCAGACGGTGATGGTTGTGTTATCTATCGAAGCAAAATAGTTAATAATACTGCTTCGTTTAATGGTGCAATGTATCTCACCGATAGCACTGCTGTAGATTGTTATATTGCGTGCAACATGGCTGGTGCTGGTAAGGTTGTTCGTTTGTTTAGAGGAACTATGTTTAATTGTTACGTTGAGCCGACCGCTGCATCATCTGGTGGTGATTGTATTATTGAAGCGAATATTTCATACAGACCCAGCGTGGTTTCTGGTTGTATTGTAAACGGAACTAATTCGGCAGACATTGGTATAAGTGTTGATGGTGATGCAAATTGTCAGGGTGGGTGGATACTGAACAATACAATATATAATGTTTCTAATGGTATTGAGTTTGAAGATGGGATAGGATCTGCCCTATCTCAGGCGATTATAACACAGAACAACATAATATATAATGCAACAAATGGAATAATAAATTCTAGGGGAACTAACACTAGTTCCGTAGCTGGTCATTTTGTTAATAATAATGCATTGGGTAGTATTTCCTCCAATGCATACTCAAATATTCAGGACGAGTTGATTGTAAACAAAATAACATTGACAGAAGATCCATTTATTGATAAAGTTGATTTTGAATTGAATGATGCTGCTGGTGGGGGTGCTCTATGTAAGTTCTTAGGTGCAGGTCCACGACAATATGATCCCACGTTGCTCGGAACAACGTTCGCGAATGATAGAGCAGCAGGAAGAAGAAACTTTGTGTCTATAGGTGCAGTCAATGCAAAGGGCGCAGAAACATCACACGTTTTCTAGAAAGGAAAAATAATGGCTATTACAGATCCAGAGGCAATTAAATTTACGAATGATTATATCAGACCCATGTGCGAAAATCTTAGATATATGACTGCTCGTGGTGCAGACTGGTCGAAGAAGTGGGTAGAACTCAGTGCTAAGTTTCCTAACGACATAAAAGAGCCAGTAGAAGATGGTAGAGAAGCAGAGGGAATTAGTAGACTTACTGGTGCAGATGTTAATGCAGTGGCAACTGTATTTGCTTCGTTGCTTACCATTATGGACACTGACGCACAGGCAGCTATTACTAAGCCATGTGTTCGTCCTCTACTGTATAATTCTCCTGAGTAAATCTTGACTCACAACTAAATTGTGGTATACTAATTACATGCTAATACACAAACTATATCCTAATGTAATTCGTCCCGAACGACAAACCGAACTCTCGGCATGTTTTGATATTCATGCACACCTGAGAGGCCCTGTCATTTCAGAAGATAAGACTCCTGATTTCAGGAAAATCAAGATGATCGATAGAATGAATCATATGACCAAAGTTATGCCAGAGGTCACATGGAACAGTGACACTCCGCACACAACGGTGGTAATTCCTCCGAATAGTCGCGCTCTAATTCCAACTGGAATTGTGTTCGATATTGATTCCGATTATTCTATCCGAATACATCCTCGGTCTGGTCTTTCATGGAAGCATGGAGTAACTCTTGTTAACTGTGAGGGTGTTATTGATTCTGATTACCGAGAAGAAGTATTTGTTCCTCTTCTGAATACCACCGAGGTTCCATATACTATTGAACATGGTGACAGGATTGCACAGTTTGAAATTATTCGTTATAATGATACTATTACGTATCTAACAACTACTGAAGCAACTGCAAAAAGGAAAACGGATCGAGTCGGTGGATTCGGTTCAACTGGAGTATAAATTATGACCCGTGATGAATTGTTGGATTTTCACATTAAGGTGTGTGAAGATGCTCGTGCTCTTATGAATCTCAAGAATCGTGACTATGCTGGGGGCGGAGGAGAGGAACCCTTTGCGAATTTCACTCGATGTGAAGCCATGGGTATCTGTGAGACAGAAGCAGGTTTTCTTGTTCGTGTTATTGATAAGGTTAGTCGCATGAGTTCTTTCCTTCGTGCAGGAAAGATGCATGTTGAAGATGAAAGTTTTTATGATGCAATTATCGATGTGGTTAATTATATGGTGCTTCTTGGTGCTTATGTGAAGGATAAGGATGACGAATCAAACGAGCATCTTGGTGATACCGAAATGAGAGAGCTAGAGTCTTCCGATTGGAGTTTTGGCGAAAACACGCAGGTTATGCATCATCCGGTTTAATATGAATTTCTATACTAATGTTTCGCTCGTCGGGGATGGTATTCTCTACCGAGCAATCGAAAACGGAGTTTCCGTGAAGAGAGTTGTGCGATACCGACCGACTCTGTTCGTTCCCTCTAACAAAGAGTCAGAGCACAAAACTCTTGATAGTCAGTATGTGGATTCGGTTCAGCCCGGATCCATATCTGATTGTCGTGATTTTGTAAAGCAGTATGAGGGAATTCCAAACTTCAAGATTTATGGGAATACTGACTATGTGTACCAGTACATTGGTGATGAATTTCCGGATGAAGTCGATTATGATATGAGTAAGATTGTTGTTGCTCATCTTGATATTGAGACTCAGTGTGAACATGGATTTCCTCAAGTCGATGATCCACAGGAAGAAGTTATCGGTATCACCCTGTCTGTAAATGGTAAGAAGTATGTTCTCGGTCTTGGGGAATTTCATATCGATGGTGTTGATTGTAGGAAGTACTGGTCGGAGGAGGATCTTCTTGCGGACTTCTTGGAAATCTGGAAGAGTGAACACCCAGACATTGTGACTGGTTGGAACATTAAGTTCTTTGATATCCCATATCTTGTTCAGAGAATGAACAAGATTCTTACTCCAATTGAGACATCGCACCTTTCTCCATGGCAGAAGATTCGGGAGAAGTTCATTGAGCGTTCTAGTAAGAAGCATAGGACGTTTCAGATCCTTGGTGTTTCTATTCTTGATTACTTGGATCTTTATCGAACCTTCACTTACACTAATCAGGAATCATATCGTCTCGATCACATTGCGTTTGTTGAATTGGGTGAACGTAAACTTGGTTATGGTAAGTATGAAACCATTCGTGATTTCTATCGTGGCGACTTCCAGCGTTTCATGGAGTATAATGTTCGTGACGTTGAACTGATTGAAATGCTCGAAGATAAGATGAAACTTCTAGAACTCGCACTTGCACTCGCTTATTCTGCCAAGGTTAATTATGAGGATGTTTTCTCACAAGTGCGAACTTGGGATCAGATTATTTACCACCATCTTCGAAAGCAGAATATTGTAATTCCTCCCAAGAAGGGTGGGAAGAAAGATGAGAAGTATGCCGGTGCTTACGTGAAAGATCCCATTACAGGTATGCATGATTGGGTTGTTTCTTTTGACTTGAACAGTCTATATCCCCACCTGATCATGCAATATAACATCAGCCCAGAAACACTGGTTCGTAGAGGACAGGACATTGATATTAATTCAGATTCTATATTGGGTTCTAATCCTTCTACCATGGAAGGCATTAAGAGGAATGCTTCGCATGGTTATGCAGTAGCTGCAAACGGTACTTGCTATAAGAAAGACTCTCTTGGTTTCTTGCCCGAACTTATGCACAAGATGTATGCAGAAAGAAAGGAATTTAAGAACAAGATGATTGCTTTGCAGAAAGAAAAGGAGAAAATTTCTAAGAGTGATGTCTCTCAGAGAAAAGCTCTGGAATATCAGATTGCAAAGTATAATAACTTTCAGTTGGTTCGTAAGATTCAGTTGAACTCTGCTTATGGTGCGATTGGTAATCAATACTTTAGATACTATGCGACTGAAATGGCTGAAGCAATTACTGCTTCTGGTCAGCTTAGTATTCGTTGGATTGCTGACAAGCTCAATGAGTTTTTGAACACAACAATTGGAACTGATGATTATGATTATGTGGTTGCTTCCGACACAGACTCGGTATACATTCGACTGAGCAAGTTAGTGGACAAGTTTCTTCCCGATTGTGAAGACACAGATCGAATTATCAAGTTCCTTGATGAGAGTTCCGAGCAAATTATTCAGCCATTTATTGACAAGAGGTATGCAGAACTTGCAAACCTTATGAATGCGTATGAGAATAAAATGCAGATGGGTCGAGAAGTTATTGCAGAGCGTGGTGTGTGGACTGCGAAGAAACGATATGCACTCAATGTGTGGGACTCGGAGGGTGTTCGTTACGATAGTCCAAAGCTCAAGATTATGGGTATTGAAACGACGCGAAGTTCTACGCCCGGAATTGTGCGCGAGAAACTCAAGGAAGTTATTCGTCTTGTTCTTACAACCGACGAGAAGACTATTCAGAAGTATGTGTCTGATTTCAAGGAAGAGTTTTTTGCATGTGAACCAGAAGATATTGCTTTCCCTCGTAGTGTTTCTAACCTAGAGGACTATGCCTCTTCATCTGACATATACAAAAAAGCAACCCCGATTGCGGTCAAGGGATCTTTGATTTACAATCATTTTGTTAAGAAAGCAAATCTTGAGAGCAAGTATGAAAAGATTCAGCAGGGCGATAAGATTAAGTTCATATACCTTAAGGAACCAAATCCAATTGGTGGTCCAAGGGGTGACAAAGTTATATCATTCCCAACAAAGATACCAAAAGAACTTGATTTGCATCGGTTTGTTGACTATGATAAGCAGTTTGTAAAGAGCTTTCTTGATCCTCTCGAAACTATTCTCGGGGTCATTGGATGGAAATCCAAGGAGATTGCTACGTTGGAGGGTCTATTTGCATGAAAATTGATATTGAATATACAGATATTCTACTATTAAAACAAATTCTTATGGAAAAGGAAGATGTGTATAGAAAACAAATTGTTTCTGGATACACAGATACATCAACTTCAATAGATACCATAAGTAAAATAGAATCAGACCAAAAAAGAATTGCTAAAATTTACGAAAAGCTAAATCAATACTAGGAGAATTATGAACGATTTTTTGACTGACTTTGTAAAGGAATCGGGGAACCAATATGCAAATATCGTCTGTGATGGATTGGATGGTGCCGATGTTAGTGGCTTCCTCGACACAGGATCTTATGCGTTTAACGCTTTGCTTTCTGGTTCTCTTTCAGGTGGAATTCCTAATAATAAGATTATCGCACTCGCAGGTGAGTCTGCAACAGGAAAAACTTATTTTACGCTTGGGATCGTGCATAAGTTTCTTGCTGACAATCATGACGGCGTGGTACTGTATTTTGATACTGAACAGGCTGTAACTTCAGATATGTTTACTGAGCGTGGGGTTGATGCAAATAGAGTAGCTGTTTTCCCTGTTGCGACTATCGAAGACTTTCGGCACCAAGCAATCAAGATCGTTGATAAGTATCTTGAACTTCCAAAGTCCGAGCGTAAGCCAATGCTTATCTGTCTTGACTCTCTTGGCATGTTGAGCACTGACAAGGAAATTGTTGATACCGCAGAGGGTAAGGGAACTCGCGACATGACTCGCGCACAGATGATCAAGTCTACGTTCCGTGTACTTACCATCAAGCTCGGTAAGGCGGGTATTCCTCTTGTACTGACTAACCACACATACGATGTGATTGGTTCTATGTTCCCACAGAAGGAAATGGGTGGTGGTTCTGGACTTAAGTATGCTGCTTCGACAATTGTGTATCTGTCAAAGAAGAAGGTGAAGGAAGGAACCGATGTTATTGGAAACATTATTCACTGTAAGTTGTATAAGAGTCGGTTCACGAAAGAGAATTCAATGGTAGATGTGATGCTGAATTATGATGAGGGCCTCAATCCGTATTATGGTTTGGTTGATATTGCACTCAAGTATGAAATTTTCAAGAAGGTATCGACTCGTATTGAAGTCTCTGATGGAACGAAGGTATACGAGAAGCAACTATACAGGCAACCAGAAAAGTATTTCACTTCGGAAGTCATGGAGAGACTTGAGGACGCTGTTGCGAAGGAATTTAAGTATGGAACTTTGGAGATAGAGGATGAGCCAGAACAGTCAGCCACCTAAGTACAGGTACGCAGATGAAATTCCTGACGGACATTTACCAATTCAAATTATTGATGGTAAGTACGAAGGAATTGTGGTAAGATATGATAAAGTCGTTTTAGAAGAGCGAGGTGATAATCTGTACTTCGATTACGATTATGATATATTGGAAAATCCAGATGGTGTTGAGATCACCGAGGAAACTCATGATGTATTTACTTCTATTTTGATTTCTGTACTAGACGAGCAAATTAATGATATGCCAGATGATTTTGATCTTTTGAAAGAAGGCGACAGTGAAGAACATAGAGAGAGTAGTATTACAAAACCTCCTGTACAATGAGGAGTTCTCTCGCAGAGTCACTCCTTTCCTGAAAAGTGAATACTTTCATGATCCAGTAGAACGAATGGTATTTTCTTCTACTCAGAAGTTTATCATGGAATATGGTGCGCTTCCTACCAAAGAAGCCGTTCTTATTGATCTGAACAAAAATGCAAAGATCAATGAAGTTCAGTTTCGGGAACTTGGTGATCTCATGGATGATCTTACTTCGGAAGATGTCCCTGAGTTGTCGTGGTTGGTAAATGAGACAGAGGAGTTCTGTAAAGATAAGGCTGTCTATAATGCAATCATGGAATCTATTCATATCATTGACGGTAAGTCTGATACAAAGACTGCAAATGCCATTCCTGAAGTTTTGTCTGATGCTCTTGCTGTTTCGTTCGATACGCACATTGGACATGATTATATCGAAGACGCTGATGAGCGATATGAGTTCTATCATAGAGTAGAAAAGAAAGTTCCGTTTGATCTTGAGCACTTCAACACAATCACTGCTGGTGGTACACCACAGAAAACTCTGAACATTATCATGGCAGGAACTGGTGTTGGTAAGTCTCTTTTCCTCTGTCACCATGCTGCAAACTGTCTCACACAGAATCAAAATGTTCTTTATATTACATGTGAAATGGCGGAAGAACGAATTGCAGAAAGAATTGATGCAAACCTTTTTGATATGACCATTGATGATGTTCAGGATCTTACTCGTGGAATTTATGAGAAGAAAGTTGAAAACCTTAAGAACAAGATCAAGGGTAAGTTAATCGTGAAGGAATACCCTACCGCAACTGCAAATGTTAATCACTTCCGTGCGTTACTAGATGAACTTTGGATGAAGAAGAAGTTCAAGCCGGATATTATTTTTGTCGATTATCTAAACATATGTGCTTCCGCTCGACTCAAGAATGGAAGTAATGTAAACTCTTATACCTACATTAAAGCAATTGCAGAAGAGTTGCGAGGAATGGCAGTTGAGAGGGTTGTACCTATTTTCTCTGCAACACAGGTGAATCGCAATGGTTTTAATAATAGCGATGTTGGTCTAGAGGATACTTCTGAATCTTTTGGTCTACCAGCAACTGCGGATTTTATGGTTGCTTTGATTTCTACTGAGGAACTGGAAGCACTCAATCAAATTATGGTTAAGCAACTGAAGAATCGATATAATGATGTTGCATCTAATAAGAAGTTTATTTTGGGCATCAATCGCGGAAAGATGAAGTTGTATGATGTTGAGAAAAATGCACAGGTTGGGATTATACAAGCCAACCAAACGGAAGTTACCACGGCTGGATCTGGGCTTGATGGGCGAAACTTCGATGAGAAGTTTTCTAAAAACACCTTTGAAAACTGGGAGATTTGATGTCTTATTACATAGACAAAAAATTCATAAATCTCGCATCAACTAGTCTGTCACAGTTTAAGTGGAAAAAAGAAGATCTTGCAAATTGTCGATGTCCCATATGTGGTGATTCCCAGAAGAACAAAACAAAGGCTCGTGGATATTTCTTTAAGAAGAATAATGACTTCTTCTACAAGTGTCATAACTGTGGTGCTGGGTTATCCCTATATCGATTTCTAGAAGAAGTTTCTCCCTCTCTTGTCAAGGAATATTCTCTTGAGCGATGGAAAGCTGGTGAGAATGGGAATTCTAATTACGTCAAACCCGATGAGAATAAAATGTTCGGTATTTCATTTACTCCTAAATTTAAGCCAAAAGGAAAGTATCTAGAGGATCTAACTCCTATTTCTAAATTACCAAAGGATCATGTTGCATATCAGTTTTGTAAACTCAGAATGATTCCAGAGAAGCACCATGGTATTTTATACTACAGTGATGACTTTGGTTCTTTTATGCAGAAGTTGGATCCGGATTGCTTGGCTGTGGGAAAAGAGGAGCGACTCATCATTCCATTCTTTAATAAGCATGGGGATGTTGTTGGTGCTCAGGGTCGTCACCTTACACTTAAGGGAGAAGCAACTGCAAGAACATCTGCTCGATATATTACGGTGAAGGCAGATAAGAGTATTGATCGGTTGTGGTATGGGTTATGGAGAACTGATCCTAAAAAGAAAGTCTATGTTGTAGAAGGTCCGCTAGATAGTTTGTTTATTCCAAATACGATTGCAATGGTTGGTGCTGGTGCGATTGAACAAGTTCATCCACACCTCATGGAAAGTGAAGTTGTGTACGCTCTTGATAATGAACCCAGAAACAAACAGATTGTAAATTACATTGATCGATTGATAACCAAAGGGTGTAATGTTTGCATTTGGCCACCAAATGTTAAAGAGAAGGACATAAATGATATGGTATACACCAGAACAACTAAGGAAATAAAGAAAGTAATAGATGACAATACATATTCTGGCTTAGAGGCCCGTATGCATTTTAGGAATTGGAGAAAGGTATGACTGAGTTTGAATATGATGATGGTATTCCAGAAGAGGTTCTTCTTGAAATTGTTCTGGAATTCAATAAACACTTTGCTTCATATGTCCGTGAGGTCGATGAGGATCTATTTCAAAGAGCAAAGGATTATGCAAGATCATTTACAGAATTAGAAGGTTATGATATTTCATTCATAGATGTGGAAGAAGATGATGAAGATTGATGTTCTGAATAGGGGATTTGTTACTCTTGTTGATCATATGGGCACAGATCTTACGGTGGTAAATGCAGCCCGAGTCTCTTTTGATAAAGAAAGTGATTGGGCATATGATGAAGAAGGAATGAAACGAGTGAGTGGGACTAACTGGCAAGCAAATCGGCTTCGACAGGAGTTCAAGAAGGTATCTGATAAAGATACAAAGCTCATCAATTACCTTGCCAAGCATAAGCATTGGACTCCATTTGCACACCCCCAGATTACACTAAGAATTAAAGCACCAATTTCAATTCGAACGCAATTCTTCAAACACAAGCAGGGATTTGTCGAGAATGAAATTAGTCGCAGATATGTTTCCTTTGAACCCGAGTTTTACATTCCTAGCTGGAGAGGTAAGCCGGATGGAAGTGCAAAGCAAGGCAGCGAGGACTTTATCAGTATAACCAGTGACGCGATATGGTCATATGGTAATTCCGTACAGGCTTGTTTGGATACTTACAACAAGTTACTAGACGAGGGTGTTGCTCCTGAGCAGGCGAGGTTTGTTCTCCCACAGGCCATGTATACTGAATGGTACTGGACAGGATCGCTCGCTGCATATGCAAGATTTTATAGTCAAAGATCAGATTCCCATGCACAGTGGGAGATACGGAAGTATGCAGAAGCTATTGGTGAAATCATTGATCCCCTATTCCCTGAGTGTTGGAGCGTTCTGACAAACTATAAATAGGAGGGAAGGAACTCTTTTTATGCCAATCTACTGCAATACATATGACATCCATCTTTATCAGGGACAATCGTTTTTTCTTGATCTAAACTATAGTAATGATGATGGTGAGTTTGTTGATCTGAACGGTGCAACATATGAGGCCAGAATGCAGGTAAGGAGATCTCCTCTTGTATCCGATAAACTCTTATCTTTAAGTAGTGAAAATTACCCACACGGAGTGACTGGTGGTGGTGAAAAGGGTTTTTTTGCTGGATCAGACAAAGAGGATCCGGGACGTACTGGAACTGGTGGTATAACTTTAAATTATGCTGGCGAAACAGGTGCCATGCGAGTAGAAATTGATTACATAACCACTAGCTATATTCCTCCCGGCAGACACTTTTATGACATTGATGTTAAAAATAAAGACACCAACTTTGTAGATAAATTGATGACCGGAACCTTCGAGGTTATAAGCGAAGTCACGAGATAATATGTCCTACTGATTGAGAAATTATTATAAATAATGTGTCTCTTGTATTAAATAAGGATGCATTATGGTCGATTTTCAGTACACGGTAGAGCTAAAATATTCGGTAAAAACTAATTTTTTGGAGGGCACTACTCAGGAATATGAGCGGTATGTTGACGTTCAGGACTACAATGAGATTGCTCGTTGTTATTGTGGCAATGACGATGAAGTGTGTCAGGACTGTGATGAGGCAGGCAACTGCGTTCCAGTCGAGGAAAATCGCGACAATGCTAGTCTAAATTATACGAGAGAAGATTGTGAGGGTACTTATAACGGTACTTGGCGGCTCGATCCGGAAATAACCAAACTGGATATTGACGGTGCATCTTATGATTCAATTGGGGCCAGAAATTTAGTTTTCCCATCCAGAGTGTATGATGAAAATTATGGTGGTGGTGATGATGTATACACGATGAAGACGATAACTTTTACTGTCGGTAGTGATGAAGAATTTGAATCTGGATATTTCTTATCGGGAGAACCTTGGGTAAGAAATAATGATGCTGGTGTCCATTTAATTAGCATAGATCCCCCACCACAAGAAAAATTGAATGCCTTTTATGACACCTTTATGGTAAATGAAACTGTTATAAACCCAGACACGGGTAAGGTGCTCAGTTGTCAAGTGGGGCAGACTTCTGTTATACCAGAAAGAAGTAATTCAGTAAGAGATTTTGAAATTCAGATAAACACAACTGGTTGGCATAATTCTACAAAATACCACAAAACATGTATTCCATATAAGGCTTGGATCATTGACAATCAACCAGAGGATCATGGTATTGGTTATCAATATCTGACCACTGATGATTACTATGTTTCACCCACTGATGGTGCTGCTTTTGACAAAGTATTGAACGAAAGTGAATGGATCACTGCTAACGTAGTAAATTCTGATGGAAATGGAAATGCGAACAATGGTTATTTTCTTGGATGGGATGGTAGGGGTTGTCTGACTGTTACTCCACACAAAGTTCCAGCAAAAAGACCACCGGACTCAGATGAAGAAGCAGTCGAGCAGCTTAGTGAAGTTGCATTGCTTGCACTGAACAGCGAAGAGGGACAAAAAGACAAGTACTGGTTGTATAATTGGGACGGTGGTTTTGGTTGGCAAAGAGCAAAACATTTCCCTCGATGGAGCAATCAGTGGCAAGATAGACGAAATACCAGTGATGACGGGGGTATGCTTGAGTGGTGGGAAAATGGAAATAATCATTTTGCCTCTGGTCTGCCTGGTGGTGATGTTGATCCAGAAAAACCAATTCCCGGACTAGTTGAGTATGATTCTGATGGTAATATGTCTACACCCAATGGAATTCGATACTGGGGATCAGTAGCACCCGACACTAGTGTTCAGGGCGCTCCTAATCATGCCTACTATAAAGCCAAAGATCGATCTGGTTATTTTAAAGATCGTGAAGGTACGGTAAGGTATTCTGGTATCTGGGATCGTGAGACTTTCTTACTCAAGGATCATGATTTTGTATCTGCTTGTATCAGCCACTATGACGAATCAAGAGTGTTGTATGCAAGAGAAGAATGGAGACGGTTATATATTCGTTCATTATTACAGCGACCAGAATATTGTGGTCCAGATCGTGGTGACAGCACTTCTTGTCTGGAAGGTGATGAGCGATGTAATGCTTCATGTGGTGATGTGTGGTGGCTTGCTCTTAGTCCGGGTGATCTCGACGGTGTGGAGGGAGACTTCGACGAGGGGTTCATCCCCGGAACGTGGAATGTACATGATACGAGTGGAATCCCCGGTTCCAGATATAACCCACCCCTTGCTGGATTGTATGGTCTAAATGAAGATATACAGAATAATCTAGATCAGTGGGAGCCTGCCGAGGGCACTATTAGTGATGACTGGTCATCAAATGATACTCAATTACTTAGTGGACAGGGACAGATTGATTACTTTGCCGCAGCAAACGAATCAACTGGCACTTGTCAGGATTGTGATGAGGATCTTAGAAACAAACTGGGATATCCAAATTGCCGGCAACTTAATGCGGAGCAATGTGCAGAGGTAAATGGAACCTTTGTGCCGGATGAACAATCATATTGTGTTGGATGTATGGAATGCAATGAAGAACAATGTGCTTCTAGGGGCCTTGTTTGGAAAGAAGCTAATGCGGGGTACGATTATCGGGATTTTGTTCAGTACTATGATCCAGATGGTGACCTAGATGATCCAGATAATATTATTCCTATAACTTGGTCTGGTTGGGCAAATCCCGTACCCAAGCTAACTCCATGCACGAGTTCATGGGGAGTTGATGGTAGACGTAGACGTTCTATAATTGATATGTACGGAGCACTTGTATGTGTTCCGAATGACGATGTAGATTATTCTGAGAGGTTCCGTCCACCATTTAACTGGGATCCAACAATGAGATATGATGCTCCTTACATAGAGGAACGCGAGGAGCTAGAAGAATTTAACTTTGGTGGTCCTGTAGATGCTCTAGAGGATGGTCAAGATCCAATGGAAGCTCAGTTGTATTATCCAGAATATGGTATGGATAATGAACTCTGGCCAAGACAAACCCCGGTTGACAATAACTTTGAGGAAACATGCGATTGTGCAGATTATATTGATTATGATTGGGATGAAAATCCCGATGACATATCAGGAAATTGTAGAGCCAAGTGTACCATGGGAGAGAATTGGAGATTGAGTGATTGGTTTGTACTAAATGCATGGCTGATGGGTTCGATCCCTTCGTATGTTGAATCGCGACTTGGTTCTACTAGACCTATCTTCGATCCTTCTGAAAGAGATGATTCCGTTCAGGGATTTAATGCTTCCATGGCCAGTAATAGTGGTGAATACAATGCAGTCGAAGCGCAACGTCTTCATGCTCTAGCTACAGCGGTTTATGATAAAAATATGGATCATGATCCAAATATATTAAAGGAAGCACAGTTCCAGGCAGAAACACAACATAGACTCACGGATCCGTCCCTTTTTGACGGTGCAGAATTCCGTAAAATGATTCGAAGAGCATTGACTCAGAGAGGTATTGATGTTTGGGGTGCTATGGCTAGTACGGGGAAGTTTACTTCCCCCAATGGTGGTCACAGCGAACCATATGACTGGTATATACTGTACGCTCTGATGAATACCGGGTATGTAGAAATCGACCGTCACTTCGAAGGTAATATCGGATCTCTGGAGAATGGAACATATAAAGGCACTAATCACAACAGCGCACGGCAAGAAAGTGTTGGCTATGGGACATTCTGTACTAATCTGGGTGATTATGGGAATGTGCGTGGGCAGGGTTTCTCTATTGATAACCCTGATTTTATGGCATCTGCTGGACCCAGCCAATACAATCCGAATGGTGGGGGATATTACCACAACTGTAGAATTCCAAATCTGAAAGTGTCCGATGTTCAACATATGAATCTACGTGATACCGGATATGGTGAAGGTGCGTGGGCAGCGGGTGTACCAGAAGATACGTCCACGATAGATGGGGAGTCTGTTCCGCAGGGCACTTGGACCTATGATCCATCGCTTCAGCCAGGGGCAAATCCAAAACGTATTTTTGAAATTGTAGATGGGGAGCAAGTTGAAATCACTGATCCTCAAGGTAACGATGAATACACAATAATTACTCTTTCTGTACCAGAACCAGCGACTGCTGGTGGTACGTATGGTATTGGTTCTTTTGATGTCAATAGTGGTGATTGGGTATGGCAGACAGAGGATGCAAAGGGGAATGCCATAGCACCTCCAAGTGGTATTCGTGGGCTAATGCAAGAAGTTGCAATTCAATCTGCTATAGAATACGATAGATTATACTTCGATTTAATTGATAATCAGGATAAGAATGCGGAAGAAGCCGAAGAGATACTGTCAACTTATCAATTCTATCGACCACAATTACCAGAGTATTTCTTTGTTGACGGCAAGATTGGTGGAAGAGATAAATTAAAGGAGAATCCTGACAGGATTGGACACATTCGTCCTTCCTTTATTAATGGATTTGATGTACGACAACCAAAAACAGTTCAAAGTAATGGTGAGTGTGTTACAAACTTGGGTCAAGGTGTACATGCAGAAACCGTTCCTTGGTTGGATCCTGCTAGGAAGAGTACTTCAGTAGAAAATAGTGGTAACTGGGTGTTGGTAAATAATGTTGGTTCTATTGGTGATGATAAGTTTATTGGATTCTCTGTAAAGAGTCATAAGACCTGTGACGTTTTCCGTGTCGTGAATGACACATACAGATATAATCAAAGACTAGATGACATACCGGAAGCACCTGTTGAGTGTGGTGGCAGACAAGGTAAGTCCCAGTGGCCTATTAGCATGGAAATTCAGCTCATGTTGTCAGAAAAGGCTGATATAGAAATTGGGGATACCATTGATCTACAACCAGTCACTGCGACCGAAATCAAGCAGCGTGCTGCACACTTTAATTGTGTGAACTATGCTACCGCAGCAGCCGGACTTGGTGGTGCAGGTAACTATGACTTTACCTTTAGACGAGGATCGTTAATGATGGCGATTGCGAGTAGGTTGATGGACTGGCCAAATACCAAGATCAAGGTTGATGGATCTGAACAATACACCCAAGGACAAGTTAGGGAATCATTCCCCACATATTGGCAACCAGTTTATGATAAGATTGTTGCTTTCTGGACACACCCAACGCTTCGTTTCAAGGCTTCTACGTGTAGAGTTATTGGCTGCTCTTATGAATTATATCTGCCTGGAATTGGTAATGCTCCAGAAAATGGTGCGTTAGATTCTGATAGTCCATACTACAATCAGGAATCGGAGGTGGGATATAATACTATCCACCGAGCGTTGATAAAGCAGCAAATGCTTGATCCCATCGGGAAGGGAAATGAGGTTGAGCCGCACCGCGACTCCCCCGCCGACATGATCTACTATTGGGATTCAATTAAGGATTATGATATGGTTCCAATTGCAGCGACTCCAAAGAGTATTACTGCATTTACTACAGACGATCCTGGCTATGGGAGTCCAGCACAGTGCATGTTTGATAGTTTTGATGGTTATCAGGTTTCTGGTCTTGACGAAGATGGTAATCCAACGTTGGACCCAAATAGAGATTTCCCACCGAATAACATTGATGGTGGTATTGCCATGGCATCTCTTGCACTCAGACTGAGACCTGATTCTAGTAACATGCCAACAACTGTTGCAAATCTCGTGAGTTACTTGCCCGGTGGTGATGATCCTGATGATGAGCAATATCCTGCATATTTGGGAGAGGATACTGTTGGGCTTATTGATGGGTGGGAGCGGTACGCAGGAAATGACGCGATTTACGTCCGATCTGGTGAGCGACTTGGTAAGATATTGGGTGGTGAGGCAAGTGATGCCGGTACAATGCATTATGATCTAGTCAGTCAGGGCAAAGCTGAAAAAGGAACAAAAAAGGCATTGTATATGTGGGTAAACGGGACAAACAACCCAATCAAACTTGTTCTTGTCGGGGAGAGGAGAGCTGAAGGTACAGTAGATGGCGTGCCCAGAGATCCCAACCTTAATTGGAGTCAAACATGGGCATTACCAAATAACTATAAGTATATGCCAGAAACTCTAGCGATGTGGACCAGAGGATTCCCCACAGCATACTTCTTCGCGGATGAGAAGTTGGGTTAGATCATTATCACAGTATAATATATACTAGTGATTCTAGAAAGGGTTATAGATGGCAAACGGCAAAGGGTGCAGAAACGGGGTAGTAGTAAACACTGGTAGTAGAGGTCCAGCCGGACCTCAAGGTCCAATGGGTCCAGAAGGACCAGAGGGCCCTCCCGGACCTCCCGGAGTTGGTGATCAGGGACCAATCGGCCCTCTCGGTCCAACCGGAAATACCGGAATGTCTGTTGTTGGGGCAAGTCTAGAAAAAGTTGGTGCCCGAACTGATCTTATACTAGAATTCGTTGGATTTACCGGCGAATATACAGAACCTCTTGGTTGGGAAACTTGGGGCTTTACTCTCAATGTTGGTAACGTAAGGGGTGATGCTGGAGCTGTTGCTGCAAGGGGAGATACAGGACCAACAGGACCAACAGGACCAACTGGTAATACTGGTGCTGGATTTACTGCCATTAATGTTTCTGGTAATCCCGGTGGCTATACCCTAACATATAGGGGATGGACTGGCGGTGAACTAGGAGACACCTTTGAGGCTGGATTCATCTCTGGATTCACTGGTGCAACAGGAATGACAGGATTTGGATTCACTGGTGCGGGAGTATCTGGTGACAATCTATTCCTAGAATTAATGACAGGAACGGGTATTACCACAGGTGTTGTTGATGCTGGTAGGGTTCGTGGACACACTGGACCTCTCGGATCACTCAAGTATGATTATTATGAAGGTGGTGCAATCAATGCAACTACTCTAGGTATCCTGAACATACCCAATGTTTCTGGAGATCTCAAGGGAATTACGATTGTTGCCAAAGATGGTGATGGTGCTTTCCGGGGAAGTCAATTGGGCATTACTACCGGGGAAAGACTGTACCTGAGAGTTGATAACCTGAGCAAGCCGGGTCACTACTCTGACTTTATTATTGATGGACCTCCTACAGTAACAACAGATGTTGGTGGAAATAATATCTATGAGTTTGCAACAACTCAATTTAGTCAGTATAACCTAGGCGCGAGTTTCGAATATAAAGCATTCAATGCTGCGGGTTGTTCTGCTGGTGTCATGTTACTGCCCATTCCCAAGGGCAATACCGGACTCAGCGGAAGCACTGGTACGACAGGTAACACTGGGTTTGGTTATACCGCAGCAGGTGTGAGTGGTACTATTGCTGGACAACAAACATTGGTGTTCAGAGAATTCTACTATGATGCGTCGGGTGCTCTGGTTCTTGGTTTAACCAGAGAGTCCGGTCCCGTTTATGGTAATACTGGTGATGGAATAACCGCACTCGGAATAACTGATGGTAACGTCAAGTTCCCAGTAAACGGATATACATTAACCTTCCGCCCAGTCAGTTCTGGTGTTGTGGGTGATACTCTTGAGGTTCCCGGAACAATTCGTGGTGCGACTGGTAATACTGGATTTACTGGTATCTCTGTTACTGGAGCAACATTCCACTATCCGGATGGTCCCGATGGTGACACTGCAAATCTAATTCTCTTCTTTGGGTATGACGGCTGGGAAACTACCGACGCTGGATATACACTCAACATTGGTAATGTACGTGGACGTTCCGGTGCTGCTGCGAACAGGGGAAATACTGGTGCTGGATTTACTGCACCCGGAATAACCGGATTTAGTCCAGGCCTTGGATATACATTGACTTTCCGTCAAATGAATCATCTCGGTGCAGCAGGAGCAACAGTAGAGGCTGGTAGGATATTCGGAGCGACTGGTTCCACTGGTGGATTCGGATTTGCCTACTTTGGTTCCGGAACTAATGTCGCAAATTCTGCGGGTGGTATCACTGCCTCTTCGACTGGCATTACGATGTGTAACGTCGATGAAGTTGGTGTAGAACCAAGAGCTTTCTTCGAAGGTATTCTCACGAGTCCAGCAGGAAATACTGCTAATAAGTTGATCTACCTAATGGGTGCCGGTAACACTGGACACAGAGTCTATAAGACTACAGACACCACCAAGATTGAAACTCAAGATGGTGGTTCTCCGGGATCGTTCAAGATCAGCAACATAGAAGTAGTTGGTCAGTCGAGCGTCACCTTCCCAATTGCAAACCAAAGACTGAACATTTCTGTGGTTGGTTCTGGTTTGACTGGTGGTACTGGTAATACTGGTAACACAGGTGATCCCGGTGTGACTGGACCTACTGGACCCTTCGGTGGTAAGTCTGGACAGTACATGTTCCTAGCTGATGACGGACCCAGTGGTAATACTGGATTACAGTTCGACACAGATAATAACATGCCCAAGTTTACATACTATAGGGAACCCATTACTAAAATTAGGGGTGGCATAAATAGTGCTACCACAGGAATTACTCTTGGGCCCGGTTCGGGACCAGTACAGAAAATATCTGTGAATGCGAACCCAGATCAACCTATTAACTTCGCTCCATTCACTGATTCCGATTGGGCTCCCGGACAAGGAGTGACTGTTATAGTGGAGGCACTAAGTTCGGGTTCTCCTGCATGGAATACTGACGGCCTACCGGACAATCAGTTCTATAATGAAGTACCTCAGTTTAAGCCAGGACAAACCACGATGATCTATGTGTTGGTTGATGGTGACGAAGCATCTGGTGGTGGCACTGACAATGCTAAATATTATATAACACATCAGGTGTTTAAGAACTTATAATTGGAAATGTATCATGCTGAATTCGTTTAGGGTAGTCTTCGTTGGTAATCAAGTAGTCGTTGAACCTGTTAGCTGCGATTACGGTGCGGATAACATGTTCTTCTCTTTTGACTATGGTATGACTGGAGAAAACAGTCACCTTGGTGGAACAAAGGGAGCAGCAAAAAATTATTCACATGATGCAAGAACACTAAACGATATTGTAAAGAAATATGGTTCTTCGTCCTACCTCTACAATGCAATAACTATTCCTGAATCTGGTGATGCATATGATAATGTCTTTGCGGGGGATTATAATTGTGAGCGTTACTCCATGCAAAGAGCAAGCGCAACAAATCCTGCATGGTGGGGTGGTGATATAAGACTCGGTGGACCGCCCACCGACTCGAATCCTTCTTTGTGGGATTCTTCTAATGATAGGTATCGTAACTGGCCATCAAATTGGTGGCAGATGCGTGATCACTTTGGCAATGCACGAGAATGGAACATTGAGGACTTTGGTAATATTCAAAGTGCATCGGGCACTGTTGATATAAACGATCTTCGTACAATTAATAATGGTGTGTTCTCTCAGTTCTGGCAAGAAGACTTTAGGTGTCCTACCGATAGTAGCATTAACAGTATTAGTGATGGATGTAAGACTGGATTCTTTGGTGGTGCATTTGG
>Ga0209645_1000546_pt1 | contig 19324 bp, 28 predicted proteins | sample ETNvirenome_6_30_FD_184070 | JGI IMG/M metagenome (GOLD analysis project Ga0209645, IMG submission 184070) | Marine viral communities from the Pacific Ocean - ETNP_6_30 (SPAdes) (version 2) | ecosystem: Environmental > Aquatic > Marine > Oceanic | place: Pacific Ocean | collected 2013-06-19
TGTTGATGATGTTAAATTTAATGACTTTAACCTAGAGGGGGTGGAAAGTGAGTAGAACTAACGAAATTATTTATGAGATGTTAACCGAGTCTACTGGCAAACATATGCTGGATAGTGGACAAGACGACGGACGCCATTGGCAAAGAAATCAAAAGAAATCATTAAAAGATTTTGAGAATGAGCCACGCCTAATATTGTTAGATCAAGATAGCAATTATCCATATTATGAAAAATCTACTTTTCACCATTTGGCAGATTCTTGCATTTACTTGCCGAATGAAAATGCAGACCTTGTTGAATGGGTAAGTCAAAATGAGTATGACTATTTTAAAAATGAAAATGGGCGATCTTTGGGCAGTATGTATGATATTGAGGAGTATATGTCCGAAAAATATAATTTAGATACTCATATTATAAATACCTATAATGGGGAATCTAGTTTAGATCAGACGCTACAATTTATAACTTTGGGTGATACTTACGATTCAAATATTATTGCCTTGTCCGTCCATAATGGGGCAGATGTTAGAGGTGGTTATACCGATTATAAAATATTTGAGATAGAAACTGACTTATTTTATAGCTGGTATGAGGAGTATGACGAGGAAAACCACTTTGATTTAATTGCGAATATTTAAAACTATCTCCAATAGTTTAAGGGGCTTTTTAGCCCCTTTTTTATACTTAGCGTCAACGATAACATTTGTTCCTATTCTATAGGCAGGGGATAGCTATATAAAAAATAGCATTTCCCTTGTTCCTCGGCTTTCCCTTTTAAAAGTTTCGGGTTTCCCCTTGTATTTGTTCGGGTTCGGGCTTGGGCTTAGCCTTGACGCTCTAAGGCGGTTCGGGTTCGGGATAGGGTTTCGGGTTCGGGTTCGGGTTTCTCTAAAAAATGCTGGGCTATATAGGGTAAGGCACACACATATATATACATATATAAATAAATTTTTTTTTGCTGGCCGACGCTGGCCCAAACCAGCTGGCCGCAGATCCCCCTAATATAAGACCGCCACTTGCGATAGATCCTCAGCTAATTAGATTTTACAATTTGTCTCTAATTTGAGATAATTCTACCAAGGCGGACACTTTTGCGAGCCTGTAAATTGGAGAAAGTAATGGATAAATTAAACCAACTTTTTGAACCCTCAAGACGAGTGGGTTCTGATAAAAAATATCGTCATATCGTTAAGGATCAAATCATCCAAGGCGACGAACTGGAAGTGAACGGCGTTCGCCGTAGCTTTTGGTCTAACCCTAACGGCACTCATTCTTGCCATATGTGGAATGTGTCGCAAGGCAAAGTGATCGACCAAGTAACAGTCGATAGTTTGGAAGGTGAGGATCTGCAAGCGTTCCAGCTGCGAACTCAAGACATTCTATGGGGGGTGTAATATGAGCGTTTCATATGATTTTAGTAAATGTAAAAACAAAGCTAAGGATCTGCAAAAGTTTTCCTACTATATTTGTTCTTATATGATGACGATTGGTATGGATGAGATAACTGAAAAAAATTATCTTGAGGTCTATGCGAGATTGCGAATGCTGGACACTTCTATATTAGCCCTTGGCAACGACGGAGACGGCGAGCCTTGGATGAATATAGATATGTTGCAGCAATTAATAGGCGCTACATTTGGCGGTCGTCATATTAACGTTGAGAGCCGAGCTAAGTTCTCTTCTAGAATGCTGCGAAATACTATCAAGGCAGCTGAAGAGAAGCTGGCTAAAGAATCTAAGGAGGTGGCTTAAATGAATATTTTAAAACAGCTAAGCTTATCTGAGGTTCCTGAACTTCAAGTAGGTGATACTATTTTAACTATTTGGAATGGAGGCAACTTAGGAGGCAGGAAATGGTGCGAGAGAGAACCTCTAAAAGTAGTAGCACTTCCTGATTCAAAAAATGCTTTTATTCAGACAGAATATGAGACGCTATTAAGTCCTAATGCAGAATTAGAGTTCATAGGCAAAAATGAAAATGGTCTTAACTATTGGATAGTTAAAATAGAAGAGGAGGTGGCTTAAATGTATACCGCAGATAGAACCGATCTACTGGACGCGCTAGCGTCCAGTATGAGAGATTGTATTGAGACAGAGATCTCATCTACTGAATTCACCTTAGAGGAATACTTCCGCTGCTCTCTAATTGATAGGGGCGTTGCTTCGACTAGATCTGAAATGATTGCTCGCAGAATGGCAGAGGGTAATCTTGAGGGCTTGGCTTATCACGTCGCCAGCTGCGATCCTCATTATCTTAAGAAGCTGATTCAGGCTGAGCCTAGATTGATTCATATGCTTTTGCAGAACAATAAGATGTCAGATCTAGATGTGAAGATCGTTGAAGAGGAGGTGCTGAGATGAGCGTATCAAGAAAAGACTTCAACGCTATCGCCAAAGTAATCGACAGCTCGCGCCGAGGATATGGCGGTCAAGATGTCCTAGATACTCGAGCCGTTCTAAATGGACTGGTTGAATACTTTGGATCTGAGAACTGGAACTTCGACGCAGAGATCTTCTTGGCTTGCTGCGGGGGATCGGTAGGCGATAGGCATATAGATCTCTTGGAAGAAGAAGCCGATCAAATAATGAGCGGATTTGTTCATTCATGATCTAGGCTGAACAAATAACTGGGGGACTGGGGGCGCAAGCCCCCTTTTTTTTGGCCGCAGATCGGGATCGGGTTTGATTACGAGTTATTAGCTTTTTGCAGCTGCGCGGCCAACCATTATTCGTAATATCTAGGCCTAGAATTACAGGCCCTACTGGATCTACTGGGCCCAAATAATTGTCGCCCAGGCCGCATTCCTACAGTCCAGGCCGAGCGGCAGATCCACCTGGAAGAAAAGTGGCCGCAGCAAATCGCTGTATCCCTTGCTATCAGCGGGTTTCAGAGGACCTTGTTGGCCATTTTAGGGACTCTATCGAGCTCGAAAAGGCCAAGATCGAGGCCAAAACGGGATTGGGCCACCCCCCATATTGTATTTTGGGACTCCTCAGCGCAGTAAAGAGGACAATAAAACACATACTCAATCTCTCATATCTAAAGATTGCCTTTTTTATATCCGTCAGATATCATTCGTATGCAGGTAAGGTATTTTTGCACTTCGTTCAATCTATCTTCTCCAAGATCTTTACTTTGCCTGCCCCTAAAAAAATTTTTTCCAGCCAAAAAAAATCCTGAGACAAAAAAGTTATTCACACTTTTTCCCCAAAGCAAAACCAATTAAACAAAAGGGTACCCATACCCCCAAAATTTTTCTATACTTTTTAAAGTTTTGGATGTTAGAATAAAGCAACCGAGGAAAAACATATGGCAGTAAGAAGACCAACAGCAATAAATCCAGACAGCTTTCCGAGAGGAAGGGGCCCAAGAAGTTCTTGTCCTGCGTTAAACGAAGAAGTTTTACTTGCAGACAATAAATGGATTCCTGCGCAAGATTTAAAAGTAGGAGACGAAGTAGCAACTCATTTGGGTTCTAACAAAGTTACTCATATAGATGTTCTAAAGGATAGGGTTAAAAAAGAAGTTGTTTTTTCTGACAACGACCAAGAAGAATCAATCGTAACTTCTGACAGCCATCCCTATTATGTGCAAAACGAAGAAGGGTTTGTTGAGGTCAAAAATTTAAAGGTAGGCGACCAAGTAGGAAACTTTAAAGTCAAAGAAATTAAAGATACTGACAAAGGTTCAGTCGTTCATATAAGTATTGATCAAGCTCAAACCTATTACTTAAAAGCAGGGGATAAAAAAGTTTTATCTCATAATAAAAGGTTTCTTCCCCCAAAAGAACAAACAATCGAAGGTATTCCTATATCTCAGTTGCCTTTTAATCCAAGAATGCCTGGAAAACCATTTCCAAGAAGACCTAAATCTAAAAAACGCGGCGGCTTTGGCGGCGGCTTTGGAAATTTACGTAATCTCATTCGCAGGTTAAAAAAACAACGTGATATGGGTATGCCAAGAAGACCAAGTATGGATGATGGCAGATTTTACGCGGGCGGATCTCCTGGTCTCTATAAGCCAGGCGGAAGATTTTATAATCCAGAAGCTCGTTTGAAAATGCCTCAACCTATAGCTAGAAAAGACCCTTCAGCGCTCGAGCGTCTACCGATGGGCGAAGCACCCTCTTTCAACCCAACCATCTTTGGTCAACCTATCGGCGATATGGATTTCAGTCAGATGCCCAAGGTATCTCCTGAAGATATGATGAACTTACAAGTTCCAACTGAGGCACCTGTTATGCCGATGACTCAAGACCTTCCAGAGGTTGCACCTGTTGGAATGATGGGTGGCAGAACTTTACAACAAGATTTTCCAGCTGAGCGTCGTATGATGATGGCTGAGGGTGATGAGGCTGACTCAGATGATTTCCCAGATTTAAGCGGAGACGGAGAAACAACTTTTAAAGATGTGCTAATTGGTAGAGGAGTTGACTTAAAAGCCGAGGGAGGAGAAATGATGACTCAAGAAAATGAAATAGACGCCATGTTAGGCGGTATGGATTCTGAGGTAGAAGGCGCAATGGAATCAATGGAAGAACTAGAGCAGATGGCTCCAGAAATGGAGATGATCGATCAGCTTGTAACAATGGTAGTTCAAATGATTCAACAAGGCGCAAGCGAAGAAGAGGTAATGATGTTCCTCAAGGAGCAAGGGCTCGACGATGAAGATATTGGTATTATCCTTCAACTTGTAGCTGAGATGGCAGAAGCCGAAGCGATGCCTCAAGATGGTATCGACGCAGAACTAGAACAACTAGCTTAACAATGAGAAAGTTCTCTAAAGGTCCTTCAAGACCTTCAAGATCAACTGAATACAGAAAAAGACTTGCAGAATTAGAAGATTTTATTAGAAAAAATAGGTTAGTATCAAAAGAAGCTCAAATGAGCTCAATGAGTGGTGAGGGTTATACAGACCCTAGATTTATTAAAACTACAGGCAACCCCCTAATTGACAAATACGGCATGCGACCTTTTCCAGCAGAAGGCAGCGGTCAAATATTGTCAACAACAGACCTGGGAATGAGTGGAAAAAAAGAACTTTTTAATATAGAAAATCCTGGAAGATATAGAACAAGCGCAGATGGGCTAGGATCTATTGTTTATAAAGACATATCAGATATATATGAAGGTACAGGTTTAACTCCGCATACTCCAGAAAGCACTCAAAAACATGAAATTTTTCATAGAGCAGCTGATAAAAGCGGTTGGATAAGAAATTTTTACAACAGTCCTTATTTGAAAAAAAAGGCTAAATCATTATCAGGCGAAAGAGGCAGAATATTAACGCCTTTAATAAATGAAGCCGTTGCACATTCTTACGCATATGATGCAGATGATTATTCAAAAAACAAAGAATTAAAAGAAGAGATAAGGTTTAGAGCTTCTAGGTTTAATTTAAAAAATCCAGAAAAAATAGCGGATGAAGTATTTAATAATATAAAAGATTTAAGAGATGATTTTGAAAAATATTTAGAAGAGGTTAACGTGGAATATTTACCAAACAATCGTATCAGTTATACAACTACAAGAACTAATAAAGCAAAAGGCGACGAGGTGAGTTACTTACAATCAGCCCTTGACATGCTAACGGAGTCAGCTCCTGTAACTGAAGCTCCTCCAGGTACTTTCGATTTGGGTACTATCGAACCATTCAATCCGATAATGGAGCGGTATAAGCCTAATCCTTTGGATGAGTTTGTAATGATGATGGCTGATCCAACTAAAAAATTAAAAGTTATTTCTACTCCAGTTAAAATGCAACTCAAGCCTTTGTTTGCTAAAAGAAATAAAATAAAACAATTAATAGATAAACAAAAATTTAATTACGATAGAGGTCAAGACTTAGCATCTAAAGCTGACCCTAGAGATATTGAACAAGGTAATTATATGATGAATGCTGCGATTAAAAGCGGTCAAAGATTTCAAAAACAATTAAATGAATTAGAAGAAAAGATTAGAAAAATATACCAAAGTAAATAAATGGATTTTTCCAAACTTACAGAGGCTGAACTCAAAGAAGCCCTGCTGCTTTTAGAAAAGCAAGACGGTTACTCAACGCAAGATGAGTGTCAAGAATCTTTTTTGAGTTACGTCAATCACATGTGGCCAGAGTTTGTCTGCGGTCGCCATCATCAGATATTTGCCGAAAAGCTAGAGCAAGTTGCTAGGGGTGAAATCAATCGTTTGATTGTTAACATGCCACCTCGACATACTAAGTCTGAGTTTGCCTCGACCTTCTTTCCGTCTTGGGTGATGGGACTAAAACCTAAAATGAAAATAATGGAGACGACCCATACGGGTGAACTCGCCGTTAGGTTCGGTCGTAAGGTGCGTAACTTGATGGATCAAAAAGAATACAAACAAGTTTTTCCCGACGTCAGTTTGCAGGCTGATAACAAATCAGCAGGACGTTGGGAAACGAATAAAGGTGGCGAATACTTTGCAGCAGGTGTGGGTGGAGCTGTAACTGGGCGGGGTGCGGATCTGTTAATCATCGACGATCCGCATTCTGAACAGGATGCACTTTCGCCGACTGCTTTAGAGTCTGCCTACGAGTGGTACACCTCTGGACCTCGCCAGCGTTTACAGCCAAAAGGTGCGATTGTAATAGTGATGACGCGCTGGTCTTCGATCGACCTAACCGCTAAATTACTAGACGCGCAAAAAGAACCTTTAGCTGACCAATGGGAAGTGATAGAGTTCCCTGCCATTTTTCCCGATACCGAAAAACCTCTTTGGCCTGAGTATTGGGCTTTGGATGAATTGCAGAAAGTAAAAGCGTCTTTGCCTGGAATGAAGTGGAATGCTCAATGGATGCAAACGCCGACCGCTGAAGAGGGTTCGATTATCAAACGCGACTGGTGGGAACGCTGGCCGCATGATTCTTTACCTTCGGTTCAATATATTATGCAGTCTTACGATACGGCGTTTTCTAAAAAAGAAAGCGCTGACTTTTCTGCTATTTCAACTTGGGGCGTTTTTAGACCCAGCGAAGATTCGCCCGATTGCGTCATATTATTGGATTGCCAAAAAGGCAGATGGGACTTCCCCGAGCTTAAAGAAATAGCGATGCGCGAGTATCAATATTGGGAAACCGATATGGTATTGATTGAAGCCAAAGCAAGTGGTACGCCGCTCACTCATGAGCTCAGACGAATGGGCATACCTGTGGTTAATTACTCGCCGACCAGAGGTCATGATAAAACAACAAGAATGCACTCGGTTGCTCCCATCTTTGAGTCTGGTATGGTGTATGCTCCGAATATGGCATTTGCCGAAGATATGATTGAAGAATGTGCATCATTTCCGTTTGGAGCTCACGATGATTTATGTGATACTATGACTCAAGCGTTGATGCGATTCCGCGAAGGCGGTTTTGTAAATTTAGATAGTGATTACGAGGACGAAGAACGCGAACCTAGACAGAGAGTTTATTACTAATGGCAATAGAAAGACAAACACCCGATCCTGCTCAAGAAGTAGAAGACATGCAAGATATGACTACTGAAAGGTCAACTGAAGATATTGATAATGAAATTATTGAAATCTTAGAAGGTTTAGACGAGGAAGGCGTTCAAGTTCAAGAAGACGGTTCTGTCATTTTGGGCGAAATGGAAGAAGAAATGGGCTCGGTTGGTTTTAGCGAAAACTTAGCCGAAGTTGTTTCTGATTCTGAGTTGAGCAAAATTTATATTGAGCTAACAGCCGCAATAGAAAACGATAAGTCAGCTAGAAAAGATTGGGAAAAAACTTATACCGATGGCTTGAAATATTTAGGTATGAAGTTTGACGATGGCAGATCTGAACCTTTTGAAGGTGCAAGTGGTGTCATTCATCCGTTGCTTGGCGAATCTGTAACTCAGTTCCAAGCGCAAGCTTACAAAGAATTATTACCCCCGCAAGGCCCAGTTAAAACTCAAGTGGTTGGTGAATATAGTTCGGCTGTAGAAGAACAAGCCCAACGCGTGAAAGAATTTATGAACTATCAAATAGTTCACGTGATGGAAGAGTACGATGAAGACTTAGACCAAATGCTTTTCTATTTGCCTTTAGCAGGTTCTGCTTTTAAGAAAGTTTATTACGATGAAACTTTGCAACGACCCGTTTCTAAATTTGTTGCGCCCGAAGATTTAATTGTTCCTTATTATACAACCGACCTAGAATCTTGCCCAAGAATTACTCACGTCATTAAGATGCCAGAAAACGAAGTCAAAAAACTTCAAGCAATTGGTTTTTATAGAGACGTAAGAGTAAGTGATGGCAGCGATTTATCAAACACATCTGGTGTTAAAGAAGAAATAGAAAAACTAGAAGGAATGGAACCATCTTACGATACAGGTGAAGTTTCTAATCTTTACGAAGTTCATTGTAATTTAGACCTTGAAGGGTTTGAAGATGTAAATGAAGAGGGCGAGTATACAGAAGTTAAACTGCCTTACATCGTAACGATTGATAGCAACAGCGAAAACATTTTATCTATTCGTAGAAACTTTGAAGAAGACGATCCGATGAAAGATAAAATCGAATACTTTGTTCACTTCAAGTTTTTGCCTGGTTTAGGCTTCTACGGATTTGGCTTAACTCATATGATTGGTGGTTTATCCAAAGCCTCAACTTCAATCGTTAGACAATTGATTGATGCTGGTACTTTGGCTAACTTGCCAGCTGGTTTTAAAACCAGAGGTATTAGAATTAGAGACGAGGATTCTCCGATTCAACCAGGTGAGTTTAGAGATGTGGATGCACCCGCAGGATCTTTGCGAGATGCAATTCAACCTTTACCATTTAAAGAGCCAAGCGGAACTTTACTTTCTTTATTAGGCTTATTGGTTCAAAGCGGCCAACGATTTGCATCTATTGCTGAGATAAATGTAGGCGAAGGTAATTCGCAAGCACCTGTAGGAACAACGGTTGCTTTGTTAGAAAAATCTACCAAGGTTTTGTCTGCTATTCATAAGCGTTTGCATGCAGGTCAAAAGAAAGAATTTAATTTATTAGCAGATATATTTGCTAAAAGCTTACCAGAATCTTACCCATACGCTGTATCGGGTGGGCAGATGGAAATTAAACAAGCTGACTTTGACGATAGAGTGGATGTATTCCCTGTCTCTAACCCAGACATATTCTCTACTAGCCAAAGAATAATTATGGCTCAAGAAATGATGCAATTGGTTCAATCCAATCCGCAGATTCATGGTCCAAATGGTATGTATGAAGCCTATCGCAGAATGTATGCTGCGTTAGGAACAGACAATATTGATGCGTTATTGATACCACCCCCAGACACTCAACCCAAACCGATTGAGTCTGGAATGGAAAACAGCACTTTATTAATGGGCGGAACAGCGCAAGCATTTATTCAGCAAAACCATGATGCTCATATTGCATCTCACGTTAACTTGTTGAACATGCAGCCAGTTCAAATGAACGCTCAGATTCAAGCAAACATACATTCGCATATCATGCAGCACTTACAAATGAAAGCTGACTTGATTGCGCAACAACAGATGCCGCCCGAGGCCATGCAGCAATATCAACAATTGCAGCAACAAGCCCAACAATCCACACCTGTTGACGCGGCGGCGCTCAATCAACAAGCCAACGAACTGTTGGCGCAGTTTAGCTCGCCAATAATGACTGATCTAATGGCTCAGTTTGCTCAGCAAGTAGCAACTCCGCCGCAAGAAGATCCGTTGGTAGCAATTAGAAAACAAGAGCTAGCACTCAAAGGTCAAGAGTTGCAACAAGACAAAGAACAATTTGCCGTTAAAGAGCAAATGCGAGCTGAAGAAAAAATGCGACAAGATCAAATAGATCGAGAAAGGATTGACGCTCAGCGAGATATTGCTAGAATGAAGGACGAAACGACTCAAGATAGACTTGATCAACAAAAAGAATTAAAATTGATTGATATCGGTCTAAAAGAGTTCGATCAATTTAGGTAAACAAATGGCTAAAAATATAAAAGTAGATAAGAACAAACTATCATACAGCAACAAAGGAACTGTCCCCTCTAAAAACAATGAAGGTACTTTTTCTGCTAACGCTTCGCCAAAGCCAGGAATGGGCAAAGGTAAAGCTAGAGGTATGGGCGCTGCTGAGTTCGGCGGTAAGTTTTCTGGCATTTATTAATGTCAACGATTTGGGTAGCTGACCAATTAAAAAAAAGGCTAAAGGAGAAGAAAGAGGACACCCAGAGCCAATTGCTCAATGGTGTTCAATCTTTTGACGACTATCAATATCTACGTGGGCGTTACAATTCCCTCGTTGACGTAGAGCAAGAACTTAGGGAGTTGCTAGAGAGGATAGAAGAAAATGACGAAGAACAAAGTATTGGTACCTGACCATATTGCAGCTGAATTAGAGAACGACAAAGCCGAAGAAACAAAAGCAGAAGAAAACAAATCTGAAGTTGACAAAGCTTTTGTCAGCGCAGAAGATCGAGTTTTAGATCCTACCTTGGTTGATAAAACCTTAATAGAAAGAATGCCTAACCCTACTGGATGGAGAATGTTAATCCTTCCTTACAGAGGTAGAGGTGTATCTAAGGGTGGAATTGTATTAACAAAAGAATCAGTTGACAGAGAAGCTTTGGCCTCAGTCGTCGCATATGTGATTAAGATGGGTCCGCTCTGTTATAAAGACAAAGACAAATTTGGAGACACACCTTGGTGTGAAGAGAAGCAATGGGTGCTAATTGGTCGGTATGCTGGAGCTCGCTTTAAGTTAGGCGATGATGCAGAATGCCGTATTATTAACGACGACGAAGTTATCGCGACCATTCAAGATCCCGATGATATCGTCACGCTGTAAACGTGAGGAGGACTCATGCTAGAAGAGGAAAATAATCAAGCTCCAGAACAAGAGGTTGATGAAGGCGAGGTTGTAGAACTTGATGTTCCAGAAGAAGATCAAGAGGCGCAAGCCGCTGTAGAAGATGTTTCTGAAGAAGAAACTAAAAAAGATGAAGAGCAAGACGAACTAGAGAACTATTCAAAAAATGTTCAAAAACGTATTGCTAATTTAACCAAAAAAATGCGTGAGCAAGAGCGTGCAGCTCAATCTGCTTACGAGTATGCAAAAAGCTTACAAGAAGAGAATGAAAATCTAAAAACCAGCACATCTGAATTAAATAAAAATTACTATGGTGAAGCTGAAAATAGATTAAAATCTCAAAGAGCTCAAGCTAATACTGTTTTAAAGAATGCTTATCAAGAACAAGATTGGGACAAAGTAACAAAAGCCCAAGAAATTCTTGACAAGATTACCGTTGAAGAAAGCAAATTAGCTAACAATAGAATGCAAATTGAAAGAGAGCCTGTATATCAAAATGTACCGCAAGAGCAATCTTTTCAACAACAAGTTCAAGCTCCGACTCCGCAAGCAGACCCTGCGGCAGAGTCTTGGGCAGAAAAAAACGAGTGGTTTGGTCAAGACGAAATAATGACTATGGCTGCTTTTAACATTCATCAAAAATTAATTGAGGAAGAAGGGTTTGATCCTAGCGACTCAATGTACTATGATGAGATAGACAAACGTATTAGAGTCGAATTTCCGCATAAGTTTAACGATGGCGGAGAAGCAAAACCTAAAGCGAAGATGCAACAAACTGTTGCTCCAGCTGGAAGGTCAGAAAGCTCTGGCAAGAAACGTCAAGTCAGACTAAGCAAAAGCGAAGTCGAAATGGCTAGACGTTTAAATGTACCAGTTCAAGAATACGCTAAGCATATTAAAAGGTAATAAATATGGCTGATAAAAAAGAAAAAAATAACAGAACTCCGCGTTCTGCTGATACTCGAGCTACTATGAACGCTCGCAAACCATGGCGTCCCCCATCTATGTTGGAGACACCACCTGCACCTGAAGGCTATACCTACAGGTGGATAAGAGCCGAAATTGTCGGTCAGGAAGATAAAAAGAATGTAATGTCTAGGCTACGTGAGGGCTTTGAGCTCGTACATGCTGATGAGATTGGAGACTTTGAACTTCCTTCGATTGATGATGGAAAGCATGCTGGTGTTGTATCCGTGGGTGGTTTGCTTTTGGCTAAGATTCCAAATGAAACACGTGAGGAAAGAAACGCCTATTTCTCAGAGCGTGCTCAACAGCAACAAGAAGCTATTGATAATGATCTAATGAAGGAATCAGATCCAAGTTCTCCGATGTTAAAACCTCAGAGAACATCAAGCGTAACTTTTGGTGGCGGTAAAAGAAGTTAATTCTTATACCGTTAAATAAAAATTTAATTTAAAGGTAATAATATGTCTAATCAAAATGCACCTTTCGGATTAAAGCCAGTAGGAAAAGTTGGTTCGGGTTACAACAGCGAAGGAGTGACCGAATACTCAATTGCCTCTGGCGCATCTGGAAACATTTTTTCAGGCGACCTAGTGAAGATGACCAACACAGGAACTATTTTAGTTGCTGGTGCTACGGACAATCCTGTGCTAGGAGTCTTTAGAGGATGTAAATACACAGACTCAAGTGGCGATACAATTTTTTCACCGTATTGGCCAAATGGAACTGTTACATCTGACGCGGTGGCATTCGTAGTTGACGATCCTAATGCCTTGTTTGAAGTTCAATCAGCTGCTACTGGTTCAGTAGTACAAACAGTTGTTGGTAATAATGCTGACTCTGTTTACTCAACTGGTTCAACAATAACAGGTATCTCAGATGTGAAAATAAGCGGCACTACTGCTGCTACAACAGCGCAATTGAGAATTGTAGGTATTTCTAATGATCCTGAAAACAGCACTTTAGGTACTGGTTCAGCTTCAGCTAATGTCAACTTGATTGTTAAAATTAACGAGCATTTCTATGCACAAACAACAGGGGTATAACTAATGGCTATTAATAGATCCCAATTAGCAAAAGAACTAGAACCTGGCCTTAATGCCCTTTTTGGCATGGAATATGCAAGGTACGATTCTGAACACGAAGAAATCTACGAAACAGAATCTTCAGATAGAGCATTTGAAGAAGAAGTAATGATTGTTGGTTTTGGCAACGCTTCAGTAAAACCAGAAGGAACTGGTGTCTCATTTGACAACGCTTCCGAAGGTTATACTTCACGTTACAACCATGAAACTGTTGCTTTAGCTTTTGCTCTTACAGAAGAGGCTGTAGAAGATAATCTTTACGATAGACTTGGTTCAAGGTATACAAAAGCCTTGGCTAGATCTATGGCTAACACTAAGCAGATTAAAGCTGCTTCCGTGTTAAACAATGCGTTCGACAGCAATGTTACTGGTGGCGACGGTCAGCCTCTTGTTTCTACTGCTCACCCTTTAGGTGGCGGCGGAACTGCAAGCAACAGACCTTCAACATATACAGACCTTAACGAAACTTCATTAGAAGATGCGTTGATTTCTGTTTCAACTTTAACCGATGACAGACAATTACAAATTGCTCTAAAAGGTATGAAGTTGATTGTTCCACCTCAATTGCAATTTGTCGCTGATAGATTGATCAACACTCCTGGCAGAGTTGGTACATCTGATAACGACATCAACGCTATTAGGAATATGGGTATGTGTCCTGATGGATATGTGGTTAACCACTATCTAACAGACAATGATGCTTGGTTCTTAAAAACAGATTGTCCAGATGGCTTTAAACACTTCCAAAGAAGTCCTATGTCAACAGCCCTAGAGGGTGATTTCGATACTGGTAACATGCGTTACAAAGCTAGAGAAAGATACTCTTTCGGTTACTCCAATTGGAGAGCTGTTTTCGCTTCTCAAGGTGCTTAATTCTTAGCAATTGATAAAAGGGGTGCATTTGCGCCCCTTTTTTTATATAAAAAGTTACAAAAAGCTACCTATAAGTAGATTCTTGATGTAGAATTTGAGTAAACCGAGGTATATATATGAATACTGGTTTACATATGAGTATTAGCTTAGCTAACTCACCCTGTACTGGACGTTGCTCAACGTCTATGGCCCCCTTCGACGAAAAATGTCAAGGTTGCGGCAGAAATATAGAAGAAATAAGAGACTGGGAAACTTATCCTGACTTTAGCAAAAAATTAATTAATGTAAAAAATTGGCTTGATGGTTATAATATTAGACAGAAACAAGAATCACCAATGACAGCAAAAGACATTCAAAAAATAAAAGATATAGACGGTAGGATGACAACCGTAATAGCCTTGGTTGAAATGATTGGTAAAGATATGATGGATGAGTTTGGCAAAGACCCAGCAATTAAAGACTCTTATCAAGCTCTATTTAGATGTAGAGAAGAAATTTTAAAATCTAAAGAAAACTTCCCTCAAGACCTCTAAAGTAGTATAGTTATCTAAACCGAGGTAACTCGTTGCACCAACTGACTCGGCAGACTTACTCCAAGATGGCGCAACACATTTAGTTAGGAGAAAACAATGGCTAAATCAACTTTTTCAGGTCCAGTCAAATCTTTGGCAGGATTTATTTCAGCAGGGACTAACGCAACTGTAAGTCTTACAGCTGACACATCAATAACTGTAGACGCACATGCAGGTAAGATACTTTTATGTAATGATGCTGATGGTAAATTTACTTTACCTTCAATCGTTACCACCACACCAAGCGATCCAACAGATCCAAATCAAACCAATAATTTAGGAGCTTCTTTTACTTTTGTAATCGTAACTGCGGCTACTGATCTTGATATTAAAACTGATGGAACTGATAAATTCGTTGGTGGTTTATATACAGGTGTGAATGATGCTACTGGTAAAACTTTTATTTCAGGCGCATCTAATGATGTTATTACACTTAATGGAACAACCAAAGGTGGATTAGCAGGAAGTATTATTAAAGTTCATGCTATAGCAAGCGCTAAATATGCGGTAGAAGGAATCACTCTTGGATCAGGAACTCTAGTAACACCATTTGCTGACGCGTAATTTAGGAGCTAACTATGTCAGGTAGAATTGTAGGTTCAGATGTAAAAACAGCTACTAGCACCAGCTCCGCTACTGGCGGAGCTGTTTTGCAAGCAGGCAGATCTAGATTAAGAGGTTATGTTATCGCAGGAGGATCTTCTGATGGTACTGTAACTTTTAGAAATGGATCTGTTACTGGCACTACTCTTCTTATTGCTCCTTGTAATGCAAATGATACTGAAACTATGAATATTCCAGATTCTGGGGTTTTATTTTCAGATGGTATTCATGTTGTATTGAGCAATATAGACAGAGTAACTGTTTTTCATTCTTAGTTTTTAATTTTGTAGTAGCACTTCTATAGTGCTACTATATTAAGTGTTATGGCGGAACGAAAAAAATCAAAACCTATACGCAGAACAACTAAAGGTAAAGGCGCTAATTACCGTCCCACCAAGTCTGGTGCTGGTATGACCAAAAAAGGTGTAGCAGCCTATCGTAAAGCTAACCCAGGATCTAAATTAAAAACAGCTGTAACAGGCAAAGTTAAAAAAGGTAGCAAAGCTGCTAAAAGACGCAAATCATATTGCGCTAGATCGCTTGGACAACTTAAACGTAGTTCAGCTAAAACAAGAAATAATCCTAATTCAAGAATACGTCAAGCAAGACGAAGGTGGAAATGTTAAATGGCTAGTGGAAAAAAAGATGCTTGCTATCATAAGGTAAAATCTAGATATAAAGTTTGGCCATCTGCTTATGCTTCTGGGGCTTTGGTTAAGTGCCGTAAAGTTGGCGCCAAAAACTGGGGTAACAAAAGCAGACAAAAAAAATTTGAAGGCGGCGAAGTAACATTTGTTAAAGCAAAAGGTTTTAAGAACATGCTTCCAGGCAAAAGAACAAAAACTAAATTAGGCTAATGGCTAGCGATAGTTTAAAAAAATGGTTTGACAGAAATGACGGCAAAGGCTGGATTGACTGTAAAACAGGTAAACCTTGCGGTAGAAAAAAAGGTGAAAAACGCAGAAGTTATCCTGCTTGTAGACCAACAAAAGCTCAATGTACCGCAGCGGCTAAAAAGAAAACAAGTTCAAAAAGAATTAGCTGGAAAAACGGCAGGACAAAAAAAGCAAAAGGCGGTCCTATAAATATTTATATAGCAAGAGGTTGTGGTAAAGTAATGAGCAACCGAAGAAAAAAAACTAAAGAATATTAGGAGTAATAATGTTTAAAAAAACTAAAGGCTACTCTAAAGGTGGCAAAAAAGGTGGCGTAAAAAAAATGTCTAATGGCGGTATGGCTACTAAAGGTTATAGAAATGGCGGCAAAGTAAAGGGGTACAAAAAGGGCGGAAAGGCAAGTAAATAGTGTCTTACCTTTACAGCAATATACCCCACTTTAAGTGCTGGGTAAGGAAAGAGTACACTCATAACCATGATAAATATCATGGTGAATTTTTGCACGCTATGGCAGTTGGCGTGACTACAATGCCAAATCGCTGTCTAAGTTTTCATATTATTTTTACTGGCGTAGAGGCCGACGGAGAACCCGAAGATACAGTTCATGGTGGCGCTATGTGGGCTCGTATGCCAATTACAGGATTAGTTGGAGATACTCCTTTTGAAGAGTGGCCAGAGCCAATGCAAGTCCATGACGCTCAACCTTGGGATTGTTCATCACATCATAACTCTGTTTATGTTATAGATAGAGCAACACCGTGCCCTTGGCTTGCAAAAATAGATGGCAAGATGTTTCCTGCAAAATATTATTTCACAGTAGATTATGCAGAAAGCGAAATAGCTGATGATCCTGCACAACACAAAAGCAGCCACGTTTTAGAGTTACTAGACGCGGGAGAATGGACTGGAAATATAGTTGCGTTACCAAATAATAGAGTTAGGGTTACGCATCCTGCTTGGTTCCAGGTTGGAGAAGGGGCTCCCGACTTTAGGCCGTCTCAACATATACATTATTCTAAATCTGATTTAGACTATACTCTAGACGTTAATCGAGTTTTCGATAACCTATATAACGAGGATTAGTAATGGCTTTGTCAGGAAGTACAAATTTTGAACCAAACGTAGCTGAGTTCGTAGAGGAAGCATTTGAAAGGTGCGGCCTAGAGCTTAGAACTGGTTATGATTTAAAAACCGCTAGAAGATCTATTAACTTAATGCTTGCTGAATGGGCTAACAGAGGACTTAATCAATGGACAATAGAACAAGACACTCAAACTGTTACCAAAGGAACGGCTGAATACACCTTAAACTCTAATGTAATTGATATTCTAGATGTTGTTTTAAGACGTACAACAAACGGAGAGCAAACTGATATTTCTATAGAAAGATTAAGTAGAAGCTCTTATTTAAATATTCCTAACAAAACAACTCAAAGCATGCCTTCTCAATGGTTTTTAGACAAGCTGAATGCACCTGTTTTAAAAGTTTGGCCTACGCCAGAAAACTCAACAGACATTTTAGTTTTTAATAAAATGGTGAGAATGGATGATGCCGACGCTGGAACTAATACAATGGATATGCCATTTAGGTTTTATCCTTGTTTTGCAGCAGGTCTTGCATATTATATTGCAATTAAAAGAGCGCCAGAAAAAGCTCAACTACTAAAACAATTATACGAAGAAGAATTTAATAGAGCCATGTCTACTGATGAGGATAAAGCTTCATTTAGAATTAGGCCTTTTAATAGTTTGAGGTAACATGTCTTACGCTTCAGGTAAATTTGCAGTAGGTTTATGCGACAGGTGCGCGTTTGAATATCCTTTACTAGATTTAAAAAAAGAATGGACTGGTTTTAAGGTTTGTCCCGAATGTTTTGAGCCAAAACACCCTCAATTAGAACCGCATACAGCTCCAGCTGATCCTCAAGCACTTTATCAGCCAAGGCCAGATACAGACAAAGAGGTTGGTGAAGGCTATGTTGTGGTTGTTTATACAGATATTTATACACCTCATTATATGAACTCAGACATTATAGGAACAAATTTTACAGTTTCTGAAATGACAGGTTCTCTTGGAGAGGTTACAATTACAACATCATGAGTAGTCCTTTAACATTATCAGAATTAAAAACACTTGTTCAAGATTTCGTTGAAAATTCAGAAACAACTTTTGTAAACAATTTAGACAATATTATTCAAAATGCAGAAGAAAGAATATTTGAGCTAGTGCAATTTGATTATTTTAGAAGAAACGTACAAGGATCTATGACGGCTGGTTCTAGATTTTTAACAGCTCCAAATGATTTTGAATTATCTTTTTCTTTATCTGTTATAGATAGCAATGGGGATTATCATTACCTTGATAAAAAACATCCTAGTTTTATGCAAGAATATGCGCCAGATCCAACAGATTCAACAGAAAGAGGCAGACCTTTGTATTATGGAGATTTTGATAAAGATTTAAATAGCGGCCTTAAAGAAACCAGTTTTATTATTGCTCCAGTTCCAGATCAAAACTATACAACTGAATTACACTATTTATATAAACCTAATTCTTTAGTTACAGATACAACTGGGACTTGGATGTCAGAGCATGCAAGAAATGGGTTATTATATGGATGTTTGGTTGAAGCTTATATTTTTATGAAAGGCGATGCCGATATGATGAAACTATACGAAGATAGATTTCAACAAGAAATGGCAAGATTGAAAAATAAAGCTGAAGCAAGAGGAAGAAGAGACGAATACAGATATGATTCGTTAAGAACGCAAATTACTTAATTTTTAAAAAAGGAGAAGATATGAAACCAATCAAGAAACTTGAAGGTAAAACCGTAGCTATTGTCGGAATGGGCAGTAGTTGGTTTGATTACAATTTAGCGAAATCGCATGGATCACACTTTGATGAGGTGTGGACTATAAATTCAGTAGCATCTGTTATTTATCACGATAGAGTATTTATGATGGATCCTGCGTCTAGATTTTTAGATACAGAAGATGCTGGAGGTCAAACTAACAGCATGTCAAAGTTATTACAAGAGCACGAAGGGCCTATATATACATGTGAACTAGATGATAGATGCCCAGGACTTGTTGAATATCCAATTGAAGAAGTTTTAAAAGCATGTGGCTGTCATTATTTAAATAATACTGTAGCTTTTGCCGTAGCTTTTGCTGTTTGGAACAAAGTTGGAAAAATAAGAATGTTTGGAATTGATTTTAGCTATAAAGGAAATTTACATTTTGCTGAATCGGGAAGAGCGTGTGTAGAGTTTTGGTTAAGCAAAGCAATGTTTAATGGTATTGAGGTTGAAGTTGCTCATACAAGTGGATTGCTTGACACATCAGTTCCAGCGCATGAAAAACTTTATGGCTATCATAGACTAGACGATCCATTAGTCGTAATTACAGATGAAAACGGTATATTAATTGCAAAAAAAAGAAGTCAAGTTCAACAATTTAAACAAGAACAAGAGCCCGTATTAATTGATAGAAAT
>Ga0209645_1000547_pt1 | contig 19324 bp, 16 predicted proteins | sample ETNvirenome_6_30_FD_184070 | JGI IMG/M metagenome (GOLD analysis project Ga0209645, IMG submission 184070) | Marine viral communities from the Pacific Ocean - ETNP_6_30 (SPAdes) (version 2) | ecosystem: Environmental > Aquatic > Marine > Oceanic | place: Pacific Ocean | collected 2013-06-19
TTTGTTTGTTGTTTATCAAGTTTAAATTTAGCAAAGTATGATGAATGGAGAAACACGAATCTTATTTACGATAGTATATGGTTCCTTGATGGAGTATTGGAAGAGTTTATTCAACGAGCAAAATATAGATATGGATTTGAAAACGCAGTTAGATCTGCAGAAAAAGGAAGAGCGCTCGGCCTCGGAGTATTGGGCTGGCACACATACCTCCAAGAAAAAGGATTACCCTTTGAAGGGTTACCCGCACAATTTGAAACAAGAAAGATTTTTTCACAAATTAAAATTGAAAGTGAGAGAGCTAGTAGATCTCTTGCGGAGACTTATGGAGAACCTCTTTGGTGTCGTGGAACTGGTCTTCGTAACACTCACTTACGTGCTGTTGCTCCTACTGTTAGCAATAGCAAACTTAGTGGAAACGTGTCACCGGGTATTGAGCCGTGGGCTGCTAATGTGTTTACCGAGCAAACGGCAAAAGGAACGTTTATAAGAAAAAATCCTACATTAGTTAAGTTATTAAGAAAACATAAATTAAACAATGAAGAAATATGGAATAAAATACTGGCTGATGGTGGTAGCGTTCAAAATATATCTGAGCTTGACGGCATTACAATGGCGCACGACATACCAGTTAAAGAAGTTTTTAAAACTTTTAAAGAAATAAATCAACTTGAATTAGTAAATCAAGCAGGAATACGACAACAGTATATAGATCAATCTGTTAGCCTTAACTTAGCTTTCCCTAGTCAAGCCACACCTAAGTGGATTAATAAGGTACACATGGAAGCTTGGAAAAAAGGAATTAAAACTTTATATTATGTTAGAACAGAGTCGGTATTACGTGGGGATATAGCTGACGCTGCTATGTCTGAAGACTGCTTAGCCTGTGACGGATAATAAAAAAGGGGAGCTCAAAACGAACTCCCCTTTGGTTACAGGATCTTTCGGGTATGGTACGCCCGTTATATCTTTGATCCTATTTTTTACATACACATGTTGCAACTGGACAATCTTTAACATCTACGATTAATTTAGATATTAACCAATTCCACTTACACAACAGTTTACACCAAACTGCTTGCATCCACATTCCTATTTTTACAAATAATTTTCCCATATTTTTTTATTTAGTATGTCCACATAACATCAGGATCTTTATTACTATCGATGTCTATGTGTATAAAGTTTTTAGCTATTCCTATTCTATTTATTCCATGTTTAGCAAACAAATTAACAAGATTAAATCTATCTCTACTAGCACTACATGCTATATCTACTGCTAAACCTTTTAAATGAGATGACGCAGGTTTTCCTCCAACCTTTTCATTATGAGCTTCTGTTCGATAACCAGAGTTAATATGTATTGGTTTACCAAACTCTTCACGTATCATATCTAACTTACTCAATAACTCTTTACTCATCATCTGTCCACTGCCTTGTATATCAGGCGAATCAAATTCTTCGTATTCAAAATATTTCATATTATAATTTTTTAGAAGCTTTAAGTCCTATGCCTAATGCTTGACTTGCTTTTTTAGGATCAACCTTTAGTTTCTTTAAACCCGCCGCAACTGGTTTTATTTTATTTATCTTTTTTGCTATAATAGCTTTTGGATCTCCTTCACTTAATGACACTACCGCGTCAGCCGCTGCAACTACTGGTATAAAAGAAGATAATGTATTTAATCCTTCACTTCTTTTTAATATATCATCAGCATCTTTACTACCTTTTTCTTTAGCTTCGTGTAATTCTCTAACTTGTTTTAAACTGGTAATATTTGGATTAGTACCCATGATAGCAGTTAAAGAATCAAAAGGATTAGATACCACTGTTTTAAGTTTAGTAAAAAGACTATCATCAAAATAATTAGGATCATTTAAACGCTCAGCATCTAACACTTGTGGTTTTTGATTAACAGGTTTATAACCCATCTTCTTTTGATTCCTAGCAATTATCTTGTCCATCTTTGCTTTATGTTCTGCAAACTGTTGGTCAGTATGACCTACACCCATGGGTGGAGTTTTTGCTGGACCTTTTGTTCTAGCTTTTAAACGCTGTAAACCTTGATTACCAAACTTTGACATATTAATCTGCTTTCTTTTTAAATATTGATTCTTTTTGTTTACCAGTTGGTTTTTGTTTTTTACGACTAGCTTTTATTTTTTCACGCTTTTCCTCTTTGTTTATTTTACCTTCTTTAGCGTCTTTACGTATTTGTTTACGCTCTTGTCTACCAACTTGTCTTTTCTTTCTATCTTTTAATCTATCTTCTTTTGTTTCATAACTACTCCAGAAACTACCTTTCTTACCTGACTCTTTTGCTTCACTAATTTTAACGTCTGTTTTATCCATACGATCAGTGTTTTCAACAGCAGGTAATTCTACTACTCTTTCTTTAGCTTTTTTTAAATCAACTCCTGTTGATTTATTTTCACCTACTTCTGCAACTTCAGCAATCTCTCCAGGTCCATCTTTCATTGGTCCTCTAGTTAGAGCATTGTACCCTGACATACGGCTTTTAAGTTTATTTAATACTCCCATAATATTTATTATTTACCACAAGGTTCTCCTGTAGCTATGTTAACCCATTTTTCTTTTTTAAACCAATCACGTAACGTAGCACCTTTTTTACGAGCACCTTTAACATTTGATTTACTAGATCTTTTATACTTGCCTTTAGCGGCAGCACTTCGTTTAGCGTTAATAACCTTTTGTCTTTCTTCCTTACTCATGCTTTTATATTTAGCATATGGAAGACAAACCTTTTTAGTACCTCCGCCTTTTATTTTACTTTTTGGCACAACCGAAATTTTTAGCAAAGTTAGCCATCTTAACTACACTGCTAGAATATTTCTTTTTGTTTTTCATAACAGCACTAGCAGCGGCACAAGTATCTTTACCAGGCATATTTTTCTTTACCCATGCTGTAAATTTACCTTGATTACCTTTCTTAATTTCTATATCATCTTGTTTTTTACCAGGACCTTTCTTTTGTTCTGCCATGCTAGCATGAGCAGCCTTTCTTTGTTCATCGTTTTTATAACCCATAATTATTTCTTTTTCTTTTTAGACTTACCCATATTACCTGGGCCACCAGCCTTAGTACATCTTACACCCCATCCTGAGGCATAAGCACTAGGCCATACTTTAAATTTCTTTTTTGCTGCAGCTTTACAAGCTGGACTTATTTTTCCCATAATTAAAAATTTGATGCAGTGTTTATTTCGTTTATTGTTTCTTGTATCTCACTTAAGTTTGTTGGTAGCAGTAGATCTAACCCAGCTTTAAAACTTTCTTCAACTACTCCATTTTTAAATATTAAAATAGTAGGTGCCATACGAACTTTATATTGTTTTTTAGTTTTAGGAGCTTTTGATATATCTACTCTATAGTATTCTGCATTTTCTATTTTACTCCATTCAGCAAAACAATTTTCCTCATTAAATTTAGCCCAAAATTCTACTACTATTGTACTATCATTATCATCACCAAACGCGTCATTTGATATTGCAGCTTCAAACTTACTGTCATCTAACCAATACTTTTCAGGTACTTGTGACTGAGCAAATGAAAGTAAAGGAAATAAAATTATAATTAAGTATTTCATACTATTTTTGTTTTTGTATCTCGTATAGTCTTTCGTCTATCTTATCAATAGTTTCTTTTATTTCTTCTACATCTTCCTGTGTGTCCATAATTGTCTGACGAATCAACTCATCTTTTAAATCATATTCTATTCTATCAATAGCTGGTAAAGGTAATTCTTTAGCTTCAGCTATATCTGCTTGTAACCCAAACCACATAGTTGCAATAGTAATTACAAAACCTACTATCATACCTATTGTTTTAAGATCTAGCGTTACTTTAGTTTCTTCGCCTATTTGTGGTGCCTTTGCCATTTTATCTAAGTGTTATATTTAAACCTATTGAGCTATTGTATATTTTACTATCCCAAAACTCAGTGTATTCTCCTTCAAAAAATATACCTATATTTTTGTTTAGCTTCCATCCAAACTGTACACCAGTTTGATAATCCTCCCACTGCTCATGATCTGAGTCTTGTCTTAATCCACCTAATCCCCAGTTATTTCTATTTAAATAACTAAAGTCAACATCACCTTTTACATACTTATGATATGGTAATAAATAAGAACCATACGCGTGAAGCCAGAAATTATTTTTATAATGATAAAAGTCAAACCCGACCACAGGTGATACAACACCAAAAGGATCTAATAAATCCCATTGCTCGTTATTATAACGATTAATTAGTGATTCAAATATAGTGTCACGGAACTGTAAATCAGTATAAGCAACTACATTACCTTGTGGATCGTACCAGTAATAATCCCATACCTCTTCACCATTAATATCAATTGTTACCAGTTGATCAGTAAAACCATAGTTGTAACCTAATTGATACCAGTAATTAACAGGCCATCCGTTTTCATCTGTTTCATTTAACCATATTTCAACTGGATTATACCCATAAGCTCTTTCATGTGTACGATACATGGCTCCTGCAGATATACTAAACTTTTTACCAATAGGTAATTTAGCTCTAACCTCAGCAGATTTATAATTAAAATTAACTTTACCTTGTTTTCTACTTTCAAGCTTAACAATATGGTGATTACCACTATGTTTTAAGAAATATCTATGATTTTTAAACACATCATCTCTGGATCTTTCTTTTTCAATATGTATAACATATTCTAAACCTTTAATTGATGAGTTAGGAGCTGTCATAGCTACGTTAGATTCAGTCCCATCGTAATAGTTTTTGCCTTTTAATTCATAATCAAACCTTGCTATCTTACGAATACCAAAACCATAGCGATAATCAAAGTCATAATAGTCTGTACCATCGACTACAACTGGTGGCTCATATATGTTTCCACTAGGATTAGTTCTTACAAAATAATCTTTAGGTTGTTCTTTAGGATTTTGTACATCACCTGCTATATATATCGTCCCGTATTTAAACAGTTCGTCATAAACAGATTTAAATAAATTCTTTTTTTCTTGAGAATTAATATTGAAAGAAATTAAAAATACTAAAAGTGTTATTATATATTTCATATTTACCATTTTACTTTGTCTGCCCAATATGCAGCTGACATTTTACCTTTTTTAATGTTCTTTGCGTGTCTAGCTTTAAAACTTTTACGCCTTGCTTTTTGTTTACTTGATTCACCTGATTTAGGTTTACCAGCAGTACTTACACCTTGCTGACCAAATCTTATAATTTTTTCTTTACCACCTTCACAAGCTTTAACTATGTGAGATTTTGTTTTATGATTAGGTGTTCTTTTAGGTTTGTTACACACTAATTTCTTTTTATCTACCTTACTCATATTTAACGTCTAAGTTATGTTCTTTTACCAACTGATCTAATCTAAATTTAGGTGTTATTTCTTTTACTTTTGCTTCTGCTTTTTGTATTTCTATTCTTATGGAATCTGGTAATGCGTTTAACACTTTACTTCTATAAGCTTTATGTTTCTTTTCTAACTCTTTATTTCTTTTTCTAGTTTCCTTAGCTTTTTCAATACCTTCTTCTTTACGCTTAGCTTTTGCATGGGTCTTAATTAACTCATGTTCTTCAAACTTAGCACCTACATCCCATACTCTCCAACCAGCAGCTAGTGCAATACGTTGATATAAAGTATTTCTAGCATCTAGTGCTTCAGTTATTGCATTAACTTCATCTATTGCTCTATTTAAAGGTAGATTAAATACAGCTGAACTTACGTCTGCTATAATATCATACGTAGGACTTAGCATAAATTTACCATCAATAGTAACATCAAAACCTCTTTCAGCTATAACATCTTTTTCAAACTCTTTAGTTTGTAAAGCATTGTTTATTTGTCTCAACTTATAATTAATAGGTGGAGATATACTAGTTACAGCTAATAATATATCGGCATTCTCTTTAGCAAATTGATTTTTACTTTCATACTTTTGATATTCAAGAATAACATTTTTAACAGTAGATACTACTGCGCCTGCTAAGCCAGAACCTCTTAGTAATGTATCCATCATACTGTTTAGTGTACGAGTAATTTTTTGCTCTTCTCTATATTGTTGTTTTTCAAAATACTTTTCACGCTCTTCATCAGTAGCAAAATCTTCTTCTTCATCATCAAACCCTGGAAGTAAAGCAAACATAGCATTTTGTAGGGTAGAGAATATTAAGTTTTGTACAAAACCATAGTAAATTATTTTACTTATATTTTCTGTTTTACTACCTCTACCGTTTATTAAATCTTGAGCAGCCTTTTTTATTAACCTAGTATACTGCATAGGTGTGTTTTGAAAAGCTAAAACTAGTCTACCTAATACACTTGCTTGTTGTTGAGATATAAGCATAGGATCTGCTGACTGCTGTGTTTCATCTGCTATAGATGAAAAATCTTCAAAAGCTTTTGCTTCAGCTTCAGCTTGAGATAGACCTTGTTTTTTATAGGTATTAATTCTATTACGATAAAATGTAGCACCACCCGATGCTATTGCAAAACTATCTGCAAGTTGTGTAGGTGTAAAACCGATTTTAAGTAAATAAGATATAACACCTTGAACGCCACCTTTTCTAGCAGCAGCTGCAATTTCAGCTTCTTGTAAATCACTTTCTAACCCACGTCTACGTGCTATTAACTTAGGAGAGTTCCATAATGTAATAAAATCTTTCCAATACTGCACTTGATCTGCAAACGCTTGCGCAGCCTTAATAGGATTATTATCACTCCAATTTACAAAATTTACCGTAGATATTGTTTGTAATAATGCAGAACGTCTGTTAAAGAACATTATCGCACCAACAGAATTATTAACCCAGTTGTTCCAATTGTTTACAATACGACCACTACCTTTATTAGCATTGCTACCGGTTTTCATTCTATATATACTATTTTCTAGAGCTTCACGAACTCTAAATCCATATATAGCTTCAACTTTATTTAAATTTTCTTTTGAAAATATTATATCAACATTTTCATTAAATTCTTTTAAATACTCATCTCTATTTACAACTCGTATTATATTATTTAAATCACCTAAAATAGTTGAACCGTCCCAAAATTCAGTAGGTTCATACATTTTATCTTTACGAGTTATTAATTGAACACCATCTGCAAAAGCAATTAAATCAGGATCTTTATTTACGTAATCAACTAATTTCTTTTGATCAGCTTTTGAAAGTCCTGGTATTTCATAACCAGCTTTATCCCATAAATAAACTCTTATTGCTTCATCTAATGTAAATTTAGTACCAGCAACTTTCTTTTTTAAACGTTTTCTTATTGGTTTGTTCTCTGATAATAATGCTCTATAGTCTGTTCGCGCAGCGGTTCTAGCTATTTCCATGGCAGCAATACCTCGTTGATAAGGTTTAATTAACGCCTTGTCAAAAAACTCTTGATCCAATTCACCTTGCTTACCTTTACCAGCAAACGTATACATAGTTAAACCTCTAAAATCATCAGCTGACGGTGGTATAAAGAAAGCAAACTTCTTTTGATTCTTACCCATACGTCTAGCTTTTACATCTGAAAACTTAGCTTCTGATTTAACGCCTTTGTTTCGTTCAATCATGTCGTTAAAGTCTTTGTCTAGTTTTTTACTAAACTTAACTCTTGCTTGTTGAACTCTACTTTTAACATCTAATACATCAAAAATATCTTTAACGGCTTTAACATTTTTTAAAGCGTCATCAGCAAAATAAAAATCATTATAACCTTCTGCATACTTCTCTACAAACCAATCGGCTTTGGCTTTTGGTCTACCATCTGCTAAACCTGTAATATTTTTTAAAGGTATATTTAAACCTAAGCCGTCTAAAAATTCTTTTATATTTATTGCGGCTGCTTGAGGTCTAGCTGTTAATATGAATATATCTTCTGATCCTCTAGCATCTTGTATTTTTTTAGCAACTTCAAACAAAGGTCCTTTCTTACCATCAATTACTCTGTTAAATTCTTCAAAATCAAACTCAGCTCCTTCATCTAAAAGGGCTTGAGCTTCCGTAGCAAACTCTGTAGCACTAATTCTTCTAGACTTGCCATCAGGCATGTTAACTATAACCTTGCTTTTAGTTCTAGCTAATGTATCATCAAAGTCAAACACTCTAGCTTTTTTAATTTTTTGAGAATACTTAACACTATCTCTAGCATCAGCCATAGCTTTATCAGCTGTATTACCAAACTCTATTTCTTTATTAGCGTCTTTGACAAATGTTTCTTGTAACTTATTATCTGCGGCTACAATTTTTTGAGCCTCAGCTTTTATTTCATTTAAAGTTTTTTCACCATTAAATAAATCTCGCATTAATGATTTTTGATTATCTATATCTAAATCATTAGTACCAAAAAAGTATTCACCTAATGTTTGGTTAGTAGGTATATATAATATATTATTTAAATTAATACCAGATTCAGTTAATCTAATAGTAGATAATAAACCATCATCAAGTTTTAATTTACCAGCTAAGAACAAATCAACTCCTTTACCAAATAGCTCAGGCATAGATTTTTTATAGTCTATGTCTAATAAGTCATTATTGTTAAGATCAATAAAGCCTTGCATGTAACTAGCTCTTACAACTGGAAATACTTCATCTACTCTACCATCTATAGCTGCTTGAGTTAACAAAGTACCAATATCGTTTTGAGGTTCTGTATGCTCTTCAATTCCTCTCTTCTTAATAGGGTTACCATTGTCATCAACCTCTACAATTAACGCTGGTGCTAAAGCTCTTACAGGAGCATTCTGTGAATTAGATGCCGATGTTGCTATTTCATCAAACACCCAAGCATCTTTTTTATTATCTTTTAAATAAGTTTCAGCGTCTTTATAAAACTCATATAATACATCTAGCTTTTTCTTTTGATCTTCAACATATACTTCTGTTTTAATTGAAGCAATATAAGCAGGAGTTAAAAACCTATCTTTAGTCATAGGTGTTCTTTTTATATCTGCTTGTCTACCTTTATTTATTAAGTTATCATTGAACCTAGAAACAACTCCATATGGTGATCTTGTTTCACCATATACTAAAGAGTTTTTAAGGTATGTGTTGTATTGTGGAAACCTTGTTAAAAAATTATTTAAAACTCTATCAAAACCTTGTATTACAGTTTCACCTTTAAAACTAGATACAGACTCAGGAAGTACAGCGTCCCTATCATATGCTCTACCTTTTTTACCATCAGGTCTAGCTTTTGTTTTACTAACTTTTTCTGTAGCTCTAGTTTGGTTTTGAGCTTTTATAATATATTTAGTTTTAGGTTTAGCACTAAATTGTATTTTAGATCTACCCGCTCCTACATCTGCTTCTATTTGAGTTTTACCCTTTGCAGTACGTAGATCCATTTCACCAATCTTTTTCTTAGCAACTGCTACAGCTGTGACTGAACCTTTTACTTTAGCAAAACCTTTTAACAGTTGACCTATATTTCTATCATATAAATTAAGTTCACCTGCTGGTGTAATACCCATGTCTCTTTGGACTTGCTGTATAACTTCATTAGTAGGATTATTAAACTTTGCTTTCTTTTTATAAACCTTTGTTTGCGATGTGGTTCCTTTAGAACGCTTACCTGTATCTTCGTAAAAATATTTTATTATTTTATTAGGTAAACCTAAAGACCTACCTTGAACATCTCTACTTACTGGTACTTTTAAATCTCCAACTCTTGATTCTTCTGATGTAACATTAGTGTCTGGTAATAACCTAATATCTCTAGCTAATACTTGCGGATCAGAATATATGCTCTGTATATTACCTGCTTCAGACTGTTGAGGCACTCCATCAATGATTTTTTTAGCGTAAGTTAAGTTTTTAGCGCCATCTTTAATCTTGCTCTCTGGGATATTAAAAATTATACCAGCTACTTTACTACCAAAGTCTTGAGATATTGTTTTAAAATCAGCGATAGGTGCGTTAGATTTAGTTATAGCAACTGCTTTTTCAATCTCGTCAATCTTATCGTTTACATTTTTAGATTTTAATGGGTCAATAAGTCTTGGCTTTTTTTCTTCTTCACGCTTTCTTCTTTCTTCTAATTCAATACCAGATTCCGCTGTTTCATCAGACACTAATCTTGTAGCTTCTGATGCTGCTGTTATTCTTTGTTTACCTTGTTTAGGCGCTAATTGTTGTTTATAAAATCCTTGTCCTCTAGCTCGTAATACATTAGTAGCGTAAGTACTAAACTCTGCTTCAGCTTCTGGATCAAAGTTTCTAGTAATACTTGGAAACTCAGACATTATAAAACTAATAGCCTCATCTGTAGCAATGTCACCTTTACCTGGACTATAACCTAAAGCTCTTAAACCTAGTTTCTTGTATTGATCTAAGAATCTACCCATGTCTAAACTTGGATCGTCTGCTTTATATTTTTTAGCATCTTCATTTAAAGTACGTTCTGACTTTTTAAGTTCAGTAGGTTTTGCTGAGTCTATAGCTTTTCTAGATTTTCTACTTAATTTGCCAGATCTAAATGCACTATTAAATGATATTAAATAGTTTAAAGCTTTTTCAGGTGTATTTAAATTATTTGCATCTGTAGTAAGATCATTAAACGCTCTAACTAAAGCAGCCTCATCTTTTTCTAATTGTAACTCATCTTCAAAAGCAAAAAGATGTTCTTGTAAATACTTAGTGTATTCATCTCTAATTGTTGCATCATTTTCAAAATCTAAATCATCACCATATACACTACGTAATTGATTTAAAACATTTTCATGCGCAGCTCTTACACCTGCATTATCTGAATTACTAGCAGCGTCAAATAGATTTATAGCGTAAGTTAATTTACCTTTTTCATTCATACGAGCATCATCTACAATGTGAGCTATTTCGTGAAGTATAACAGTACCAGCTTTTAATTCACCATTGTCTATGTCTTGTTGTACTTGTTCTGCGTTTTGAGTATAAATTTTATTACCTACTACAAAACCATAAGGCATATTGTCAAATGAAGGTCTTTCAGAAGCAGCTACTTTATCAGCGTCCATAGCTTTTTCTAACTCTTCAGCAGTTTTAATTTCAATAACTTTTAAATTTTTTGAGTCTTCTAATATAGACTCTATAGAAGCATCAACATTAAGCTTGTTTGCTAAAGCTCTTGAACTAAGTAAAGCCATATCTCTTCCAATAAAAGCATACATAGAGTTTTTTTGCTCTTCATTAAAAGCTTCACCTGTTTGCTCATCAACCATATTTTCAACCTGCTCTACTATGTTAGGATTAGATTTTGCTTTTTCAATATTTTCTAACGTAATATCGTCTCTTACAGTTTGTATAATTTGAACAAGTTGATCTTGCTTTGTTTTATCGTTGTAACCGTCTTCGTTAGACTCTTTTAATTTACTATTGTATCTTGTATATAAAGGTCCTAATGCTTCAATAGCTGTTCTATATCCACCCGCTTTATCTACTTTACCTTTAATATCTGTTATAATAGTATTTAAAGCTTGTATTTCTGCATCAAAGTTTTTAGCTTCTTCTTTAGTTAACTTGTCTTTATATGCGGTCATCATTTCTGCTTCTGCTGCTGATGTCATACCAGGCATTACCCCAGCTCTTTCTTTCACCTGCTGTAAAAGCATTTCAGTACCAATTAATCTTTTAATATCTTTAGCACCTAAATTTAAAATATCAATAGCTAATCTATCTATATCTAGAGCTTGTTCCCCTAGATTTTCAGTCATACTATATAATAACTTCTTTTTATTTGCTTCGTTTTTTTCTTGTGCTATAAGTTTACTTAAATCTTGATTGTTTATTCTTAGTTTATTTAATTTCTTTTCAATTTTATTTGTAAGACCTACATTTAATACGGTGCTATAACCTACACCTACTGCGTTGGTTGAACCCGCTGTTACTAATGTGGCAAAAAATGTATCATCAAACTGATCTAAATTAAAATCTCTATCTAATATAGCAAACTCACTAACATATTGTTGGCCTAAATAAATAAGTTCTTCTTCAGCAAGCTCAGAACCTACACGTGTAATAAGAGGTTTACCTGCAAAGTTCATAAATTTTTCTGAATTACTTGCAAATAAATTTTTAGCAACATTAGTTACACCACCTCCTTGAAAATCTTTAAGTAATTTTATAGTGTTAGGAGCTGTACCTAAAACACTAGTTATACTACCTTCAATTAAACCATTGGCAAGTGAAGCACCTATTATTTGACCTTTAGATAAATCATTCATAGCAATAGCTTGATTAATATCTAGCATAATACTATTATATGAAGCTAAATCTAAACGCCCATCTTCATACGCCTCTGTAGCTATTCTTTCTTGTTCTTTAGCTAACTTAACTATATCTTGTTGTACACTTAAATCTCTAAAAGTTTGAGTACCTGATGTTAAACCAAACGTTGTACCTATTGCAGCTTGTGTTTGTAGTGCTGTAAACTTTAAAGCATTACCTGTAAAACCCGTACCTATAGCTAATGTAATGTTTGCAGACTGTTGACCAAGAGTTCTAAAAAAATACGTAGCAAAATCACCACCATCATATGTGGTCATGGTTTCGTAGTATTTATTTTTTTCATTTAATATACGCTGTTGATTTATAGCCCAATCAGCTTGTAATAATGTGGGTACAGTTAATAGTACATTAGCAAAAGCATCGTTAACATCTTTAGCAAACAAATTAGCCAAGCCATATTCTTTTATAGCTAAGCTATACACATCTTCATTAATAGCTGATCCTGCGTAAAACTCATTTATATCTTGAGTTATATTATTAATAGTACCATTAAAATCAATTGACAGGTTGGTAAAGTCTTCTTGAAGTTTTAACATTAACTGTTCAGCTATTTTAAATTGTTTAGCTTCATCACCAGTTAAATTTCTATCATTAGTTAATACATAAATTGGTTGACCATTTACATATTTGATTTCTAATTTTGTACCTTCTGGTGCAGCTTCCATAATAGCTTTACCTTGTTCAGCTAGAACTGTGTTAAATTTATTTTCATAAATATCTCCAGCAAGCTGAATTTTTTCAGTCATTTTTTCATCAAAAGCTTTTTTATCTGCTCTTTGAAAACTTTGAGATAATCTTAACAACTCTTGATCACCTTCTTCTTCCATTAGTCTTTCACCTAATGTAGTTGATCTTGCTTGTAATTCTTCGTGCCTATAATTTGCAATACCATTTTCTATAAGTTTAGCAAAATTAGCTTCACTACCTACCTTATTTAATATTAACTGTTTTAACGCGGGATCTAAATCTTTTAAATTTCTTAAATTATTAGTGTATTCTTTGTTGGCACTACCATCTCTATATCTCTTTGTATTTCGACTAGTTCTTGCGGCTGCTCTTTTCTGACCTTCAAAACTTCTTTTCTTAATATCAAAATACATTTTAATATTTTGGGCTTCCGCGCTGTCTTCATCTAATCCTAAAAAGCTTATTATATCTTTTGCGTATTGTTCTTCATAATACTTTGTAGTTACTTTAGGATCTGCTTTAATTACCTTTGCCTCTTCCTCTAGTTGTTCTCTTCTTTTTCTTAAAAACCTACTAGTTTCATTATAAGTATTTTGCCTTAATACTTCAAAATCTTCTTCATTAATATTATCTTCTAAGTATTTATCAATATCTTTTAATGATGAAGCATCCATAATTACTTCACCATCTTTTAATAAATCATAGTTAAATTTTATAGGTGAATAATTACCATAAGTACTAGGCGCTTTTGATCCGACTTGGTTTTGTACTAGTTGATAACCCGTTCCCTCCATCATCTCGTTAAATATCTTAGGGTTTCTATCTCTTCTAACAGCGTCTAAACTTTTAGTAGCAGTTCGACCTAATTTATCTATTGCTGTTAAACCTTTATCAAATTCAACAAGATCTTTTATGGCTTGTAAAGATTCTCTTTTACCTCCAGGAGTTGGTAATAAATCTAATTCAACCATCTCCCCATCTAACTCAAATTTTACTGCATTACCGATTCCAAACTCTTCAACAGTTAACCAGTCAAATTCTTTTTCAAGATATTCTTTTATTTGAGTTTCACCTTTATTAATAAGGGTCTTAGGATTTTTTATATCAGGAGGTTGGGCATCGTAATAATTTTGAATTTTTTTATCTAATCTAAGAATATCATTCCATATAGGTCTACCTCTAAATCCAACTTTTTTTATTTCATCTGGATCTTTATATCTTCTTTGAAGCTCTGCCATTTCAAGCTCCATGACTTCTATTGCCGAAGCTTGAAATAATTCATCATCATCTGGTTTTTCTGCTGAAAGTGTCTGTCCCCAATTAACACTTTGTTTATTTGACATGGGTTTACTTTCAGAGTTTGTACCCATATCTATACTAGCAGGATTAACACCTTCCAGAACACCGTCTGGTCCAGTTCCTAATTGATCATTTTCCTTTGCAATAACCGCTCCTACAGCTGCAAGGTATGTTTCAAAGTCTAACATCATGACTTGAGCTCTTTTTTGAGCTTCCTCAAGACTTACAACTTCTCCATCAATTATATACATATTTTATTTTATTATTGGTATCTCGCGTAAATAGATGCTGGGTTTGTAATTTTAGTACCTGTTTTTGTATTTGGCTCATCTTTATTTACAAAATAGAAACCATTATCATCTTCAAAATATTTCAAAAGTTGTAATTCATTACCAGGTACTCTAACACCACTTAAATATTCTGTGTAATCAAAATTAGTTTTATTACTTATATCTTTTAAATCAGCGTATATACTCTTATATAGTCTTTCTTTTTCAGTGCCTTCAGAACCATCATCTTCAGGTTTGTTTTCTAATGTTTGTTCTTGTATTATGTAAACATTATCACCTTCTACATATGGTTTACCAAATTCATTGGTAAAATTATTTTCTTGTAAATACTCTAATAAATCTCCTTCTGCAGGTTCTATTATAGTTTTAGGTGCGTTATATTGTTTTGGAGACATATATAAAGGAGGAAAACTTGACTGTAATATATCAGCTTGTAAAGCATTTTTAACAAACTGCAGTTTAGATTCATCCGGTGCTTTAGCTAAAAAATTTTCAAGACTTCCATACTGATCTTTAAAACCTGGTGGTAGTTCTGCTATACCTAAATTATTATTAACATACGCAACTTGTTGCGATATACTTTGAGTAGGTCCAAACGCAGCAGCATATTCAGCTTTTAATTCCATTTGAAAAGCTTCATTACTTGTTAAATTTGCTATGTTAACAATTCTATTACGAGTAGTTTCCATTTTATCTACACCTGATCCAGCATAATCTTTTAATTCAGTCTTTGTTACAAATGCACCTTCTTGTATATCGTTATCTCCAATAGTATTTTCATCATTTAAAAAGTTTACGGTTTTCATTATTTCTGTACCATTAACTTTAGCTCGTACCGGTTGTACTAAATCAAAACCATCTTGAGTACCATATACACCTGCGTTAATTACACTTTTAAAAACATACATTCCATCTTCCTCTGTTAATGAACCATAAGTATATTTACCACCATTTTCAAGTAAACCTTTTTCAATATATTGTTTATGTTTTACTACTGCTGGATGATTTTTAGGTAGTCTAACAACTGATGTAACTATATTATTATTACCATCTGGCTCTACTGTTCTACTAAAATTTGCAGCATCAGTATCTAACATAGCTGGTCCTCTACCACCTAAATTAACTAATGTAATTTCATTAAAAAATCTTTCACCATTCATTGGATTACCAACTACTACTTGGCCTTTCATATCATCTTTATTAACAAAGGCATTATAATCAGCTATAAGACCACCAAGTTGTTCCATACTAGAACTTGTGTATGTATCAAAATCTGCAACTGTTTGCGCATATCCAGCTCTTTCCTCATCAGTTAAGTTTTTATCAAACTGCATAGCTACACTAGCTGCCATAGCTTGTTTAGCTTTATCTCTAACTATACCAGTAAATTGCTCATATAATTCAGATTCTTCACCTAAAGCTTCTTTTGCTTTCTTATTGAAAGTACCTAAAGTTTTAGCTTGATTAATAAACAATGTGTTTTTAAATTCTAACTCTGCTTGAGCAAGTTTAGTAGCCTCTTCTTGTTGTTCACGTCTATATCTAGTATATTCACGTATACCACTTGCTACACCCTTAGCTGCTTCAGCTGCCCATGAAAATTGAGCAGGAGGTAATGTATAATCTGGTCCTGGTATTTTATATCCCATAATTTTTATTTTTATTATCCGCCTGCACCAATTACAGATCCAGCGATGTCTCCAATGCCACTAAATATTCCACCTATAGCAGCGCTTTTATTAGCGTTAGCCTGGGCCTCTCTTTGAGCAGCACCCATTTCTTTAGATATTTGATATTCAATATCTGAGTTACGTCTATCTTCTTCAACTTGAAACTTAAATGCTTTACCTTTAGCTTGAGCCTCTTGAACTCTACTACCTTCACTAATGGCAACATTTTGTATTCTTTGTTGCTCTGCTATTTTAGCTTGCTGTAATTGTGATTCACCCTGCGCTCTTAGTTTTTCATTTGCAGCTTCTTGTGATTCTATATTAGCAGCAATACCTCTTTTAGATTTTAAAGCGGCTTGAGCAAGAGCAGTAGCTCCACCAGCCCCAGCACCTGTTGCTCTCATTGTATCTAATGTACTAGCCAAAGCTATATCAGATTCTTCTGCTTGTATTTCAGCTGCTTGAGTTGCTACACCTAGATTAGCATAAGGGTTTCTCATTTGACTAGTTAGATCTTTTGCCATATCAGCCAAAGAAGTAGTTCCCGAATATGGATTAATTACAGGACCTCTACTTTCTTGTAATTCCTTTACTCTAGCTGCTGCAGCTTGTTTTTCACCTCTAGCTCCACGAGCTGCTTTACCTGCCGCGCTAGCTTGCACTACTCCACCTACTATAGATGATGCTGCGCCAATTCCTGCCGCGACTGCTGATATTGCTGCCATATTTATATATTTTTAATTAATTCATGTGATGGACTTTTATCAACTGTCCACCCTAAACTTTCATGTATTTTTATTAAACTTTTATTTCTACCAATACTAAACACGTGTTTCTTGCCTGCAAGTCTACATGTTTCTTCTGCTGATGTGATCAGCATTTCTATTGCTTGTTTTCTATCTCTTTCTTTATATTCAGGATTAGATATAATCCACTCCAACAACACGCCATCTGAGTTAGTAAAATATAAAAACCCAGCCACTATAGGTGTATTATTTTTGTATACCATTAAACCACCAATACCATTTTCAGGTAAAAAACCTTTAGGTGGAGCCTGCCATTCAGGCCACCAATCCCACCAACTAACTAATGTATCCCAATCGGATTCAGTTAGTTGTCTAACTTTTAATTCCATATAATTTAATAACTTGAAACGTTGAAGACACTACTTACTGCAAATAATTCTGCAACTTCAGTATTGTCTGCAACAAATTTTACATTTGCTGTAAATCCTTTTACACCGCTTTTAGCACTTTGACCTTCAGAATCATCAATAATAACTCTACCTCTATAAGCATCTGCTGCACCACTATTGACACCATCACTTATTATATTAGCAAAGTATTTACCTTCTTTTTCCCAGAAACCTAAATACTGAGGTGTTTGTACGTTTGGTATAGTGTAAGCACCATTAATATAACTAGCTACTTCTTTTGTTTGCTCATATTCAGTCATTAAGAAATCCATTTTCCAGTTGTTACTACCTTCATAATTAACTGTTCTAAAGTTTTTAACAATAGATGGATCACCATTAAATACAAACTCTATTGTAGCTGAACCTTGCTGACCGTAAAAATTAGCATAAGGTACTCCAGGTACATAGTGTTTCCATAAAGTATTTTCTCTAGTTGTATAAAATACATTTCGTAAACTAGATATAGTTGATACATAATCATTGCTAGCGCCTGAAGCATTAATACTCCATGGCATAAATGCAGTCCAACCTAATACAGCTTCATCAAATATTAGTGTTTGATTATAGTCTGTAGGATTATTTTGTAAACTCAGTGTGTATTGTTTGTTGTGTATATCCCATCCACCAACTAATTTACCTTCAGCTCCAATTTCATTTAAATTATCTCTAAACCAGTCTTTCATACCATATGCAGATATTTCTGTCATACCATCTGCTGATAATCTTAATACCACTCCTTTGTTTCTGTCAGTAAAATATTTTCTATATCCATACACTGCAAAGCTTTCAGGGTTTTGACTTATACCATATTCACCTGCATAAGGCACAATACTACCTATTACTATATTTGCTAATGTTGTTAAGTTACCACCCTCAGCTGTGTATATAGCATCTTTATCTATTAATGCACTACTAACTTTTTCTTCTTGAAATATAATTAAACGAGTGTCTTCTGCGTATAATTTTTGTATACTACCATATCTAGGATCTACTGCTTTAGTTATATTATCTGCAACTGAAAATACGTTTGTTTGATTTATACCAGTTCTAGAATTAAATATTCCAGAGTATATCATAGCATTACCTCTTCTTTGTAATTGAGCTTCTTCTTCTACTAAATGAGCATTAACACCTAAATCTGTTATAGTGTTGTTATACCCACCTTTAATTCTAGCTTCTTCAATATACCATTGATCATCATATAACGACTGATCAGGGGTGTTCCTTGAACCACCTGGATTAATTGAACTCCACAATGCAGGTGTTGCTGTGTAATTGTTGGCCGATGGACCAGGCAACTTCTTACCCCAGTAAGAGTTATAATATGTTACTTCTATACTAGCCGGCATAATTTATAATCACTTATTTTTATTAATATTAACATTATGGACAACATGTTCCAGTTCCTACACAAGCATTAAATGAAGGTGTACCACTACCACACGTAAACAATCTTGATGACCTTGGATCATTAAAACCTACTTGACATGTACCTGCTCCAGCCCAATATGGTTGCATATCACTAGCAACCCAACCTATAGTTCTTTCAGCTATTAATAAATTATTGTCATAATAAGTCCACCCTGTTATTGATCCTCCACCAGTTCTTGGTGTTGCAAGTATTTGATTAGTTGGATCATAAGGTTTTATTTTTATTCTATGATACACCGTTCCTATCATTGGTGCACCTGCTATAGACGCACATACTCCTGCTATGGTATCATTAGTCGAGCAGTTTTTCCACGACTCTTCAAATATATTTTCAATACCTGCATTTATTACTTTTGATGTTGAACCACCTGATAAATTAAATATACCATATGCTTTTGCTGGGTCACCTAATCCACTACCACTATTATAATCTTGAGCCATTGAAAAAGGTGTTCCTGTAGCACA
>Ga0209645_1000548_pt1 | contig 19289 bp, 30 predicted proteins | sample ETNvirenome_6_30_FD_184070 | JGI IMG/M metagenome (GOLD analysis project Ga0209645, IMG submission 184070) | Marine viral communities from the Pacific Ocean - ETNP_6_30 (SPAdes) (version 2) | ecosystem: Environmental > Aquatic > Marine > Oceanic | place: Pacific Ocean | collected 2013-06-19
GTCTGCAAACTCAGGATAGATTTGAGCTAGTTTATATCTAGGTACACGTCTTAGTACTGCCATTTCTCTAGGTTGTTGGTCAGGACCAAAGTTACCTGGAAATGTATCATAAGGGTCTCTTAGTTCAGCACTAGGATAAAAGAAACCATTCTTATCTCTTTTAGTTGTTATAACCCATGCACAATAACCATAACCAGGTAGCCATCTTGCAGCTTGTTGAATTTGTGCTAATAAATTTTGTTTATCATCATAGTTAGAAACAATACGTTCTAGTTTTTCTGCACGCATTTTACTTCTAGTAGAATCATTATCGTTAGGTACATCAACTCTAACTTGTGGTATTCCAGATATTTTTTGTGCAAGTCTATCAATACCAGATTGCAACATGTTAGGAGCTGGTAATAAATCAGCATCACTGGTTTCCATTGTATTACCTAGTAAAGCTTTAATACCATCTGCACCACCATTAAGTATTGCTTTTATTCTAGCTTTCTGTACTTGTCTTTCTTGTGTTAACTTACCTTGTGTAAGTTCAGCTGCGTTTCTAATTATCTCTTGATAAGTTTTAACATCTAAATTTTCTATCCCCATGGTGCCTCATTCATATCTGTAATCTTATAATCTCCATAACTAGGATTGTAGTCTAATCCCAAATCAGCGGCACGTTCTTTTTGTAACCGCCTAAAAACTTTCATTGGAAACCAACTAGCCATAACTATATCGGTCTTCTCTTTGTTTCTTTTAGAAACAGGTTTACCATCAAAGTATAACAGTTGTTGCCTATATTTCTGTACTTTTGCATTAGATTCTCCATCACCAGTAGGTAGGTGTATTCTTCTATTTTCAAATAAATCAGCCATAGCACCTACACCATACAATGGGTCATGTTTGTTTTTACCTGTCATGTGTCCTTGTACTGTTATGCCTGCACGTAATGTAAATTCTTTTATAGATGCATCTTGTCTTATAGCAGTTTGAAATCCGTTTTCTTCTACTATCCAATGTCTACAATCATAGTTATGTAACCAGTCAGCCATTTGGTCTAATGCAGCTCTTACACCACCACCACGTTTATTTTCTAAATCTACTAAATATAATTCACCTCTGTATGTATCTATACCCCACAATACACTTGCTTGATAACCACTTGATGCAGGGTCTAGTCCAGCAACTAAATGTAAATTTTTATATACTTGTCCTAGTACTAAGTCAGGTCGCATACATTGGTCAATCATGTTCATTGTAAATATTTGTGTACCTTCTACATATGCTTGGTTGTAATAAACCATTTCAAATGTTTGCCTACCACCTGTAGATTCAGCTGAGTGCAACCTAGACATTAACCATTTATGTGTACGTTTAGAAGGCCATAACATACATTCAGTATGTAGTTCTGTTGCATGTTCTGGTAAACCACAATCTAATGCATGTGCAGATTCAACAATAGTTGTAAAGTTATCTGATTCAAGTAAATGATTATATAAATCATCAGGATGTTGTCTTGACCCAATTACTACAATTGCAGTATGTTCCTCTTTACGACTTGATAATGTTGTAGTCCACCATTGTCTTGTACTTTCTCTTGCACCAGGTTGTTGTGTAGTTTGATGGTCTTCAATGTCGTCTGCAATAATTAAATCACAGTCTCTTGATAATATCTTTCCACCTTTACCTACAGCAACCATTGTTGGTGATTTAATACCTGCAACAGTTCTAGTACCTACAGTAAATTGATTTTGTGACCAGTTCTTACCTGACCTGTTATCTGGTTTAAAGTTTGTACCAGGTGCACAAAAGTCTTCTCTAAGTTCTTCATTAGTATCTAATACGTCTAGTACAGCAGATAATGCGTTCTTAGCAATGTCTTCGTTACCACCTACCCACATAATACGTACGTTAGGGTTTTTGCATATTTGATACACAGCAAAGTGTATTAATAATTCAGTCTTTCCATGTCGTGGGGGTGACAGTATTAATAACTCTTTACCGTTTTCTATACTATCTATAATGTTATTAATCCATTCAGTATGAAAATCTGCGGTGTCGTATACTTCTCCTAGTTCAGTTCTAAAGTATTTTTGTCGGAAGTCGGAAAAATTTTCTAATGCAGACTTAGCATCCTCTGATAACTCCCAGTCTTCTGCTAATATTTCGTTTCTACTGTCTACTTTAAATGCACCAAGCATGCGACTGACAGTAGCAGGTGTGCAACCAAGGAGGGAAGCTGCGTGTGCCACTGTCATGTCGCCAGTTGCAACTTCATCAGCTATACCTTCGCTTACGAAAGCTTGGTAATACTGCCCTCTTCTGATAGAGGCGTAGTCGCCTTCATCAGACTTACGTTCTATATTAATAGGTTTTACGTCATCTTGCTTGTTGTAGTACTTATCTCTTGCAAATTGTCGTTTCTGGCAGGTGGGAGAACAAAATTTACGTTGTTTACCCTTTAATCTCTTCCTGCAACCCTCTGCTATACAGACTACATTCTTGGGTGTATCGACCATTGTTTAACTATCTTTCGTTAGATGTTTGTATAGTGAGAATTATATGCTATAGTCAAGTTAATTACAAACACTAAACACAAGTAATTTGTTACAGGTGAAGGTGCAATCGGGATGCAAAAAGCTTCTGATAGGTAAAACTATAACGTAGAAACGCAAAAGAAGTACCCAAGGACATAAGAAAAGGTTTAGTCAGCTTCAATAAAGCCTATGCCCGCTAACGCCCTTTCTTACTGGGTTTCATACTGAATTACCAGCATATTTTATAGACCTTACGTACTATATGAGAGACGTCAAGGTTGACATATGGTAGTCAATGTAAGACTGTACATAAGAACTAAAGTACTAATGTAAAATATATACTATACAGTATCCATATCCTTCTGCTGTCTCTTGAGACAGAAGGATATAGATACTATATGTTTTAATATAGAGAGATATATAGTTTAAATGTAATCCTTTAGTCTTAGATGTAATCTATACATTATAAATAATAATTATCTATCGGATACAAAAGACTTAAAAGTCTGTATCCGACAGATAATAATAAGTTATATAAAGAAAGGTAATTATGTATAACAACTATGAAAAATGGGAACATAAGAAAACATGTACTGTTTGCTTATATCCCATCGTATTTAAGAAAGATACTTATTTCAAGAGAAATAAGAATAATGGCATTAGCTATCCATTAAACATACACTATGGTGCGTGTAGCACAAAAGTGTATTTGGATGGCGACAGTGCATGGGAAGTATCTAAGAGAAACCCAAACAAAATACAACAGTTAAAACTACTATTTAGATAACTATCTAACAGCACTCTGCTGACTCTTGAGTCAGAGTGCTGATAGATATTTATATAGAAAGGATATGAATATGGAAACTATGGGAATAGATAAGTACTGTATGTGGTGTAACTTACCCGAATGGGATAAGGACTGCCACTGTTGGGAGTAACTATGAAAGATGTAGTGTATACGACAACAACTAAGCAACCATACCCTAAACCAGTGTGTGGTTCAAGTAATTATTTATATGATTACACAACATGTGGTTGCGAAGATATAGACGAATAATCTATATATCTGAGAGTGTCTGCTGACTCTTGAGTCAGACACTCACAGATATATATATAGAAAGGAATATGTATATGAAATTAAGAGAAGTAAAAAAAGGTATGAAACTTAGCTATATATATTATAGATATGTTTATAAATACCTTTGGAAAATTATAGATAAATTTTAATCTATATATCTGACAGCTTTCTGCTGACTTAAAAGTCAGAAAGCTGACAGATATATATATATAATATATGTATCGCTATTGTATAAGACGAAATGAAAGGAATAATATAATGGCAAAACTAATGTACGAAGTTATTTGTGGGGTAACCAACAAATTACTAACTGAAGGTACACAACAAGCAAGAATACATACCTATAAAAAAGGTGTTGGCGCTAAAACTTACTGGTTGAATCTTGATAAAGACGCACCAGAAGTTGCAGAGCAACTTGACATAATTGCTAAAGCACAAAGTGCATTATGGGAATTGAATAATCAAAGCCCAACAGCATTTGTGAATAAGGGCAAGGAAGTAGCGGTAGCTACTTCATCAGTAGTAGAAGATACTACTGATACCATAGTAGAAGATACTATGGAAGATGTCGCACCTTATTAAGGTAGATTTCACACACCCTATGCGATATGTGTAGGGTGAGTGAAGTTTATATGTTTTATATAAACTTTATTAAACAAATGAAAGGGAATAACATATGAAATATGTACAAGTAGAGGAAGTTAGTAAAGCGTTAGACACGCTAAGTAAATTCCTAAATGTTGACGACATGAGCTTTATTCATAAGCGATTAGCACAAGGAATTACTGACTTCTATGATAATCAAAGTACTGACTTAGGTAACGCTGACTGTAAAGCGTTAGGGTTAGCTAGTGACGATATGTTAAATGAGAGTGCGTTCGATAACGCATTCTAATATTCTGTCTCTGTCTGCTGATATACTTATATACTCAGCAGACAGAACCAGAATATAAATACAGAAAGGGAAACAATGAGACAATATACTGATAGTGCAGACGCAATCAAAGCATACATGGAAACTGTTGACTTTGATTTTAGTAACGCACATCTCACAGATATAGACGAAAGCAATGAAAGCAGAGGGGGACTTAGAATAGTTATAGATAATTACTATAAAAAACCAATGTCAATAACAGTACATCATACATGGCTTGACACATTCAATGTAACATTTGATAGTGCGCAAAAAGGAAGTGAGACTGTTAAAGATATATATGCACCAGATTTAATTGGCTTATTCAAAGGACTAACATTAGCTATGACTGGTATATCACAACCAGAATGGAATAAGGAAGTAAGAAAATGGTAGCATGTCCTTATAACGAATGTACTAAACATGTAATGTGTGATGAATGTTACATAGATGAACAAATGGAATTTAGATTTAAGAAAGAGAGGAAAAATGCCTAACTGGACAAATAATGTTATAGAAATTAGAGGAACTGTTGACGATGTTAACAAACTCATGACGGATATAACTATCAGTGACGTTACTAATGACGAAGAAAGATACGAACTAGTAAAAATAAAACCAATACCAGATGAACTCAAGAATATTCGTGAAGGTAGAAGAACTATTGACGATGTTTCTTGTGAAGCATGGTATGAAGATGAAGATGGTACAGTACGTCCTATGATGGACATAACTAAGCAAGAGTTAGTTGATAAGTATGGTACATACAAATCAATTGACTGGCAGTACCGTAATTGGGGAACTAAATGGGGCGACTGTGACACACAAGTATTAGAAGATAATATACATGACGACATAAGAGAAATAAAACTTATGTTTGATAGTGCATGGGGTGAACCATTTATGTTACTTAATGATATAGCAAGAAAGTATAATGTTAATATTATTAATACACACTTGACTGAGTTTGAATATGACTCAGAACAAACTAATTATCCATGGACTGATGATGAAACAACAGAAGTTTATAATAATTTTAGAGAAGGTTTATCATCTACACAAAAAATGTTGGATGATATAATAAAATAACGCAAAGCTATCTATATTCTTGCTACCCCTTTGAGCAAGTGTCACGCAAGTGATAACCATAATGTAGATAGCTTGTAGCACATAGTAGTAATAGTGGGTAGTAGCTTAGGCGAAGAAACTATGAAGGTGTGTTACAAGCTATTTATATGCACTGTACGTCATAGCGTGCTGTGATTAGGTGGAATAAATAGTTATTTAACTAGCTACTTAAGACGGAGAGGAAGAATCATACCTGATTCATTGCAACCCTGCTTCCTTTCTGTCTGAGTAGCTTTTATATTCAGACAGAAAGGAATCAGATGAATAATATAGAACAATATAAAACAAAACGAAAAAGCTATACAGTACAATTTGCATTTGCAGGTTTTGATAGTCATGACGACAAGACACCAGCGTTTGACGAACCTGACATATGGATTATATCAGTATGGGCTACATCAACAATGGAAAGTATTGTAATGGCTAAACAAATACTTGACATTGAGAGAGGTGCAATTGCTACTGATTGGCATTCACAACATCCACATATGAGAGATAACATGACTATGGAAGAGATTAATAAAGTATATGAAAACTTTTTGGAAAGAAATGTATTTAAATCATGGATGTTAATTGAACCTACTTCAATACAGGCACATTTAACAGATGACTTTGAGAAGTTATTGGATATGACATTTGATAATGTACATACTATATCTGAACACATTGGTGAAGAAGCAGAAAATTACTTGAAAGGAAGTGATGATGTTACCTGATGATATGTATGCAGCTACGCCACCTAAACCTGATAACGCAGGTAAAGGTAGAGCACCACGATTACTTACTGACGATAAAGTAAAAGTGTTGTTAGCTACACCTAGTACATGGTATGTAATAGGTACTAGTGAGAAATGGATTAGCGGTACAGCTAAAAACATAATGTCTTTTGGACAAAATAACATACGCCACCTAAAAGATTTAGGTAGGTTTGACGTACTACAAAGAAAAAATAAAGAAAGTTCTGTAATTACTATCTACTGTAGGTGGGTACCAATTGCAGACATGGAACAAGAATAGAAAGGATATCATGGAAAATAATAATGATTGTTGGAAAATGATAGCATCTGTACTAGGTAAGTCACGTAGAGTATTACTCTATGGGCCACCAGGTACAGGTAAAACATATAGTGCAGTAAAACAAAGCACACCTATTACATTAGAAGGACAACCTAATGTATATCAAATAACTATGACAGAAGATACAGCGTCTGCTAACTTAGAGGGTTTTTATATGCCTTCAGCAGATGGTGGATTTGAATGGCATGATGGTATTGCAATACAAGCATGGCGTAATGGTGCTAGATTGGTTATCAATGAGATAGACCACGCTAGTCCTGACGCTATGACATTCTTGCATGCTATATTGGATGACCCAGACATAGCAATGTTGACACTCAACAATGAATCTAAAGAAACTGTAAGACCTGCTGAAGGTTTTCAAGTAGTTGCTACTACTAACAGTCCACCAGAGTCATTGCCACTTGCGTTAAAGGATAGATTTCCTGTAAAAATATATGTCGATAAAGTACATCCAAGAGCAATGGAACAATTTCCAGAAGAATGGCATGATGTTATAACTGACACTACATTAATTAATGACCCTGAAGAACGTGTATCAGTACGTTCATGGAAAGAGTTCTTTGACTTACAAGACAAAGGATTTACTCCAGAAACTGCAGGTAAATTAGTATTCGGTGATAAAGCTGAAGAACTTATTGACGCAATTACTTTAAGTAACTCATAATGTACGGTAAGAAAGCATATCCTTATCCACAAATTGTAACTGGTGATGATTGGCATGTCCTTGAAACAACAGAGGCAGACAAACAGCCACGTACAGATAATCTTAATAGGCAAATGTATGTACCTATGGATAGGGAATGTGACTACTGCGGTATTAATCATGGCAGAATGATTAGACGCCATGAGTTAGGTCATGCTAAATGGTCACCTAAAACTATGGGTAAGTTGATGAGAGGTACACGTTCTGATGCTATTGAGGCATTAGAAGAAGTACGAATCAATTACTTATTAGGTGCCAAAGCTAAGTTAACTGTACATGAATACATTAAATGTAAAGATGAATTTACTAATGACGTATTAAGGTTAGTTAAAACTGGTAGTGTTGCTGACATTATATTATATTTGTTATCTGCGTGGAGTTCACAAGGCAGAGGTAGCGCTTATGATAGGTCAGAACAATTTGAATACGTAAGTGGTTTATTTAAGGTAGCTATTAATGATGAATCATTTCATCCTGTTAGACGTAGTGAACTAGAATTTGCATTACAAACAGCACAATTCTTTCAACGTAAAGTATGTGAACATAGATGGAATCAATGGCCATCATACAGAAAAGTACAAAGGCTAGCAGAAAAGTTATCACAAATACTAAATGAATTTATAGATAAACCTAACCCTGATGAAATTATGGCACCACCACCAGAACCTGGAGAAGGCGAAGGTGAAGGCGAAGGTGATGAAACAGAAACACAAAGTTATCTTGACGGTAACAGTGAGTTAGAAAAACGTATGCGTACTGACTTACAACATGACATGTTGTACCGTACTAGTAATGGTGTTGGTAGGTGGGGTAAAATGGAAATAGTAACACCACCTATGTCAGTTAATTTACGTTCACGTATTAATCATGGGCGTGCATATAAACCTATGGAGTATGGTTACAATCCTAAATACATTAATCGTTACTTAGTAGATAAGAAAATATTTAAACAAAAGCAACGTGTTAAGGGTGGTACTATTCTTATTGACGCTTCAGGTTCTATGTCTTTTAATGGACAAGACATATTAGAAATAATGATGATGTTACCTGCAGTTAATATAGCTATGTACAATGGTAATTGGGAAAAAGGTTGGTTACGTATCATAGCTAAGAATGGTATGCGTGTAACAGAAGAATACTTAAATGACCACTCAGGTGGAGGTAACGTTGTTGACGGTCCAGCATTACGTTGGTTAGCAGAAATGCCAGAACGTAGAATATGGGTATCAGATATGAAAGTATTTGGTGCAGGTGATAACTCTAACGGTTATAACTTACTTAAAGAATGTTACGATATATGCACACAGAATAAAATTATTAATTTAAAACATATAGAAGAAGTGAAGGAACATGCACTTAAATTAAATCAAGTGCTATAGTGGTATGGAATACAGTAATGTCGCAAGACAGTAGGTGTTCCTTTCCACTTATTAAAGCTGTATCATGTAGCAGAATAGAGTGCAAGGAGAACTTGCAACGGGTAATACCTCATTAATGTCAACAATCAACCTATAGTGAACACTGCTACACGTACCATTTTAGAAGCAGGGTAAGCACAATCTGAGGTGAGGGAGCCTGCGATAGGCGAACCGAATCCGAAGTTGTGCGGACCGCGCTTCTAAATGTAACATTTGAATACACATAATATAAGGAGTTATTTGTAAAACACATTGTGCAGTACAGTGCCAAGGTAAACTGGCATAGCAGCGATAACAAATATTAACGTTAGTATCGGGGTAGGTCAATCACTATCAATAGAGAAAGCTATAGTATATTTAACACCTGACTATGCAACCGATTGAAATGCGGTAAGTAGAATACATTCACGCTGTACTGTTACGTAAATCCTTGTATTAATAACAAATGACTATATAATGAAAGGTATGAAAGACATAGACAAACTGCTGAAAGAAGCAGAAACTGGTAAAACAAGTAGCGTATTAGAACGAATCACGGACGAAGCTACTCCATTCTGGAGTGGCATAGAAGACATGGTTAAATCAGGTAAGAAACCTAGACCTTATGTAGTAGCTAGGTTATTACGTGATGAATACGATATAAAAATAAGTGAGACTGCAATACGTAATCACTTTAGAAATATGCTTGAACATGCCAAATAAAAAAAAGGTAGAAGAGTTATTAGCTGAGGTTGAATCTACTAAGATACAAGAACTTAAAGCTGATAACCTTAAACTACTTAAGCAATTAGAAAAAGCCAAACGTAAAAAAGAAGATATGATAGAAGCAGTCTATCAAGCAGTATCTACTAACTTACGTACATGGGACAAACCTAAGATACCTAAGCCTAAGTTACATAAGCGAACTAAAAACGAAGAGGTAGCTGTTGCAGTACTCTCTGACATACAGTTAGCTAAAGTAACTCCTGACTATAACACTGAAGTAGCTGAAGAACGTGTAGTTCAGTATGCTAATAAGATAGTAGAACTAACTAACGTACAACGTTCAGCACATCCTGTTAACAAATGCGTAGTGTTAGCAGCTGGTGACATAGTAGAAGGTGAACTTATATTTCCAGGTCAAACACATCTTATTGACGCTAGTCTATACAATCAAGTTACGATTGACGGTCCTAGAATATTGACAAAGTTCTTTGACATATTACTAGCAAATTTTAACGAAGTAGATGTACATTGGGTTATAGGTAATCACGGTTCATTAGGTGGACGTGCAAGAAAAGACTATCATCCTGACAGTAATGCTGACAGAATGCTAGGAAAAATAATGAGTATGACATATGAAAAAGATAACAGAATACAATTTACTATTCCTGATAGTACGGGTGACAATCATTGGTTTGATATTGCTGATGTTGGTGAAGGATGTAAGTTCTTCGTATGGCATGGTGATAACGTCAGAGGACACTCAGGATTTCCATGGTATGGCTTTGGTAAGAAGCTATTAGGATGGAAAGCACTAGCTAGTAGAGGTCTTATGCCAGACTTTGACTATGCAATTGCTGGCCATTTCCATACACCTACAACAATGTACGTTAATGATGTACGATTATGGGTTAATGGAAGTACAGAAAGCTATAACACTTATGCATTAGAACAGCTTGCAAGTATGGGAAGACCATGTCAATGGCTGCTATTTGCTAAACCAGGCACAGGTGTTACTGCAGAATATTTAGTAAATTTAAGATAGATTAAATATATATAGGTATAATGTATAATATGAATGACTTAATTGTCAAGTCTAAATGGAGACTTAGCAGTATAGAGTACAGTGGACTAGGTGATAGACCATACTTTATATTAACTAACGACCAAGGTGACACTAAGTTAGTACCAGTTGAACGTGGTGTACATAACTTACGTAACCTATTAGACTTAGAAGAAGAATAGTTCTAGTCAAGTTGTTCGTTCCTTTGGGAAACAACTTTCCTAGAACTTATATAAAGAAAGGAATGTTATGACTAATAACGTTGACTTGCTATCTCCATTTCCACAGGAGTTAGTTCGTAAAGCACCAGCTGGTAAGTTTGGTGACTATGTTCCACACGCACATTATGTTGAGCGTTTAAGGGACAGTGGAGTTAAATACACATGGCAATGTGAAGCTGTGTATGGTACACACAATGGTGAAAACAGAATAGTAGGTGCCAAAGGTACTATAACAATAGAAGGCATGGGTAGTTATGATGGCTTCGGTGATATAGATACATTCAAGTTAAACAACGATAAGTTTAACGATGGTACAAATCTCAAAGACGCAGAGTCTGACGCATTTAAACGTGCATGTATGAGGTTCGGCCTTGGCGTAGAGCTATGGTCCGGCAGTAAACAATCAGAGGAAGAAGCTACTGCAGTTACTGAACCAGAAGATAGGGTAGAAGTAACTAAAGTAGACATGCGTAAGAAAGAGCATAAGCCTACACCAGAAGATATTAAACGTATGGAAGAAATTATGGATAGTATTGTTGGTGAAGGTACAGAAATTGATGAGACACCAGAAGAAGCACCTTTCTAATGCCTGACTTAGAGTTTATAGCCAGGACTATACACACTATGACAGAGAGTGTAGAGAATAAAGAAACATTACATAAGATTATGGGTACTGCTAATGAGTACGCTAAGACTATGAAGTTTCCTAAATCTAAAACTGAATGGTCAGATGAACAGTTAAACAAATATTTTAACATGATTGAAAAACTTGTTGATATGCCAACTGAATACACTCAAGCTGAATTTGATAGTTTATCACTAGAAGATAAACTTAAAGCAGCAGGGTTAGAAGCTACAGACAAGACGGAGGGTCTACAACAACCCGGAGGTCTTGTCGGAGAGGTTGTAAAAGAAATGCAACAACAAAACAGATATCGTGACGATTTGAAATGTCCTTATTGTAAAGCAATGGTATATGATAATCGTAACAGCAAGAAGTCAGACAAGAGTCCAGACTTTACTTGCAGTACTAACGACCCTGTTGTATGTGGTGGACATACAGGTAAATGGCGTAAGTCATGGTGGTTAGATAACAGTGATATACCAGAGGAGTGGGGAGTATGATACCTGAATACTTTAGAGGTGAAGAAATACCAGCTTACATTAAAAGCAAGACGCAGTTAGTTGCGTATGTATTAACCAGATACATGGGAGAAAGTCCTATAAGTAACTGGGAGTTTGTAGCTGAGTTATACTGCCATAGATTTGGTGGTATTATACATAATCTTAGGCAGGAAGGTTATAAGATAACAACTTTACCCGCAAAAAAACGTGGCTTAGTACATTATTATTGTACTGAGTTACCTAGTAAAGCTGCCATTAGCTAATGATAGAACTAGTAGTTGGTTGTTTGATTCCGCTTTCTCTTACAACCAGCAACTTACCTGAGTACAAGGAATGTATGGAAGTGGCTTCTAAAGTGGAGTATGTATTAGAACATACAGACCTTGTACAAAGGTATTTTAAAGATGAAGATGTATTACAAGCTTTAAATATTATATATTGTGAAAGTAGTGGTATAATAGAAGCAGTTGGGACAAACAAAAACGGTACAAAGGACGTTGGTCTCTGGCAATTTAATGATGACACATGGGCTTGGTTAACACCTAAATTAGACATAACAAGTTCACGAACTAATCCTGAAGTATCTACAGCAGTGGCTTCATGGTTAGTGTACAATGATGGATGGCATCATTGGAATAGTAGTAAACACTGTTGGAAAGGGTATAACAATGAAATGTTGTGGTATAGAATTAACAGTATGCGGAGTGACTGATGTAGCATTCTGTTGGTCATGCGAAAAAAACTGGGGTCATGTAGATGACTTATAAAGAAAGTAAAGCATTTAGAAATCAGTTAGAAAGTCTGTTTAATCACGTATGTCCATTTTGTAAATCTGCATTTATAACAACAATGTATTTACAAGAGATATGTGATAATTGTACAGAATTAATGGACAAAGAGAGGAGACCTTTTGAATAAAGATAATATAAATAATATAAATATATTTACACATCATAAGTATCTTAAAGTATGGGCTACACAATTTAGTAAAGCATGTGGTAGTGATACATTTAACGTACCACCTGACACAAAGAAGTTAAGATTTCTTATGGACAAGTTTGTAATGGATTATAACTGGCATTTAGAACAGTTAGGAGAGGAAGAATAATGGAGAAACTAGATACACTAGACAGAGAACAGTTAATACAGGTAATTAAGTGGACGCTTAACGACCTAAACAACGCAGCTAATTCTGAGAACTACGCTACGTTAGATGAAAAAGTAAAAAGCTGGTGTGCAATGCTAGAAGAAGCAGTATTACATCAGATAAACAAAGCACATAACAATAATACTAAATGGTATGAGGAAGAGTAATGGTATATAATACAGGCAAAACTAAATTTGCTACTAAAGACCAACTGTATCATGTAACACCTAACAAATCTAAAATTGAATTTCGTGCTTGGTTAAAAGAAAAAGAAAATCTAGCAGACAAAGCTACAAAATTTGGTGGTAAAAGATTATTAGGAACTACAAGTAAAGGTAATCCTATGTATGTTTCTTATAATATTGACAGAGAATCTTTACAATTAGAAATAAAATTAAGTCATGACATGAGTACTATACGTAAATCTAATCTTTGTCCTAGAAGTGTACATGTAGGAAGTGGAGAATCAGTTAATGTACAACATGAGATGAGACCACCTGCAAAGAAAGGATTACCTGGTGAGGTAACACAACGTACCTTAGACTATATAGAAAAACTTATGTCATTTAATGAAAGTAAGTTACATTATGTAGATAATAAAATAACTAGATTATTATTTATGAAGATATCAAACTGTATATATCCAGGCAATCCCGATAAATTCAGATGGGTAGATGTTCTAAAGACATGGAACTTACCACACGGTGAATACTTTACAGTATGACAGGGCTGTCAGAAATACGTGAAGAAGCCATGCAGCGTGCAGGGGGACGCTGTGAATGGGCTTACTGTAACGATAACAAGTGGCTGGAGTTAGCACATATACAGGGAATAGGTATGGGTGGCAATAAGAAAAGAAAGTTTGATATTAATAATGTAGCTATTTTATGTAAGCACCACCATGATATTTATGATGGACGGCAACGGGTGGGAACTAGCGTAGCTTATCGTGATTTGTTAAAAGGTTTTTTAAAAAGAAATTTTGAATAGCAACTGCTGACGTATATTATTTTTTATTTCTATGAATCTTTGGGTCATTTAAAGCTTGCATAGCTTTAGCACGATTCTTTAATTGAATACCACGGTATACATTAGCTACATCAGCTGAAGTTAAAGCTTCTTTTTTACCACCACCAGCACTTTGGAATGCTTTATCTGCTAATGCATTGTGTTGTTCAATACGTCTTTTTAATTCATTTGGACCTAATCCAGTTAAACCAGAACCTATAAATCCATTAGGGTCAGGGTTGTATTTTGATGAACTTTTACTACCAGGAGGGACCATGTCTTTTGGACGGTAAGGTTGACGTGGTCTATTTGGTTGTTCTTTAATTCTGTCACCACGATGTTCTTCTTTTAACTCTTTAAATTTTTGTATATATCCACTGTAAAGAGACTGCTTATAAGCTTTTTGGTCTGCACTATCAAGCTTATCATACAGACCTTTATTTAATCCAGCCAATGCATATTTAGAACCTTTAATTGGTTGTCTTGGTGGTTTAGGTTTAGGTGGTTTTCTTCTAGCCATTATTTTGGATTCAACTTTGTATTATTGTTACGAACATTTCTATCGTCCCAAGTTTTAATTAAAGGTTCTTCAGGTATTGGATTTTGTGGGTCATGACCTGTTACTAGCACAGTTAAAGCACGTGCATATTCTTTTAGATGACCACCACCAGGCAACACTCCACCTAATTTTTCATCTAATGCTTTATAATTATTTATTACTTGACGATACAAAGTAGGTTGTCTGTTTTTATTTGCTTCATGAAATGCAATTTGTTCTAATGCATGTGCATCACCACGACCTCTAAGTTCATTATTTAAATCAGTTAAATCAGGATTTTTAAAATCAGGTCGTTTATTTTTTTTAACTGGAGACATAGCTTTTCTTTCCATGACTTGTGCTTTTACACGTGTCTTATCACTAAATTTTTTCTTAGGTTTTGGTTTACTACCTCCACCGCCTTCAATGACTAAACCTTTAGGATTACTATATGGACCAGGCATTATTTACTAATCTGTTTCTTAGCGTAAGTCTTGACGACAGCTAATGCAGCACCACCACCTGCTAACGCAGCTAGTTGTAATGTCTCAGCTTCTACACCAACTAATGGTGCAACTGTTAACGCACCTATGAATGCTTCAATGAAAGTCCATACGGCTCTCTCTATCATGTCTTTAAGTTCTTCACTCATCTTATAACTCCATGCTTCATTCCAAGGTGTCCACGCTACATCCTTTTTGAATGTACCATCTTGGTTACGTTTTCTTTTAAATCTTTGTAACATTACTTAGTATAATAAATTTTATGCATCAGGTCTACCTTGATAAGAAGTTAAATTCATTACTTTATTAAAATAATCTTGAGGCATCATTTGTAATGCAGTCAATGCTAAGTTACCTTTACCTACAATTTTCTTAATGTTTTTAGCAGCTTTTAATGCAAACGCTACTGCAGCCATGTCGTCTAATCCTGACGCTATTGCTTTAGTGTAAGCTTTATTGTATGCATCAGTAGTTTTTATATCTTCATCTGGTAAATTAACAATTGTTTTTTCTTTACCTTTTACAGTACCACTAGCATATTTAGCTTTAAACTTTTTACGTGTTTGGTCTGCAATAGGAGGTAAACCAGAAGTTACTGCTTTAGGAGTAGGTTGTACATCCACACCTTCAATTCCTGTTGTAGAATATCTAGGGTTTGGAGTAGATGCAGCACCATATGTTCTATTAGCACCTGGATAATCTGGAAATCTTTCAGCTGTTACTATATCCATTTGTGGACCAACACCAAACTCAGCTTTACCTTTAGGACTATTGTAATAATCTACAGTATATTTAACAACAAGTTTATCAACTGATATATCTTGGTCCATTAAATTTTTAATAGCTTTACTTTCTATTTGTTCAGCAACAGTTTTTTTAGATTTTTTACTTGGTTTAAAACCATCAGTTACAGCAGCTATTTCTTTATTTAAAGCATTAGCGTAATTTTTTTCTGCTACTTTTCTAAAATGTTCTTTTACTCCTGCTTTTTGAATGTCTTTATCAAATCTTAAAAAGGTACCTTTACCATCATATAGGTCCATAGTTTCTGCAGTACCTTTAGGAACTTGTTGTAATGGTGCTGATAAATCTTTTCTAGGTCTTGTTACATCACCACCTGCTACATTAGTTATAGGGTTTTTAGATGATTTACTTGGTCCAATCTTTGTTTCTTCAGGTGATAATTCTAAAGCTAAATGTTTATCAATATCATCTAAATCTTGACCTTCTGTAGCTAAATTATATGCATCAGTTCTAGCAGTTTTTTCATAAGTATCACCCATAACTTGTTTTTCCATTTCAATATCAAGTTCTAAATCTATAATTTTATTTTCATAATATTCTCTAATAGTAAGGTCTTTATATTCTGGAGGTGTTTCTTTAACAACTGGTTTCTTAACTTTCTTGCCTAATTTTTTAGCAACTTTTTGTTGTCTAGCTGCACGTTCAAATGCTTCAGATTCCATAGCACCCATAGGTAAATCTAAATCTGCTTCTTTAATGTTTGCAAGGTTTTCTTTTAATGTATCTAACTCCATTTGTCTAGAATGTAATTGTTTACTTTGTTCTGATTCAAAAGCTACACCTTCCCATTCAGCTGGGAAAGGACTGCTTTCTTTAGAACCATAAGGAATTACTTGACTAAAATCTTGTCCACCTGAACTAAAACTATTAGGCAATTCATCTAAAAAAGTATTTGGGTTATTGTCAAGTAGATTTAATAACTGACGTTGTCTTTCAGCTTTATTTGCTTTAGCTAAAGGGTCATACTCTTGACCACCTGTAGGTGATAAATCAGGACCTTCTTCATATCCTGCACCTAATCCTGTAGTATCATCATAAATACTAGCTGAACCTTTTTTAAATTTACCTATCATGTAATTCTCCTGCCGTTTAGTTTAGCAGATATAATTTGAATTTCGCCACTTATCTCTTGTAATTTTTCCATAACATCTTCATCTGCTTTATCTTCTATATCTCCATCAAAATCTATATATGTAACCTCAACATCTTGTCCAGATTCTATAGCTGCAGCAACACGTGGGTATACAAACTTATATGCGTCAACACTATTACCAATAAAACCATCTTTAGCTATACGATTGTTAGTTTGTGTATTACCCAGTATTAGACACCCCGCTGTATGTTCATCAGTATTTCCTGTATGCCATAGTATATATTCAAAACCTGGTACATCTTGTACCCATATCATACCTTTATGCATTTCACCATACTTACCTGCATATCTACTATGAAATCCACCTTCTTTACGTAGTTTTAATTTGTATGTACCTGCAGGTATTCTAGTTTCACCCCAGACTTTTACATCTCTTTGTTCGTCTTCTAATGTATATGCTAAAAATGTACGTTTATTATTTACAATTTCAAATAACATTCCTGATGTAGAATCTTTACCACTACTAATTCTTAATACTTCATATTTCATATTTCATATCCTTGCCATACTTTACACCAACCATAAGGTGCTACTTCTTCATTAAATTTAATACAATAATTATTACTGTAATGCACACAATTATTGCAGTACTCTCCAGGTTTAGGGCTATTGACAACGTATGCTCCAGGTAGTGCCATTATATCTCCTTACAATTACCATACTTGCAATTACATATTTGTACAAATGAACCGTCTTCTTTAGTTTTAACCATACACATTATTTACTAACTTTCTTTGAACCACCTTGTGGTTTTTCTTTTCTAAATCCTATGGTTAACAACCATACAACTAATGTAATTATAGTTGCTAATCCTGTAATCTGCTGAGCAGAACCAGTTAATGTAAGTGTAGCAATAACTAAACCAACTAAAGTCCAGCTAAGGTTTAATGTTTCTTTAATTATTTCTACAAACCAATACCATATTTTTTTAATCATATTGTTTTCCTAAATAAAACAGCAGCCATAGTAGCTATTCTAGTCAAAATAACTGGGACTACAACTTCTTGTGCTTTTTCTCTTTGGTCTTGTGTCATATCATCACCAATAGTGTCAAGGTTTATTTCTTGTATATCTACATTTATAAAAACTTCTATAGGATTTTCTAAAAATTCTTCGTATTGTATTTCTGTAACAACATCAGCTAGAGTGTAATCTTCTACGTCTGCATTTTCTACAGCTCTTTCTACGTATTCTTCTACAGCTTTTGCTACTACAGTATCTGATTTAACAGCCTCTGCAATAATAGCAACGTCTTCAGTTTCAACTTGTAATACATCAGCAACAACTTCAATTTCTTCTTGTGTAAGGTCTTCAACGTTAGATATAGCATTATCAACTACTTCCTGAACTATTTCTATTTCTTCTGGAGTATATTCCTCTACAGGTTTTTCCTCAACAATTTCCTGTATTGGCTCATCCAAAATTTCCTGGACCACCTCTTCAATTTCCACCACAACAATAGGCTCATCTTCTATCTCCTCTACCTCAAATATAATAACTTCAGGTATATCTATAATTTCTTCTTCTATTATTATAGTCTCTACAAACTCTTCTATCTCTTTAACTACTTCTACAAATTCTTCTAAATCTTCTTGAGATAAATCAACATCTAATTTTTCTAGCTCTTCTAAAACTTCAGCTTCTTCTTGAGCTTTAAGCTCTTCAGCAATACGCTCTTCTTCAGCAATACGCTCAGCTTCTAAACGTGCTTCTTCTTCAGCTATAAGCATTTGGTTATAAGGTTCACAATCACCACGCTCTATTTGAGCATTAGTCATGTAGCAATCCCATTTATCTTGATTATCAGAACGTTCTATATCACGTGCTAATTCAGCAGCTTCTCTTGCTTCACGTTCTCTACGTTCACTATCTAATTCTCTAATACCAGTTTCTTTAAAATTTTCATCACGTTCCCAATTTTCAGCAGCTTGAATACGTTCAGCTTCTAACTCTGCTTCTGTTTTAGGGGGTATTGTTGTAGTTGTTGTCGTACTAGATGTCGTTGTAGTAGATGTAGTAGTGGTACTTGTCGTAGTACTACTAGTAGTAGTAGGAATAGTGCTTTCATCAACATACTGCCAGTATAACGTATCTAATACAGATATGTCAGATAGTGTAACTTCAAACTTAATAATAAACTTATCTGTGTTAGCTTCATCATTGTTGTAATCAGTAAATGATTT
>Ga0209645_1000549_pt1 | contig 19278 bp, 25 predicted proteins | sample ETNvirenome_6_30_FD_184070 | JGI IMG/M metagenome (GOLD analysis project Ga0209645, IMG submission 184070) | Marine viral communities from the Pacific Ocean - ETNP_6_30 (SPAdes) (version 2) | ecosystem: Environmental > Aquatic > Marine > Oceanic | place: Pacific Ocean | collected 2013-06-19
TCAACCTCGGTGGCCGTCATGGCACCGTCGATATTCGGAAAGGTACTCTTGATGGTACTCTTGAGCAGCCTCAGATGATCGTCGGCCTGCGATAGGCCGTCAGTCGCTGCAGGGTTGGCTGCATTGAGACTGTTGATGTACGTTCCAGTTTCTAGGGCCATCTTTGGTTTTCCTGTTGGTGGGAGCTAAGGAGCCTCTCTGAGGGGCCTCTGCTGTGATATCTGGGTGTGTTGCTGAAGGCCTGACAACAACAACAACAACGGCAGGCTTTAGTCGGCTTTTTGAAATCCATTGATTTCTAGAGGCATGGGGGCCTCAAAAGCAGGCTATGGGACCCGAAAAGCAGCAACATTTGCCGCTCTTCTGCCAGTCTGATGGTTGCTTCAGTTTTAACTCATTGATTTCATTGGATACTGCAGTCAACGGATGTGATATCCGATGACCCCCGGCGGTACTACCAATCATCCGTGAGACATTAGATTTCATTTGTGATTTTTATTGCGGACTATATGTTTTTCTTTGAAAAGAATTGGGATTTACTTAAGAAACACTAAAGTCTGCACCAAGCATGAACGACAAAACAAACACATAAAGGCAAATCAACAGCAGACCCACAGTACTCTTAAGTCAACTAAAGAGCTCATATGTTTCTATAGTTATCTATTAGTTATCATGTGTTGAACTCAAGCAGCTATGGTACTCTTAAGAGCTCTACAGTCTTTCTCTTTTAGTTTTCTCATCACTGTTTTAATCGTTATAGTCTTATTATCTAAAGAGAAAACTCTCAGAGCTCTTAAGAGCAGACAAATAGACACTCATTTGGGAGTTACTATTGTGTCTATCTGCCTGCCGTCTTAAGAGACCTAGAGCTATACTCTCTATAAAGGTGGACATAATATAACCTATTGAAAACATTAGGTTTTCTGAGGTCACTTTAGAGCTACTTTAGAGCCACTTTAGAGCCACTTTAGAGCTCCTATAAGTCCACTTTAGACCAACCAATGAGTCCACGCTGCGTCATATGTGATCAAAAGTATCCGATGACCTACCAAAGCAACTTAAGTATGCTATAGTTGTCCTCAGCTACTCTGGCGGTTTGTCTGCATAGAGATAACCTCTAAGGATAAATCAATAGGTGGTCAGAGGGTCTTACTCGTGCAGTCACCGTGCGTACATACAACCAAGGTTGACGGCTTGTAAGACCCTCGTCCCTTCCTTACCTTCTCTACTATTCGCAGCTTCTCAAGCCTGTCTCTGGATCAAAGAAGCAGGCCTCGGCACCGTCAGTGCTCTGTAGGTTATCATCAGCATCCTCAGATGCAACCTCGTTGAGCACGCCGTATCTTTTGCCTGCCGCACGGAACGTCGTGATGCCCTTGCAGCCTGCAGCCCACGCATCCTCGTAGAGCTTCTTGAAGTCCTCGTAGGACACACTGTCGCCAACATTACATGTCTTACTGACGGCACTGTCGACATACTTCTGAGACAGCGCCAGAACACTGAGGTGTTCCTCTGCAGAGATTTCATTGGCAGTACGACCGTGGACACCTTGGCGGTACGCATAGTCCTCGACACGCAGCACCTTTTGACCGTCTTCAAGGTTCATCGTGCGATCATAAAAGAGGCTGAAGGGTGGCTCGATGCCGCTGCTTACGTTGTCTGCTGTGAGGCTGATAGTGCCTGTCGGTGCGATAGACGTCAGGTGTGAGTTCCTGATGCCACATTCCTTGATCCTCTCACGGACACTCTCAGGCAGCGTCTTGATGAAGGCACCATTGAGGTACTTCTGTTCGTCGTACAGTGGAAAGCTGCCCTTCTCTGAGGCGAGATCAGCAGACGCATAGTAGCAGTGGTTCCTCAGCACCTGCAGCACTCTACTCGTGAACTCCATGAAGTGCTCTGAGGAATATCGATAGTTCAACATCTCGGCAGCGTTTGCCAAGCCTGTGATGCCAAGGCCCATCCGTCGCTTGTCTTTGGCCTCTTTCTCTTGCGAGGGCAGGGGGTAGATCGTGCGATCAATGACGTTGTCCATGGCTGCTACGACGTCGTAGATGTCCTTCTTGAACTGCTCCCAATCGAAGTCTCTCTGGCCTCTTTTAGGACCGCTGACAACGTAGCGTGTCAAGTTGAAGGACCCTAGCAGACATGCGCCATACGGTGGCAGCGGCTGCTCTCCACATGGGTTCGTCGCCTCGATGGTCTCGCAGTACCACAGGTTGTTCATCTCGTTGATCCTGTCGACAAACAGCACGCCCGGCTCTGCCCAGTCCCATGTCGACCTCATGATCATATCCCACAGAGCTCGTGGGTCGATCTCCTTGTATACTCTACCGTCGAACTCCAGAGGGAACGGCTTGTTATCTCTGAGGCACTCCATGAACTTGTCGGTCACACCCACGCTGACATTAAAGCCAGTCAGGCGGTCGCTGTTGTGCTTCGCTCTGATGAACTCCTCGATGTCTGGGTGATCGATGCGTAGGACACCCATCTGAGCGCCTCTACGGTGCCCACTGGACGCGATAGTCTGGCACACGGCGTCGAAGATACCCATGAAGCTCACAGGGCCACTGGAGCGGCTCTCTAGGCTCTTAATGAGGTCGCCTTGAGGTCTGATGCGGCTGAAGTCGTAGCCTATGCCACCACCGCGTCTCATGGTCTCTGCAGCCTCTGTGGCTCTCTGCATAATGGAGCTCATGCTGTCGTCGATCTGGCCTGAGACGAAGCAGTTGTATGCTGTGGTCTGTCGTGCTGATCCCATGGCGTTCTGCACGCGGCCTGCAGGCAGAAACCTCATGTTTCTGAGGATGTCCTTGAAGCGCACGAAGTGGTCGTCGTTGTCCTTTAGTGCTTGAGCGATACGCACGCATTTCTCATAGAAATCCTCACCGCTCTGACGGTATTTCTGTGCGTCGACGACGTTGGAGAGTTCAAGGGTTGGGCCGTAGTGTTGGTTGTGATCATGTACCGTCATTTTGTGGGGTGCGTCCTTCTAGTTGGTTAATGCGAAACTGTGCGTATCTGATGATCTTCTTGAGATCGTCGGTCTCATCTGCTGAGGGCTTTCGCCCGGCTCTTGCGGCATACTTGATGATGTTGCCGCGCCAGAACTCCATCTGGTTCAACATGATGAACTCGATGGGCTCCACAGGCAGGCTGTTATAGTGGTGCGGATTTGAAGCTCGGTCGCTTTCTTTCGTCATCTCTGACCGTTCCTCCGTGTAAATGTTTACGCAGGTCACCCTGCAGAAATACCTTGAGCTCGTGCTCGATCATCCTGATGCCAAGCGCGTACTCTTCTAAGGGTGTTGGGTGGGGGTTCTTAAAGCTTGCTCTTGTTTTAAACGGTATTAGGCCTGCTTTAGTTGCCTTGTACCATGTCGACTTGGTGATGTGCTCTGTAGGGCTCTGTTTAGCCATCGTTGTAAGCCTCATCTACTGATCTGAGGTACTGCGTGTGCTCCCTGATAGCTGCCGCGACATCAAAGAGACCGTTGGCTACCCCAAAGAATGCAGAGCCTTCTGTTCCTGAAGGATCAAGCAGCGCGACCCGAAGCAAACCAATGAGTGCATCCATGTTTTCTTCGTTGTTGTTGCTGTTGTTATTATTATCAGTTGTGTCCATCTCTCGTGGGCTCCCATAGTTTTATCGTGCGTGTCTTGTCGTCCCAATCGACGTGCCTAAGTATTCTGGCGCATCGAGCTTGGGTGAGTGCGTCGGCCTCTGTCAGGCCTGCCTTCTGATAGGCTTGGACAACCGACGACCACTGAGGCTTAGGGCCTGCGAGTATCTTCTCGGCTGTCTTGGCTCCGACTTTTGGGCAGCCTGAGTAGCCGTCAGTGACGTCGCCAGTCAGCGCCTGCATCAGGAAGTTCCTGTCGGCCTGCTCCTTGGTTATTTCCAAGAGCTCACCAGTCATTGGCCTATAGAGACGACCGGGGATGGTCTTCAGGTCCTTGTCGTCACTAACGATGATACTGTCGCCTAAGTCAGGGCGTGTCCCAAGGATGCCTAAGACATCGTCGGCCTCTAGCAGGGGCTCTGTGTGCGTCCTGAAGTTGGCCTTTGCCCATTGGACAAGCGCAGCGTACCCAACAGGCTTTCGGACCTTCTTACGTCCACCCTTGTAGCCGTTGTACACCTCATGCCTGAAGTTCTCTTTGTCACTGAGGGCGACGATCATATGGTCAGTGCAGTGGTTCTCCTGCAGGTCCTCGACGAGAGACATGAAGATAGCCTTGGCGTCGTTGAGGTCAGTCATGAGTGACCAGATGTCGTCACCCCAATCTATCTCCTGCTCTGCAGCAGCCGCTGCTCGATAGAGGTACAAGTCGCCGTCAAGAAGTAAGATCGGGCGGTCCCTCTTCTTCGTCGTCTTTGTACTGTTCGATTTTGCTCTGGATGAACTCATCGAGCTCTCCTTTCATTATTATGCCTTCTTTAGTGATTAGCCATTTGGTGCCGTATACGTCCTGATCGACGCATGTCGTAATCATGCCTTCGGACGCTAGAACGCCGACGTAAAACGCAGCATCTCTGGCGTATTGGCCTTTGATGGAAAACGGCTTGAGCCACGCTCGGTAAAGCACGGCAAGCATCGAGGCCATGTGCAGTGCAAACGCAGCCTCTTCAGCATCCTCAATGCGTCTCAGCCCATGTAGTTCCGACTTGATATTCTGAGGTGATGGGGAGGGTAAACTTGAAAGCCTCTCCGCTTTTTCTCGCCATTCTTGCAGTGATACTACTTCCGACATGCTCGGCAATCTCCTTGGTTTTGCAGGCGATCTGCACCTCGTCGTGTATCCATCCGACAATGTAAGCTTCACCTTGGGGGAACTGTTTGCGGAGCTCTCGATCAATGTAGAGAACCCACGTCTTGCAAAGGACTGCCCCTGCGCTCTGTAGAAGCTGTGAGAGGGCCTTGTGTTCACTTCTGAGGTACAGATGCCTGCCATCTAGGCCTATCAGGTAGCCCCTCTGAGAGGCTCTCTGCAGGTTCTTCTTAAGACGTGCAAAGGCAGGCACTGTAGCGTCAAAGGCTTTCTTCAAGGATCGTCCTTTGTTTGGACCACCGCCTGCGATTTCTCCAATGAGCTTGTCGCCACCGCCATAGATTAGCGAGTAGATAAATCGCTTCGCATCATCACGCGACGACAGGCCTGCAGCATTCTGGTTGTATGTGTGAATGTCACCTTCGAGGATCTGCTTGGTGTACTCTGGATCATTTAAGAAGAACGCAAGGCACCTGAGCTCTAGGCCACTGAGGTCTGAACCACAGAGGTGCCATCCGTCAGGCACAGTGAAAAGCTCACGGCACTCTTTGCCAAACGGCAGACGTGCTGCAGGCACCTGGGCCAAGTTTGGTCCTCGGTGGGCACTGCGCCCACTGATGGTGCCCTGTGAGATGATCGTGTGCCTTATCCTACCGTCGTCGTCGGTAACCTTCATCCAAGCCTGTGGCCCCTCAGCCAGTTGGCCTATGCGCTTCTGGAGTAAGAAGAACCGGGCAAGCTTTTGAGCCTCTGGGTAATTTAAGACGCCCAAGGTTGTCTCGTCGATCTGCGCCTTGCCACTAGGTGTAAACTTATCAGGCTGCCAGTCATACTTCTGGCGCAGGCAGTGTTCGATGTGTGGGCGGCTGTTCGGGTTGAAGACGACAGTGCGCTTTTTGATAAACAACTCGCCCTTCTTATAGCCGAGCGTCTTGTTGTCTCTCTTAGGGACAAACGGCTCTTCGACGATCCACGGTGGGAACAGGTCGTAAAGCTCATCGTTAAGCTCATGCCGCTCGACAGAAAGCTTCCTATAAAGCTCTTCTGCTTTCTCCCGGTCGAAGGTCCAACCGTTATTACCAATGTTATAACACACCTCAGCCATCTCGTGCTCTAAGGTGATGCAGCGGTCATCTATCTTTTCCTGCATGAGGTACTGATAGATCGTCCCAGTCACTGCAGTGTCCTGAATGCAGTACTCAAGCATCTCCTGAGAGAACTCTTCCCATCCGTCTTCGTAGTCGCCCTTCATGCACTGCAGGCGCAGGCCCCATGCCTTCAGGCTGTGTGATCCCCAGAGCTTCTTTGGTAGCTCCTGCTGTGCTGCGTCGAACTCGATGATGTGAGGCTTAATGAGTTGCGACAGGATCAGGGTGTCTGTCACCTTGGGCTGATTGGGGAGCGTGAGCACCCACGGATGCAGCTTCTCAATGACTTTGCTGTCGTAGCCAATCCAGTTGTGTCCAATGACTTCTTCAGCCGCGTAGAGGTCCTGAAGGCCTTCGTGCAGATTGGCTTGGGTGAAGCTTTGGACTTTGTTTGTGTTGTCTGCGTCTCGTAGGACCAGACAGTGAATGACAGAGACATCAGGCAATAAACCATCCGTCTCTATGTCGGCATAATACCGAGCCATAGGTGCTCTCCTCGTGTCTCGAATGTTGTGGATATTCAGTTTGTCAAAAGGCCAATGTTCAGAAATAAAAACTAAGGTTGGCCTTTCATGCTAAAACGCGAGAACCGATGAGGCATCCATGAGCCTACCAGTCTCTTTAGTGTACTGAAGCTGCCCTGCAGGGCCCACTTCGCCTGTGAAGCGGTTCTTGAGAACCACTAGATTTCTTAAGCCTGCCAGAGGCTCTTCTGTGTCGACCTCAAGGCCAATGCAGGTGTCTGACAGTTGAACCAATGAGTGAGACCCACGCATCTGGCTCAGGTGCACTTTGGCACCGCCCTCGTGTCCTGCCTCGCTCTGAGGCCGCTTGAGGTGAGACACCAAGACCAAGCAAATGCCAGTCTGCTGAACAAGCACTCGAAGCTCCGTCATGATCTGATCGATCAGCCGACGTTCATCTCTGACTTCACCTGTGAGACCGCTCACGAGGATCGAGACGTGATCCAAGAAGACAACCTTACAGTCTAAGGCCTTCGCCATGTACATGATGCGGTTCTTGACGGTGTCCAAGTCAGTCGACCCGAAGTGATCATAAAGATACACGTCGCGCTTCGACGTGAGATCATCGAAGGCTTGCTCGATGTCTTCTTTGGACGCTGCCTGTGGGTCAATCACAATGTTCTTACCCATGTGTAAACCGACGAGCCCCTGCATGGTGCGTTTGGTTGTCTCTTCGAGCATCATCATCCCGACATTGTGACCCTTGCGGTGCAGGTGGTATGCCATCTCTCGAACTAAAGTTGACTTACCGACACCAGAGCCTGCAGCAAGCGTCACCAGAGATGCAGGCTGCATTCCCAAGGTAATCTCATTCAGTCTTGCGTAAGGGAAATCTAGGTCGCTGACAGTGTCAGCCTCAGCAATCCTATCGCGGAGCTCAGTTGAACTGACGATGCCGTCTGGGCGGTATTCTTTGGCCTGCCAAATGGCGTCTATGATGGCCTTGCCGTCGCCCTGCACAAGACACTCGTTGGCGTCCTTGTGGGGCAGTACAGCGATCTTAGCTTTGCCGGGGGGAAGAAGCTCCGCACACTCGATGGCTGCTTGACTGCCGTGTATATCTTGGTCGAACATGAGGATGACTTCCTCGAAACCTACGAGATAGTCGTAGTTTTGCCTTACTGCCTTTTTGGCGGCCTGTGCGCCATTCGGCAGCGACACTGTGGGCCACCATCTGTTTGCTCCCCCCGACGTTACTTGGGCTACGGTTAAACAATCGATCTCTCCTTCTGTTACGACAACCTTCTTGCCACTGGACCACAGGTGCGCTCCGAAGAGCGTCATCTGCTTTGCATCTCCAGTGATGGTAAAGCGTTTGTCTTTTGTCCTTACTTTCTGAGCGACCGCATTACCTCGGTCGTCTCGGTAGTTGGCAATGTGAACAGGCTCACCGTTCATCATGCCGATCTGGTAGCCAAACTTCCTGCACGTCTCCTCGGTGATCTTACGCGCAGCTAGGGCGCTGTATGACCCCTCGATGAGTGACGACATTGTCTTTGGTGTCGCTGCTGCTGAAGATGTTGAGCCGTCTCCATCGTCGCCGTATGCAGCGCATCCGAAGCAGTAGGTGTGGCCGTCGTCGAACAGCGCGGCGTTGTCCTTCGAGCCACAGACTTCGCAAGCCAAATGCGTCACGAAGTTACTGTTGCTCTCCTGTTGTTGTTGCCCCATGGGCGCTTCTCCTTTGTAATTGCTTCTAGGGGGTCGTCGTTGTCTTAGGCCTTGCTCTTGGCCTGATGCTTTTCGACGGCAAGTCAGTTACATCACAGGCGGCCATAGCGCCTCTGTCGAACTGATAGAGGTGGTCCTGATAGTCAGGCAGGGCGTCACTGCAGGCTTGTTGTGATGGAAACAGTATCTTGCTCTGGAGCCTCTCACCTTCGAGCGTGTATGTGAGGACCATGACGGTGTAGAAACTAAGCATCTCTTAGAGCTTCCTTTAGCCATTCATCTGGTATGAGCTTTTGGGCGTACTGGAAGCCGTGCTTGTCGCAGTACATGCCGTAGGTCGTGGGGCTTCCCTTGTAGAGCTTGCTTCGAGCGTTAGAGAACACGAACCTGATGTCGATCTCAGGGTGCTGCTGTTTAATCAGCAGGTGTTTCGCCCTGTCACCGACAGCCCAGATGCCCTTGGCCTCGATATAAAAAAAGCCCCCCGGCTTGGGGAGCTTGAAGTCTGGGGTATATCGGGTGTCTCTGGCAGGAACCGTATAGCCGATCTTGTCGGTCTCATACTGAACCTTAAGTCCGTGGCTCTCTATTTGCTCTGCTACGCGCTCCTCTAGACCCGATCTAAAAGTTAATCGCATCGTCGATGATAGGCTCAGGCTTTTTGCTGCTGCTTTGTGCAGCCGCCGCCTCTGCCGCATCAGGCATGTCGTCTTCTTCATGTGATGATGACGCAGTGTATCCACCCTCGACGGCCTCAAAGCCATCAGGCTTGCCACCTTCGACCAATGCGATAACTTGAACGGTGTTCAGTTGCAGGCTGATGCCTCGTTGGTTCTTGTTGACCTCGTAAGCTTTCACATTGCCATACGCTTGAAGCGTCGAGCCGCCCCAGACGTTCGGGATGTCTTTTCCGACGATGGGACTTCCTGCTGCATCAGTATACTTCGGTGGAAACTTGGACTTCATCTTCAAGATGACATTGCCAGTTTCTTCCTCGGTGTCGATAGGGATCGAAAGCTTCGATGGGTCCTCGCCGGGGAAGGCATCAGCGACGACACGGTCGACGACGGCCTTGATCTTCTCGGCAGCTTTGGGGTCCATGATTAACTGAAGCTTGTACTCGCCGTCTGCATTGAACGCAGTGTCAGGGCGATCTGGGTGTATCCAAGCGTACCGTGCAGTTCCAATGCCTGATGCAAATGGGTTCTTTCTGTTACTAATAGCCATCGTCTAATTCTCCTTATTTGTAGTCGATGTTGTCTTCGTCTGTGGTGGTGGTGGTGAGTAGTAGTGATCAACTTGCGCCGTTGGCTGCCGCATGTTTCTTGTCGATATCAACCTCGTAGGCTTCTTCGCTTGACCAGTCAGGTTCAAATCTCCAACCTGCAGCACGCCAATCAAAATGATCTTCAACATGTGGCGACATAGCACTTATGTGTTTCCATGAGGCTTGTATCGCTTCGCTCTCGCTAGATGCTAAGAACTCATGGGAGTAAGTGCGAAAGCACTCTAGAAACACTCTGTACTTCTTTTTCTCTTTAGCCTTTTCAGTCGTCATTTTGCTTCTCTCCTTGGTTTGCTGTAGTTAGTGTGTCCCTGATGCGCTCTGGTGGTTTAGGCCACTCGACGCCCCACTTCTTCGCTCTCTCTCGAAGTTCAGGGGTGGGTTCTTTGCCTGCCAAACGACACATCTTGATGTCGGACAGAACTCTCTCGCGCGGATGCATGTGATGCTCCGATCTTTTGGGTATATCTATGGGTGGACAGAATAGATTTTAACTGAAGCAGAACTCGCTGTCAGTTATGCTGCTGACACTTAAGTCACCCTTAGTCGGCACTGGCGGCAGAGGTGGTTCCACTGCAGTCCTTTGGTCGTCTAACTCGTTTCTGAAGTACGACAAGAAGCATGGTCCATCGTACTGCTGTACAAATGTGTTTCTCACGATCTGAAACAGCGGCCACATGTGGTCACACTGAGTGCCGAAGCTGTCGTGTATCATAAAGAAGTCTGTAACGTCATTATCGAGCATCGACAGTACCGTGGATTGCATGTGACATGCATCGAGGCTGTGGATCACGTTAGGGGCAATACCTGCCTTCATCTTGCGGCTGTCGATCTCCCAAGGGTTTTCCTCACGGATCGTCACCTGTGATCTGGTGCGCTTCTTAAGCTCACGATCCCACATGGCGATCTTAATCTTTCGACCAGTCCACTTGCGATATCTTTGGACGCATGGGAAGCCTATGGGCGTTCTCCATGAAACAACCTTGTTTTCTTTAGAGACCTCAGTGCAGCACTCCTGCAGGAACTCCATGGCCTTTGAGACAGACGCTAAGGTGTCCTGAATGGCGCTATAGTTAATCTTGGCGAGGTAGTAAGCAGCCTTCTCTTGTAAATCATCTTGACCAAATGGGTGCTCTTTGATCTCACCATAGACCACCTGTCTGCTGAGGTCCTTCATAAGATCTTCTTTTAGCTGATCCTTGAAGCCATAGATGTTACTGGAGTAACCAAAGGTCATCACGTTGCGCTTAACGTCCTTCCTGCCAATTCCATAGTCCAACCAAAGCTTCGCCAATGCAGGCTCTTTGGTTTCTGCTCGGAGCCTCTTGATGACCTCGTCAGCAACGTCCTGATAGACGTCGGCCATCATTGAGCTTGGCACAAGGTTGACCCTCGCAGCGTCATCTTCCGACAACATGAGACTGGAGTAGTGCTGCACGCCGCTGTTGGTGCCGTCTATGCTAATCGGCAGGTAGCACCTAAAGTCGTCTGGGGACGCCACATAGTCAGCTATGGCGTAGCAGGCGGCAAGAAACTGGAAGGGCTTGTCAGCGGACTGCCAGAAGTCCGTTGTCGTCTTGAAGTCATCAGCGACCGCCAGTATCTCCTGCAGGTGCTCCTCGGTCCACTGGATGCGGTCCTCAAGAGGCTTCTTGCTGATCTTACCGAAGTCCCCGGCGTTGGCCGCATGTATATACAGCCATCCGACGTTGTCAGACGACACCTTGCGCCCATTGGCAAACTGAAAGAGCGCCTTGACGTGATCGTCACGCTGATAATGGAAGTGACTGACAGGATACATGCGACCTCGCCAGTCAAAGTTCCATGGTAGATAAAACTTGTCGTACTCTAAGAGCTCCTTGGCTTTCGTCATGGTTTGCAGAAAGCCTGTCTTATCGCTTTTCACCTGCTGCACTTGCTTAAAGTAATTACGACGCTCTAGCACATAGCCCTTCTTTTGTTCTTTAGTGAGGCTGTCGAAGTCTTCAGGCATCTCCTTTTTCGTCGGTTCAACCTTAGTGGGAAACTTGGCGAATAAGCTGTCAGTCTCCCAACAGTGAACGACAGCCTCATAGATGCGTCTATTGATCGACAAAGGCGTCCTCTGAACGGCATTTAAGGCTTCGACATAGGGTGGAGTACCCATGCGCTTAAAGTCTTCCTCTATGAGCTTCTGTTGCTGTCTAGAGGCATGTTTCACTAGAGGAACTGAAGAGGCTAAGAAGGGGTCTAAGTAACAACCAGTAGAGAACGACGACCATGGTCTAGGTGGTACGACCATAGGACTATAGCAGGGCTCAAGCCAACTCTCGTCAAACTTATGCTGCTCCATAGCAGCCTCGGCCTCTTTAGTGAGCCGAATGAACATTCTAGTTTTACCTTTGAGTTCTCTAAATTCATACTTCTCGAAAACATCAGCGCCCTTTAAGATTGCATCAAGTACTGGGGCTCCTACCTGAACGCAGAACTTAGAGCTCCATTTGTCGACCTTAAAGCCCTCTTTGGCGGCGACATTACGAATAGATTTATAGCGGTGCGGTTGAGAACTATGGTTGACCACGGCCCTGTCGACAAGGCGCTTATGCATCTTCTTGTCGTGCTTCTTTAGAGCATCACTAAAGCACTCTATTTCAATACGACGACCAATGGTTATCAGTAGGCCAGTCCTTTGACGCTTCATCAAGATGCCGTCGAAGCAACTGTTGAGACCAATGTATGCTAACAGGTCTGTCGACATGTCCTTAAGTGTCTCGTGCCAAGCACTTTTAGTTCCGACACTAGATTGGTTCTTAATCGTTTCTGCAAGCTCTAAAGAGACTGCATCGAGAGCGCCAGAGATGATCTTATGTGGTACACCTTTGGCGCTCTCGGTCTTCATCTTACCGTCTCGATCAATGTATCTCTGACGGCCTTCTTCTAGTGCTTCCTGCTCTCGACGCATCTGAAGTGCGCTTAACGCAATAGTCATAGTCTAAACTCCCAGTATATCTATGGGTGGACATAATATAACCCCTTGAAAAGAAAGGGTTTTCCACCACGGTATTTTAGCAAAAACAGCAGTTAAATGGTTAAGTGTTCTGGTTCTGTTCTACTCCTTCACGTTTCGACATACAAGTTGTCGTTAGTTTAATTCATCAGCGCAGATGCTATGTCGGCTAATGCTTCTGGCTTCTCGTGCACATACTTCTTGGTAGTGCTTTCAGACCGATGCCCTAGTATCTTACCAATCAGTATCGTGTTGACGTTCAGGTCGTTAGCCAAGTTGGTTGCACAGGTGTGGCGCAGGCTGTGAAACACAAAGGTTTCGTCGTTTGGCGCAATGTGCCTACGCGCTGCATCCCAACCATTGTAAAACGAGCGGTGCTTGTAGTGGTTCTCAGGCTGATCACCTAGAGCAGCAAGGGCCGCTCTGGCTTTCTCATTAAGAGGCACCCAACGCTCATCGCCGTTCTTGGTCTTCTCTAAATGCACCCACTCTTGAGAGCTCTCAGGAGCCTGCTGTGGGTGCCTTTTGATCATCGAAGGGGTCACCTTGCGGATTTCCCCTAAGCGCATCCCTGTGTGCACTGCAAGCGTCACAAAGTGCAGCATCCACGGACGATAGAAGTCACGGCTGAACCAGTCGTTAAGCTTCTCCATTTCGTCCTTGGTCATGTACCGTGGACGACCGTCGCCTTCGTCCTGCCAACTGACCTTGGGCGCATGTTCAATCAGGCGCATGTCCTTGGCTAGCTTAAAGATGCTGCTGAGTGCGGCGGTGTATCTGTTGACCGTCGCAGGTGCCCTACCATCAGCAAGCAGCGTGTCGAGGTACAAGTAGACATCAGACGCAGTGAAGGTCGAGATGTCACGCTTGCCGTATCCGCTGTAGCGACAGACCTTCTCAAGCTTCTTGAGGTTGTCCTTAAGCGTTCTGTCAGTCCAGATGCGGTGCGAGTGTAGTCGAATGAAATCTTCTAAAGTCATCTTCTAAGTCCTCTCTCTCTCTCTGTGTGTGTTACCAAGGCGGCTCTTCGCCCTCGAAAGAAGGCTTCCACGGAACGTAGGTGTCAGCCCTCTCAGGAACGCGAGGCTCCTGCGCTGTGTCTCCATCGTCGTCGTCTTGAGGAAACATCTGGCGCAGGAACGTCTGCAGGTCATTTGACCAAGCGATCATGCGTACTCCCAATCGTGACTGTTGTGGTAAGCTGAGGGCTGACCGAAGTAGTTGTCGAAGTAATCCTCGGTAAACACTGGTTCGATCTTGCGGCTCTCCAGAGCGCAGGCGCTGCACATCTCGACAACGGTGCGCCATCCGTAGAGGCGCTCCTCTTCGTAGCTGTAGCAGCAAGAACATGTGGGGGTCTTTGGTGTAGCTGAACGTAGAAACATCAGATCATCTCCTTAGTCGTCTTGTGATTAACAATGGGGTCAAAGATCGAGCGCTTGACGCGCACACGCACGTCTGCTGATGGGTACTCAACGCGCACCCACTTCGGGCCGTAGCTGAGACACTTGATGTGCCTCATGCCGCTGCCGAACTTGCTGATCTCATCTAATAGGTGGACACGGAATGATCTGCCGCGTAGGTCAGCCGCTTTTTTGCTGATTGCAATCTTGGCTGTTTTTGCGCGATGACGTCTCATGATGTCATCACTTTCTTGACGTGTGCAATCAGCGTGTCAACGTCGTCGTACTGCCACTCTTCGGTAATCTCGGACGTTTCGTCATTCTGCTCACAGAAGATGAATTGCTTCACTGATCCATCTTTGCGCTCATCAACATATTCAGCTAAATCAGGGTCTTTGTAATCAACCCAAATTACTAAGTGAAAACCGTGACCACCATCTTGCAACATGCAAGGTTGTGTATCGTTGTGCCATGAATGATCCTCAAAGCCATACTGACTTACGGCGGCAAAAATCTTGTCAAACGCTTCGCCGTTGTCGAAATCAGGAAATTCTCTCTTGTATGCTTTAAGGTGTTCTTGTGTTTCACCAGTCATCGTCTAAGTCCTCTCTAAGTTACTAGAGGGTCTTAATGCGATCTGTCCGATGACCTTGGTGCTTGGAGGCGAGTACCGGAATCGAACCGGTGTACACGGATTTGCAATCCGCTGCTTTGCCAAGGTCGGGACTTTCGCTGCCCTCAGTATTCATATAGGTAATCGGACCTTAGATTGCAAGGGTGCACTTTTAGAAAAAACACAGATCGAACCAATGAACGACCTGTGTTTCTTAAAGTCTGTCTCTTTTGTAAGCTACGGACAGTCTATTACTTATTGTTTTCAATATGTTAGCCTAAGTCGGCCCAGGTATCAGTTACCCTTGTTATAATCTTCAATAAACTCCTTTATTTGGAAGCCGGGGCAGGCTTTAGACGCATAAGCGTTATGACCGCTGATCTCTTCGATCTCTGGGTATAGCCCTCGTAAATCCTTCAGAAGCTTCATCAGAGCGTCTGCCTGCTCATCAGTAAAATGCTGCTCGAACTTGTCGTTTGCCTCAGAGCCAAAGCCGCCAACCAAGGCGACACCGATGCTGCTCTTGTTGCACCCTTTTGTGTGGGCTCCTGAGCGCTCGACAGGACGACCAAGGGCAACCGTGCCGTCTCTGTGGATGACCATGTGATAGCCGATGTCTGACCAACCGCGCTCTTTTGTGTGCCACCCTCTGATGATCCTGACGATATCACTGGCTGATTTCTCTTTGTTCCAGTTGGGGCGTGTCGCTGTGCAGTGGACAATCACTTCGTTAATCTGCCGCATCTTCTTTGGCTCTCTTTCTATTATTTACTAAGGTTGAAAACATGGAGCGGATGCCCCTCGATATCTCGCTTGGTGATGGCGCTAGCCAACCTGCGATCAGCAACAAGATGTACATCAGAGGTACTTCAGTGTTGTTGATGGTGAGCTCTTCGACGTCTCTCGTCTCGACAGGCTTGTCTAGCTCCTCGACACGGATCGTGGAGTTGTCACCTGCCTCGATGGTTTGCTGATTGGTTTGGACTGCCTGTGTGGCGTTCTTTGCTGCTTGAGTGCCCACGACATTCGTCTGGACGCCGGGGGCTCCACCACCGCCTGACAGGAGAGATACGGCTGATCCTAAGACGCAGCCACTGGTAGCTAAGATTACGACAGAGACTAGGAGTAAGCGCGTGCTTCTAGCGCTTGCTGTTGCCGAAGCCAAAGTACGCGGCCACGAGCCCACTAAGGGCGAGGTACTGGGTCATCAGGATGCTTTCTGCTGCAGCCATTCTGGCAGGGTCATAGAGGGTGCCTGCAGTTGTCAGAAGCATCATCACGAGGGCTGCCCAACACATATATCGTCGGTTCACTTGATACTCGTGCATATTAAAGTTGCTCTCTACTTGTTGTTGTTGGTCGGTCATTATTGAAGCTTACCCATGTAATACATTACGCCTAACAGACCGAACCCGGCGGTGAATATCACCAGTAAAAGGATGCAGCCCCATAGGAGTATCTGTTCGACAGTTTCTTGCTGTTTCTTTTTCTTTGCGGCTAAGTCTTTCTTCCTCTGTACTCGTATGTCCTTGCGTAAAGCGACGAGCTCATTCCAAGCTGAGAAACCCCTAGTGCTGATGACAATAGCTCTTAGCTGCTCCTCGATATCTTCAGCTTGCTTACGTTTAACGAAAGTGTCTAAGGCTTCTTCGTTAGCTGATGCAAAAGGACTGCTTCTTTTCTTTTCGTGATCTGACTTAGCTGTATCGATAGCATCGAATAGATTGCCTAGCTCCTTCGCCAGTGATGCTATCTCTTTGCCTGCAGCTATGCCTGCCTTGACGCCTGCGAATATCGTTAGTGGGTCCATAGGCTCTTAGGCGACCACGAAGTCTACCAACAGGCCTTCTTTGGTGGGATGCCTATGGTGCAAAGGATGGTAGGCATAAGGGTCTTCATGTCTGTATGTGTCTGCCTTCTTGTCTACAGCCGCATGTGTTTCCTGAACTCGAACTTCCTTGTCACTTTTGCCTTGCTCAAAGACAATGTTCTTGTGGGTATCAAAAGGCATCGAGGGCAGGGGGAAGTGAGCGACGAGGGTATTCTTCACCATAGGTTGGACCCCATGTTATATAATTATAGTTAGTCGTTATCTTAAAGTCTGGTCTTGACGTTAAGCCAGATGGCAGCACCAATGAACAGGATGGTGCCTGTGGTTATAATGCGGACTGCCGTCCTGACGGCCTCTCTGCGCGTGTTTCTCCATGCACTGATGAGGTCACGCATGTCCCTGACGTCAGCCGCTGCCTTCTCGTCATGAAGACCGAGGTGAGCTAATGCTTCCTTGGCTCCACGCTTGGCTGCTCTGTCGATGATGGCTTCGAGTTCTTCTTCAGATAGCTGCATCCTTAGTCAGCCTCTTTACTTTCTTCCAGTGAACCCGCCAAACGCAGCACGAAGGCCTCACGCCCGACCGCCAGTTGGTCAAGGTTAAACTGAGCATTTGCCAGCTTTCGGTCTAGGTCTTGGACATGATTTAACAGAACACGCTGCTCGTCACTAAAATTGCTCACATCATGCTCAACGTCATTGACTGTGATGGTGTTCTTTTCGTTTTTTGCCATCGTTAGTCTCCTTTATGAATTTGCTGTGATTGCCGCGTTCACCGCAGTCATATCTTCTGTAGTCCAGAAGTCCTTTGCCACCATTAACTTTAGATGCTCTACATTGCGTGACACAGTGTCAGTCCAATCGGCATCTTCCATGTCAGATGGTTTGCCAGCATTTAGCAGATCAACTGAATGACCCATTGCCGTGTAGTGTTGTGCAATTTCTTCTGTGGTGGGTGTGTCAGTCATTTGTTTCTCTTTTTCTGTCTAATATTACTTGGGGTTTGCATCTTTTATGGCTTTTATTTCAGCCTTCCAAGCATCAATACCTTCGTGATATATTTTATCTAGTTGATCCTCTATTGATGGATATGCTTCGGCTCTTCGCTCAGAATAAGTTATATCTGCTTCAACCTCAGTACGAGTTTTTTCACGTTTAGGTGTTGGCAATCCGTCTTCTAACGCAACTCCGTCATCAACCATACTATCATAGTCAGAATGAACAGCGATTGGGTTTGGAAACTGCTCTACTAATTCTGGGTCTAAGACTTTTGCCTTAATGTGGAGGCTTCCATCTTTTTTAAAATATAAATACTGCATGTTTTTTCCTTATGTGTCCAGTCTAGCCCAAGAAGTCCAACTAGTGTTGAAAGAGCGAACATACGTTGTAGTTCCTCCTAAAACTGTAGCAATCTGAGCAGTAACATTCCCACAGTTTCCAAAGACAACAACAGAATAGTAAGCGTAGGTAGGATTGTTACTATTACTGTTTTTAGAACGGTACATCCCTGATTTTTTAAGGTCGTTTAAATTTCCTACAAATTCTGATGTTCCTGCATAAAACCGAAGCGACTGAATATCACCGACGCTGTTAATATGGAACATAGGGTGGCCATCCCCATCAGACAGCACGATGTTGTTGCTTGAGGTGCGGATGTCTAAACTGCTGTTGGTAAGAAAGCCGTAGTTAGAGCCTTGGTTGCCGCTGTAGCCGCCGATGATGGTGTTCTTAGTACCTGTGCTTATACTAACGCCAGAGTTATAACCAATAGCGGTATTGTAAGACCCCGTTGTCACTGCAAGGGTTTGCATACCAACTGATGTATTGTATGACCCTGTGCTAACATTGCCCAAAGATTGGTAGCCTATGGCTGTATTTCTTTCTCCTGAAGTTATATCTTGTCCTGCAATGTTCCCAACAGCTACGTTATACTGACCTGTGGTGTTGTCATAAAGCGCCTGATAGCCCACAGCAGTGTTGTAAGATGCGGTGGTGTTGGAAGCTAATGCATTAGAACCAACCGCTGTGTTAGTGCCTCCTGTAGTGTTTGCATTCAAAGCACCATAACCCAAAGCTGTGCTATGAGTACCTGTCGTCATTCCTCCTAGAGATGAATTACCAACTGCTGTATTTGCACCACCAGTAGTGTTGGCATCAAGCGCAAACGCACCGACAGCTACATTGTTGCTACCTGTTGTGTTTGAAAGTAGTGCACGATAGCCAAACGCATTGTTTGATGCGGCTGTATTTGTATATAGAGCCTGATACCCAACTGCTGTGTTGGCAGATTCAGTGGTGTTGTTAGTTAATGCCTCTTGACCAACGGCTGTATTATAGCTGCCTGTTGTTGAGCTATATAAGGAGCTATCACCAACAGCAGTGTTGTTTGTTCCTGTTGTGTTAGAATACAAGGAGACATACCCCAAAGCAGAGTTGCGTCCAGTTGTATTTGAATAGTGCGCTTTATAACCGACAGAAGTGCTGTAACTTCCTGTGGTTGTAGAGTATGCAGCCTGATACCCCACAGCCGTGTTGTTTGATGCGGTGGTGTTGGAATATAACGCTTCGCCACCAATGGCTGTGTTAAAGTCACCTGATGCATTTCTTAGAGATACATCACCAACAGCCGTGTTACTACGGCCTGTCGCACTATCACCAGAATAAGAGCCAACAAAGACGTTGTAATCTGATGTGGTAAGAGATGTTCCAGCAGCATAACCAATCGCTGTGTTTCGTGAGCCACCCGCTTGGATACTATCCAACGCAGTATTACCCAACGCTACGTTGTTTGTACCAGTAGGATAATCCCCATCCAGCTTAATCGTGCCACCATCGAATGACACGTTGCCAGCAACAGTTAAACCGTCCGTGACCGCTGTGCCAGTTACGTCAATACCTGTGGAGGTGGTTTCTATTTTATTCTGGCCCGCATAATATAAGTAAACCCCGCCACCATCATTTGCAGCTAAATAACTATTACTTCCAGAAGCATTACCAAGAACTAAGTTTGTTCCTCTTACATTGAGATTGCCCGTACCTTGGTCA
>Ga0209645_1000550_pt1 | contig 19276 bp, 15 predicted proteins | sample ETNvirenome_6_30_FD_184070 | JGI IMG/M metagenome (GOLD analysis project Ga0209645, IMG submission 184070) | Marine viral communities from the Pacific Ocean - ETNP_6_30 (SPAdes) (version 2) | ecosystem: Environmental > Aquatic > Marine > Oceanic | place: Pacific Ocean | collected 2013-06-19
GTTCTTCTTTTTTAATCTCTTTCTTTAGTTCCTCTAGTAGGACTTCTTTCTCAAACTCCATCATCTTACAAGTGTTGTTTGATTTTAATCTTAGCCTATCAACCTCTTCTTGGCCTTTATACTGTATAAGCCACTCGGTAAACTCTTGAGGGGTTTTGTGGGCGCTGAACTTACTACTAAGAACATGGTGTCCAGCACACAGGCTTAAACCATTCTTAACATCCCATCTCGTCGCCTTTCTGCTTCTAGTGTAGATGTGGTGAGAATGAAGTTGCTTTTCAGTAGTTCCACAGTATTCGCATTTATTGTTAGCTCTCAACTTAACCAACTTAGCCCATGCGGTGTCTAGCTTGCCGTCAACTCCCTTCTTTTTCTTGATCTTCATCTTTTAGTTTTTTGCACAAGTTAAGCAATCTATTGTAGTATGGCATGTAAGCCTTGTTCCCTGAGTTGTGTTTTAAGAAGCTCAGGTGGCTTTTAATCATCTTCTTAGGGTTTTCTACCACCGAGCATTTATCTATCCTTACAGGTGCGTTTAAATCCTTTTTGGATAGGTATTCTTCTATCTCTGATAGAATCATTGGTTCAACAATATATTAATATGTTGCACTAGTTACACATATACGGGTGTTGTGGCTAATTGCCCTTAGTTTTGTTTGTAAGGTAATTTAAAGCCCAATTAACACCATCTTGAAAATGATTGCCTACACCATCAGGTTTAGTGCTATATCCTGTTATCATTTTTCTATCAATGTATCTTTTCTTTGCCTCAGCTATTTCTTTTAAGTCGGGCAACATATCCACAACATTATGTATAGCACATTGCTTTTCGTCTTTGTCGTTAATATTTTTCATAATATGATAATCAAATTGTCTTCTTGTTAATCCGTGATAGGCAACGTGCCATACACTAGTCCGTTATCGAGAACTAAAACATCTTATGTGCGTTCGCTGCAATATCGTTTGCTGCTGCATTTGCTCCATCCTCAAAACCTTCTTCTTTTTGAGAATCAGCGTATCGCCTTATATCTTCTGCCATATCCTTTTTCTCTTGGGTGTCAGTTAGTGCGTCATGCTCACCATGTACATACTTATGAGCTATTTCTTCTGGTGTTAGTATATTGTTCATATCATTTTTTAAATCGTCTCAAATACCCTCTATATCAGGGGCGCATCGAATACTAGCATTCATTTCATCAAAGTGAATACAATCATTATCAACTACACTCCTGAATCAGCAAATCATCTATTGCCTCTTGTTCTGTAGAACCATAGCCTACGGGGTCATTTGGTTCGTATCCTTCTCTGTAAGCAGCCCAATCTGCTGATCTGTCAGGGATAGGAGGGAAGATGTATTGTGTTTTGATGTTTCCCATTTTTTGTTCGTTATTAACAATCAAACGCATTAAGAAATGATTTTAACTTACCTATACTATTTATACTTAAAGGCAATTTATAACCCTTATCAAATTCATCACCTGAAAAAAGATAAATTACATACTCTTCTGTGGGTATATATTTAACATAATCACCATTAAGTTGAATTGTTTTAAACTTTATTCTAATTTCATAGGACTGTCCAAGTTCCTTTTGATAAATAAAAGATTCTTTTGTGAATAGGCCGTGTTTTTCAAAGCCTATTGCTTTTATTTTTTCTATTGTTATTTTCATTACAAACCTTTTGTTTCGATTTTATAGACTTGCCCATATAGTAAACCCTTGCTTGCTTGTTACGTCAAAAACTTTAGGTTCTCTTTGCAACTCTTCTATTAGTCCGCTGTAAGCTCCATAGCTTTCTGCTATAAAAAATTCTTCTTCATTTTCATATTCATTTTTTTAATAAGCTCCTGTTCGGAAAGTGACATATTGAAATGGTCTTTCAGATAATTAGTCTTAAATTCTTTTATAATCAATTCTTTAGCTTCTTGTAAGTTTTCAGCTATTTGATAAGCTTTTTCGCTCTGTTGCTCTTGATATTTAGTGTAACTATCTACAGCTTTACCTATTTCTTCTACAGCGTCTTGAGCAGGATTATAGCCTTTAGCTAAATCTAAATTTAAAGATGCTTCTATTAATTGTTTTGACATAATTTATTAATTAAAAAGTTTACCTATAGCTTTCGCACCATATTCAGTCCCTGCAAAACCAGCAAGACTACTACCAATACCACCAATTATTGATTTAGTAACATTGTTAGAAGACTGTAGCGCGGCAGCAGACCTATTCATAGCCATAGCATATAAAGTTTCTGTTCTTTGTTGTTCTAGTTTTCTACGCATCACCTCTCCTTTTCTTTCAGCTGATTGCACTGCCATTTCACCTTTTGCAGATAAAGCTTGGTTTCTAGATTCTTGAAGTCCTATAGAAGCGGCAGCTTGTTGTTTCTTTTTTACTTTCTGATTATAAACAGCTTGTGCTAAACCGGCAACACCAGAGCTTCCTGCAGCGCCACGCAAAGCAGCTAAAGTATTTGCTTGTTGTTGGTTTTGTCTTTCAGCCATAAACTCAGCTTGTTTTAAATCAAACTTAAGATCTAACAGTGGATTAATTTCAAACTCTCTAGAGTTTTGTGATAAGTAAAGTGAACCAGTTAGTGGTTGAATAGTGACAACATTCTCAGTTAGTAAGTCAGCTCCACCAAGTTCTGAAATAAATGCTTCACATCCTGGCTCATCAACTTTTACAACTAGAGCATAAGTTTCATTCTCTTGTAAATAAATTGGTGATGGGAATGTGAAAGTTGTTGCAGCAGAACCATTAGTACTGACATTAATATCAGCTGGTTGTAATATAACTTGTGAGAAAGGAACAATCTTTGTAGAAGGTACTTCGTTATCAGTAGTTCTAATCTCTACATAGATTGGTCTTTCACCTGCTTGCTTAAAGAATAAATCAACAGATGTGACAAATGCACCACCTTCAGCTTGTACTACAAAAGTTTGAGCAAGTGGATCGTGTCCTCTTCCACCTCTATTACCTCCACCACCACCACCGACTCTTCGTCTAGTAGTGTTTACGAGTCTGTTAGAAACAGAAGATCGTCTAATAGGTTGTGATTGGAATAATCTATCTTCAACGAAACCAATATTTCTTGAAGATACTACAGTTCTTTCTTTAGCTAATTGCATTCCATTAGCAGTAAATAGTGCTGACCCAAAAGAATCAAAGTCAGCATCGCTGTTAGAAATATTGTCAGTAAGTTTTATGCTTCTTTCACCTGTTCTATATCTACCAGCAGGAATATAAAGCACTGCGTTTAGAGATCCTTCTTTATCAGATGTTAGTGTGCCACCTGTAGCTTTCATAGTAGGAGCAGTTGTTCCGTCAGTAGAACCATTAATTTCAGTTAGTGTTAATGTATTTTTTGCACCTAATCCAATATCTGCTGTACCTGTGACATTTTCACCTACAGCAAAACCATTTTTGATATTTGTGACATGTACATCTCTTACAGTAGCAGAGTCTTTTACACCAGCATAAGATATAATTCCTGAAGCAGTAAGTCTTTGTAATCTACCACCATCAGTTCCAGTATAAGCAGAAGTTCTTGCATAAGAATCAAATGCTGCGATAGTTGAACCATCAAGTGCTGCCAGAGTAATAGTAGTTCCTGACACTGCAGTAATCTTAAAGTATTTTCTATTTAATTGTTTTGAGTGATTACTGCCAAGAGTTGTAATAGTAGAAGTGATATTTTGTTCTATACCTCTATTGTTAGTTGCGTTAGTACCTCTTGTTGAATTTAAGTTATACAAGAACACATGATGTCCTGGTGCTAAACCACTAGCATCTTGTACAGTAAGAGTAAAACTTGCTGCACCATCTGAAGAAGTAATATGATTTATTGTATCAATCCTAGTAGCAGTGTGGTCTGCGTTTTTAATTACATCCCCTCTAGAGAATGCGTTTACAATCTTACCTTGATATGCACGAGCAATATCATCAGAAAGTAGTCCTGCTGTTAAAGCATCTGGCTCAAGGATAGGAGTAGTTGACCCAGCCACCTGTGTAGTTTTAAATATGTCAGCAGGTTTTACATAACTGTTATCAACTCGCTCACCATCAATAAACACATAATACTGTGAATTGGGTTTAGTATTTCTTGCGTCAATGTTTACAACTTCATCTTTGATGTAAGGGATGTATGACATATCAACAACTCTATCCCCATAATCTTGAGAGTTAGTAGTTGTGTTTATAGTTGTTCTTGTACCTTCTCTAGTTCTATTACCTGTTTCAGTAGTGAGAGTTGTATTAAATGTTCGAGTAGTTTGGAAAGCTCCAGTTCTAGTATTTGTACTAAATCTTCCAATGACTTGAGAACTAGAACCAGTCCAGTTGTTTGACCATTCATTCCACTCAGTTCCTAACACTCCTGTTTCTTCAGCTAAGAAACGAATCGCATCGTAGTTGTTATCATCTTGAACTGTTAAGTCAGGTCTTCTATCTACATCTTTCCATATGCTTGACTCTGGGAATAATTGTATTTCTGGTTTGTAAGCTCCAATTTTATAAGGGTTTACATCAACAGATCTAGTAGCATTCGGATTACTTACTAATGTTGTTTGAGTATAAGGTAGAGTTAATAGATCTCCAGTCTTAGTGTACCCTCTTGTACTTCTTTGAGTAGTGTTAGAAATGTTTTCAATAATAGTTAGAGAGTCAGTAAAGTGTGCTGGTCGTAGTGTTCTGTTTTGTTTATCAACAGCAACATTATAGTCAGGCGATTTAACATCACCTACACCATGACCTGTAAAGTCATCAACTACAAAACCATTTTTAAATCTATCTAATCCAGTAGTAGCATCTTTAATTGCTGTAGCTTTAGTATCTTTTTCTAGTAGCGATAAAGAAGTATAGTATTCTAGATTTGATATTCTTTTTTCAAGACTACCAATATCTCTCATAGTATATCTTCTATTATCTCTTTGGAATATTTTTATATCCGCAACATTTTTAGTATAAGGTGGTACATCTAATGTAGCGAGTACCAATCCTTGTTTTGGATCTTCTGGCTCTTGTGGATATTCTGATGGTTGTCCTGATACGATTTGAAGTTTACCTGTTGAGCCAAGTGATACTTTATCTTTTCTACCTACATAAAATGCTACAGGAGTTGTTAAGTCTGTACCAATCTTTGGTATCTCTGGAGTAAATGCATTCGCTCCAGAAATAACTGGACGATAGTCAATAACATCGTGTAGATCTATCTCAGTAGTTTTACCTGACGCATCTTGATATTGGAATGTAGGAATGTCTTCATAGTTAATAGCTGAGTAAGAATCAACTGAGAAGAAGTTTCCTGCACCAGTATATGAGAAGTGCCTGTATGTCACTTTGATTGCACCTGTTGGTAAAGGTGCACCAGATTTTAATTTTAGTCTTGCTTTCTGGTAGTGCGTTAATCTTTGTCCTGAATCTAATTCGTAGTTTTCTGTAATATCAATTGATTGGTTTTCTGTAAAAGTATTAAAGTTTCCAGGAACCATTTTAACTGATGTAATATCAATACCATCAGCATTCGCTAGTTCTATCTCTGGTATAGCAACATTAGTTTTTCCAGTAAATGTTTCATTGGCTGTGCTTCTTACTTTTGTTTTCTCAGTCGCTGCAGCATTTACTTGAAGAACTGAAGTGTACAAGGTACACGAAGTTGCGTTTACACCAGAAGCGATTGTCACTTCTTTTCTATTTGCGTCATCATCAAAAGAAATATCAGCAGCAGATATATTAATTACTGCTCCTGTATCATTTCTAATTAATGTGTAGTTTGATAAATCTGTATCGGATAGGAAAGTTTCGTTGACATTACTTAATGTCATAACGAAGTCCCCACTACCTGTAGTCGTATTAGTATTAACTCTTCTTACAGTATGTTGTGATTGGTCTAGTGTATCAGTTCCCGCACCTGTATCAAAACCTTTAATAGATTTCGTAAAAGAATATCCTGTAGGATATACCATTGCGTTAGACTGTGGCTCTTTTAGTTGAGCACGACCCACAGTAATAGATACACCTGTTAGTGCTGTATTGTCAGAGTTAGCTGGTCTTTGTACTGTAGCTTCTATACCACTAGCAATAGCTGTGACGAATCCTACAGTCTGTCCACCATGTATTAATGCGTCTCCTACTTTTAATTCGTTTTGAAAAGAAGTACCGACACCTGTAAGTGTCACATTAGTACCACCTGTTTGGTTTGGTAATGATATTGTACCTGATACATTAATCTGTTCAGAGTCAGCAGTAGGATCTACTTCTGCATAAAAGTCAGCTGTTCCTGTGACTGCACCATTACTAGAGCTGACCATCCAAGTGACATCTCTAGCAAAAGATTTGCCATCAACCATTTCAATATTAAATAAACTTGTTTTAAATGTAGGTGAAGCATATGAACCATTATGTAGTTGGAAACTTCTAATAAAAGCTGTACCAACTAATCCAGCATAGCTTGATATAACTTGGTTTGGTGCAGTATAAGATGATACACCTGAACTTGTCCAAGCTGCACCTGATGAATCGAATAAGAATATTTTTTCAAAAGTATCTACAGCTGGTGCGTTTGTAATGTTTCTTGCTATTACAAAATTACCAATCGCTGTACCAACAGGTCTAGCATCTTCTCTAATTATTGAATTGTTTTCGTTTACAGTTCCACTATCATCAGTTGTTGGTCTAGATTTATTAACACCATAGAAAGTTGTTTGTGTAGACTCAACTTCGAATCCTTCAACATATGCTTTCCCAGGATCTACAACTACAGCAAACTGGTCTGAGTTTCCATAAGTAGCAGTTGAGTCAAAAGAAGACGATGTACTGCCAGGACTTGCTTGATATACTCCTGCACCTGTACCATCATCTAAATGTTCTTTAAGTGATATTTTAAATTTGTTTGTTTCGTAAGAACCTGATTCATCAAAAGTTCTTCGTGCTAAAGTTTTTTCTAACTCAGCATAACTTGCTTTTTCAACTTTCTGTTGAACTATACCATCTTTAATTCTAATCAGCTCTACAAACTTAATTGAGTCTGTGCCACCAATCGGTAGTCTTTTTAGAGCTAGTGATATTTTATATCTGTGTGCTCCAGGTGCAGCGAAGTTATTTGTACCTTGAGCATTATCGTTAAGTGATGTATCTTCTTCAGGTGTGACAATATCTTCAGTGACTTGGAATCCTACTCTGTTTGACGGAGTAGTATTAAATCTTGAGATATATAAATGGATCTCTGCATTCTGTACAAAGAATCCATCAATATAATAAATCCCTTCTCGTACTTCTACTCTGTATGACTTACCAAGAACATCAGTCGTAGCATTGTTAGTGTAAGTCGTACCGACATTACCATTGTCACCGAAAGATTTAATCGTGACTTTTAAATCACCAACTTGGTTAGCAGTAAGTCGGAAGTTTGTAGTTGTACTATTATCAACAGCAAGGGCAGTAATCTCTTCACCAGCAACAAACTGTTTAGTAGTTCCTGATGTACCTGAGTCCATCATAGTAAAGTGTAGCGATGGTATTGTACTATCGCCATCAATCATACAGTCACATTGAGAGGTATCTTCTACTAGTGCTTTCGCACCAGATATAGAACCAGTGATTACTTTATCTCTAAATTGAGTTAGATAGGTATTGACAGAGTTTCCATCCTGCAAGTCATTTAACTTCATGAAGTTTACTTCATCATTTACATTTACAGATCCTGGGATAACCATAGATCCATTCTCGAATATATGGTTCCCGAATCGAGTGACCTGATTTTGTAAGATGGTTTGAAGTGTAGTTAGCTCTCTTGCCTGTACTGAATATCCAGGACGAAACAGTACTCGCAAGAAATCTTTACTAGTATCATAATCATCGTAGTAAGGACTTACATTAAAATTTATTGTCATCTATCTTTCTCTTTATTATTTAGAACAGCGTGTACTCATAGAGTACTTAGTATTACATTTCGACGATGATTTTAATATCTTCGATCTGGTCGCTTGCTCTGTTAATTGGTCTTCTGTTTTCTACATACATAATGTCACCAGAGTCTGGTTGGACTTCTGGGTTGTTCAAAGTATCACTTGTAAATGTAACACCTGATGGTGCACCAGCAGCATCATTCATAGTGATAGTTTCCGCAGACTGGAAGTTTACTCCAGTTGGGTTATCAGTTGCAGTTTGAATGTACCTAATAGTAGAAGTGCCTGAGTCAATAGAAATAATTCTACCAACAGCATTAGAAGTACCACCTGAGAAAGTTCTATCTACAACTAACGAACCACCAGCTAGTGATGTGAAAGTCATAGACTTGGTTGAACTTAGTGTGGTTGCTGAAGCAACTGTAGTTCCACCAAAGTTGAATGGATCTCTTATTAATGTAATTCTTCTGTAATCGTTATCTACTGGGAAGTCTCCTGTACCATCTGCATACTCTAAACGAACATTCATCATGGCATAGAAAGCACCTAGTTCTTCTTCAGCATTTGCACCATGTCCACCTTTTGGTGAAATGATTGCAGTCGCAGCAGCAGCAGATCCGCCACCACCTGAGAAACCTACTGTAGCAAAAGTATAACCTGAACCACCATCAGTCACAGTCACACCAGTGACAGTGTTTGTACCAGCATCATAAACTGCATCAGCAGTAGCACCTGTACCATCACCTGTAATAGTGACAGTAGGAGCAGAAGCATAAGATGTACCATTGTTAGTCACAGTGATATGTTCAATCTTACCATCAACTGCAGCTTGCTCAACTAGATATTGATTGTAGTATGGATCGGTAGATCCTGGGTTGGTTATAATTTTCTTAACAGGAATAAAGTCTGTAGACACAAACTTTAAAACATCAGCTGGTGATACAGTGTACATATATTTCCACTTGTAAGAGTCAGCTGTACTGATAATAGTTGTACCAGTTCCTGTTGGTTTGGTAGTGCTTTGCCCACCATTGTTGTTGTCAATACATTTATAAACATTATATTCATCAGTCACAACAAAGAAGTTAGCATTGAAAAGAGTAGCAGGTGTTGTACCAGCTCCACTATCGATGTTTACTCCAGCTGTCACACCATTATAATTGTCTTTATAAATGTCATAGTATTTTCCAGAGGTCCAGTTTCTTCTAGGAATCGCTAGTGTGACATCAGATGATTGTACTCTTTTCAGAGCAATCATGTCATCCCAACGATAATATTCGCCAGAGACTGTATCCTTTGGAGTATCTGGAGAGTTGTCGTCCGTCCATGCTTGTGGTCGACCTATCCCCAAATAAATGTTCGTTGCAGCAGCTTCTGAGAAACCTTCCTGAAACGATTGCGCATTATGAATGCGAAATTTACTTGTTATAATTGCAGCCATGGCTGTATTCTCCTGGATTAAATTTTATTTATGTTAATAAATCCCACTTCAAGCTCGACGAATCGAAACTGTAAGCAGTTGAATCAAATTCTACACTATCCGCATCGAATGTAAATGCGATATCATCAAAAGTAAATGCTGGATCCTGTGTAGAGAATCTCAAACCAGATGCTGGTTGTTTAAATATACCAATCTCTGATTCGATCGCATAAGAAACTTGTGTATATGGACTATTTATAATACTTGCAACAGTGACATCAGAAAAATCTTTTATTTGTGTATTACCATATTGGGAATAGTATCCTTCATTAGGATCTGGATATGTCAATCTTGAGTCATCTTCTAGTCCATTAGTAGTGAAAGCTGGTGTACCATCACTATTAGAATATTTAGTACCTGCCACAGATGGTTTAAATGTAAACTTATACCTCTCAAGGTCAATTAAATTGAACCCTGCTCGCCTTACTGAGCCATCAAATGGTTGCGAACTTCTAATTGGTAGGTTTACCTCTGGGTTTCTAACAGGTTTTTGTAAATCGTATGCAGTTCTATTAGCGATTTGTAGTTTTTCCTCGTGTTCAACTACAAGTGGAGAGAGTTCTAATAGAGCAACTTCTGCTGGAGACAAGTTAGGGAACTCTATCTCACTAACAAAGTCAGAAGTTTGTATTCTTAAATTAAGAACAGTATCAACTAATGCTTCTAAGTTGATAACGAATATTTGTTTTGCTAAGTCTGGTCTATGTTCTGCTGCAGTATTAGGTCTAAAATTACCAATAGCTTTTAATCCACCTTGTATAATAACTTGTAAGAGCAAGTCGACAAGGTATCTTTTCTTTTCTGTATCATTTATATCTCCACCAACTGCATTCAGTATAGTTTGAATTTGTACTTCACCAAATAATGCTAGACCGATAGGGTGTAATAATTTTTTAACAGCATCTTTGTATTGGTCAATAGACTGACCAACCTGTACAACATATGAGAAGTCTTGATAGAATCTAGAGTCTTGTATTTTTTTAGATGACTCTGATACAAACCCATCAGCATTCAGGTATCCACCCAAGCCAGTACCAGTTGCACCAACTGAAGTTGTAATAGCTGGATAATTAATATCAATAATTTTACCACTACCACCTGAAGATGATGTCACAGTATTATTATCTGCAAAGAAACCTGAGTTCTCTTGAACAAAAGTTTCACTAACCTCTGTAGTTAATCTACCACTTCCATCTTCAAGAGCGAATGGTAAAAATACATTTGGGTTATCTACTTTTAAAACTTGTTTATTAGGATCGAAGATGTTTACAGTTCCTGTACATACCTGTTGGTTTTCTACTAACATCTTATCGCCTGTTTCTAGAACTATAGAATCTAATCCATCTTCACTAGCAAAAGATTGAGCATTAAGTGTGACTGTATCACCTGCGTTAAATGAGCCAGTGACATTTTGTAGAACAGCAATAGCTGGTACAGAAGCAATAGGTGGAACTTTATAGTCAACACCGAATCTAGATAATTCAATCTTTCTTAACTTACCAATAGAAGTAGAAGTTGCTACAACCTTGGCACCTGTTCTATTCCCACCTGTTGGTGGAGACAGGACTGGTAATCTATCATAGAATGCACCACCTGTTAAAACTGTGACTTGTTTAATCGCTCCTTCTTCTGGAGCTTCTTGTAAATCAATATCAAATCCATTTTCTTGTAGTAGTGTTCCTCCACCACCTGCGTTTCCAGATTCTAATGATACTGAGTCTCGGTCAATGTTAGTGACTGCAGCACGAGCAGATAATGCAGAATTGGATCCAGGTCCACCTGTACCTGTATTATCAAAAACTATTTCATCATTTATTCTATAACCAGATCCTGGGTTTTCAATTGTAACACCTGTAATAGAACCAGAGTCAATCTCAGTTATCTCTCCTCTAGCTTCAGAGCCTGTAGGAGATACGATTGTAATTAAGTCACCAATATCATAATAAGATCCACCATCAGTAATATTGAATCCAGTAATAATTGAAACAACTGTAGCAGTAAGATTATTTTGAGTGACTGGAGCAGTAGCAGTAATGCTACGAACAATAAACTCATCCTCTGCCAAGAATCCAGGTGCAGTAATAGACTCATCATCCATAGTTAAGTCAGTGACTGTCTTGTTTCCTATCTGAGTTGATACTGCATTCTCAACAAAACCTGTGACAGTTCTAAATGTACCATCACCAACTGGTTGGACTTGAGATATAGTTGCACCAACTAACTCTAGTGGCGAACCACCTGTAGTATCTGTAATACGAATGACTGTATCAGCTGACCATGTTCCAGAAGATGGTCTTAGTAATGCTGTCTTTGGAAAAAATAATTCTGCGTCTTCGTTAAATAGGATACGAAATAAAAACTTATAAGATTGTTCTGTACCTTTGGATCTATAGATATCTTGGATTCTCTTAGCCAACATCCTTTTATCACTAAGGACTCCCTCAGGTATAGGTTGCATAATCTCATTCTTAAAATGCTCGATAAACATATCAACTGTTGTATCAATGTCACGAATGTTTTCTAGATGAGACTGTGGTAGATAAACAGTTTGCATCCATTCATAGTATGCTTCCAAGAACTGTTTGAAATTAGCCGAGTCGTCTGTAATAAAATCAGGTATCTGATTTCCAACTACAGTTGAGACTTTTGCTTTTACAGAACTTGGCATTTATTTACCTTACTTGCGTGTGTACATAATCAGCAGAAGAAGTAGATTCTCCTGAAGCGACTTTATCTGCGATCGCTTGAACGATGATGTCTTCATTTGCAATACTTGCTAATTGGTTTCTTACTGATACTACATCATAAGAAGCTGGTTCTACAAACATATGTACTTTACCACTTGCTAATGTCGTACCACTAATTGATAAATTGGTTAATTCTATTTTTCCTGTTAGATAATTTACAGTTCCTACACTATTCGCACTATAAACTTTTTCGTTTCCTGTTGTAAAGTAGTAAGTAAATATATTTCCAAGTGCGTCATCCTCTAAAAAGAAAGTAAGATTAGATCCACTTAGAGTAAACCCTGTAGAAGATATTGCTACATATGCTCGTAATGATTTTGCGTCATTATAGATTGGGTTGTTTACAGGTAGTGTATAAGTTGTTGCTACATTTAATGTAGGTGTTATAATTTTTTTAAGATTAATTTGTGTAGAGTTAGAAACAACAGAGCTATCACTTGCATCTATTTCTCTACTAAGTGCTGAGAATCTGAATACTGAATCGAATTTATTTAAGTTTGCTGTATTAAAGTTTTGTATAACAGCACTAACTTGTGACGCAATAGTTTCTTTTGCTTTACTTGTTGTGTTTTGATTGTAATATACTTTACTATCTACAATAATGTTTAAATCATCAGGGTCTACAATCTCAGGTATAACTGATACAAGGTTTTTAGATTTAATTATATTGTTTGTGATATTTAACTTTGTAGATTCAGTAAGAGTAGTTCCTGACTTTGGCTTGATAGAAATAAATGCTTTACCGAAAACTGGTGGATCGTTTTCTTCTCCACCCCAAACTGATATAGCATCTACATTATCATATAGTTGTGGCAGTATAACTTTATAATCGTCAGCAGTCACTGCTCTGTTTTGTGCTGCGAAACTTTTAGGTGCATTAAATTTAATTGAGTCTATACTTTCTTGGTCAGCTCCACCACTTGCAACAGAAGTAGTTGTGATATTTAAAGTTGCTGAACCTAGACTTCCTCCAGTGTATGTAAATAACTTAGCACCATTGGCAGCAGTTAATGATGAAACACAATAATTAATTCTAACTGTCGCACCATTCGGTGGTTGGAATCCTACAGCTCCATCACCAAACTCTACTTCGTATAAACCATCTTCAACTTCTTTCGTAAAGAATACTCTAGACTGTGGTCCAGCATTTACAATGTTATCAACTAAAGTATAACCCAAGAAGGATGCGTTGTTTGGATCTTCTTGTATCTGAACTCCTAGTGTAGTCATGTCTGCATTTTTATTTGCAACCAAGTATCTAGTATTAGAAGCAACAGTATAAGTGTTGGTCACCATAGTTCCTTCTGTTAAATTTATATTTGAAAAAGTATAGGTGTTATCTGTTGCTCTACTTGCTGTGATTGCAGCAGTAGTTTGGAAAGTATAAGCTGTTCCATCTATAGAAGATGAAAAGGTTGATGCCTTTGGTAGAGTAAGAGTATCAGGATTGCCTGAAACATTTGATGCTACAAGTTGAATAGTAGCAGTTGGACAGATAGCAGACTTAGGTGTATAACCTAACATCTTTGCAATACTTACAACCGACTCTCGCTTCGCAGCAGAATCTAAGAACATCTCATTTACTGACATGTTATGATACAGTGCGTTGTAGTGTGTATTGTATGCGAGCAAATCTAGAAGAACTGAAATCCCTGCTCCTTCAAAATCGAAGTCAGTAAACTGAGATTGTCCAGATAAATAATTTTTTAAATTAGTTTTGATGCCATCAAAGTCTAACTCAGCAACTTTGATTCTTCTATTTTGTTCAGCCATCTTTATTCCTTACTTTCCTTGCCCTCTATATTTCTTAAAGGATCTGCGTTTGTTTTTATTCATAGTAGATAAACCAATCTTTACTTTTCTACCACGACCACCTCTACCCTGAGAAGTGGATTTTTTTGTTCCTGTATGTAGGACAAAGTTTTTTGCCATTCTAGCCATAATATAATTCTCCTAAAAATTATCTAGTTCGTTCTAATGTCAAGTTTACATCTATTGGTGTAAATGTATTTCTAATTTTAAATATGATTCTTACATCTACAGCAGTATCATCTAATGTGTATCGTATCTCAACATCAATTAAATCTACTCTTGGTTCGAAGTTAGTAATCGTATCACTAATAGTCTTACGAAGTATCTCTTTCGTCATAGGTGTAGCTGGTTCAAACAATAATGAACGAAGCGAAGAACCTATCTCAGAATGAAATGGTCTCTCGAAGTTTTGAGTAAGCACCAAGTTCTTTACTGCTTGTTTTACTGCATTCTCATCCTTCTTAAATCCAACATCTCCAGTCACTGGGTGCGGAGTGAAGTTTAAATCTAGGTCTGCAAACTGTCTTGTACTACTTGGCATACAACTATTTAGTTCTCATTTAATCAGAAACACCACCTGGAAGTGTAGTTGCCCATAAATTTGTTCCTTGACTATTACTCGCAAAGGTATTCGTTGCTGGAGCAAACATTTTAAAGATTAAATTAATCGTTGGAATAAAAGACATAGTATCATAATAAGACTCACTACCATCGTTTTGTCTATATGCTTGTCCGATAACTTCTTCTTCTTGATATTCTCCATAATAAAACCAACCAAAGAACCAGAACCGACCTTCATACTTTGTGACAGTCCTCGTTAGATTATATTGCTCATAGTAGTCGCCATCTTTTATATTTTGAAGCTGTGTACCAGTGCATGCATGTCCTGGCACTAGCTGACTTCTACTCGTACCACAATCTATTTTAATATGCACATAGCCACCTAGAGTTTGGTCAACTCCTGTATCAAATGTCACTCGTGAGTCTGTTTGTAAATCTACACCACCATCAGAAGTTGCAGATACACCATCAGGTCCAATATCATTTACTGACCACAGTCCTCCCCAGTTTACATCATGGTCAAAGAAGGTAGTGTTCTTTAGAGGTTGTATAAAACTCCCTACACCTGGACGATGAAAAGTTGGTCGCCAACCAAAATAAGAAAAGTCTTTTGTTTGTGCTGGTCGTAAATCAGGATTTCCGTTTGATAGTTTTGCTCGGAAAAACCACAGATGCCAGATAGAACCACAGTTGCTAGTGTAAGGTTGCCCATTTATATGTTGCTTATTTCCATAGGTGCTAAAGTTTTCATCACCAGCTTCTGCTGGGGTGGTAGTATATGCTCCATATAAATGATAAGGTCCAGTCGCTGCTTGATAACTATACTCTTGAGTTGGAGTAGTAGAGTAATCATGTGGAAAAGCATCTGTTGATATTCCATTTCCGTCTCCTGGAAAAGCATAACCAGATTGTAATTGTCGTGTAGCAACAGCATTATAGTTATAACTATTTTGTTGGAACTGAGTACTTGCCATTCCAACTGTTAAGTTTGGTATATCAGCTTGTCGTTGGTTCTGTACCATCTGCTTTTCATGGTCGTAGTGTAAATCGGCTGAGTTGTTTGCACCAACTAGGTTATTAATTTCTTCTCGTATAAATCCCCATACATATCCCATACCTTCTACATAAACTAGATTAACTCCATTTACTCCCCATGCTTGGTTTGTATTAAATGCGTCAGGTCCTAGAGTTCCTCCCATAGGAGTATGACTATAAGTACCAGCATAGGCATAAGGATAAGTTTTTAGATTGCCATTAGTATAACCATTCGGGAGAGTAGGATCGTTGGCTCTTTGATTATTACTTAATGATACATCTTCAAATCCATAAGTTCCTGCTGGTACAGCATTCCTTGAATATACAAAGGCACTTTCAGTTTTAAGCGAAGAGTCTGCTATCGTAAAGTTAATAGATGCCACTTCACTTCCTGCATCTGATACTGATACATTCATAACTTCGCTACCCTCTACTCTAGAGAAGTCGTCACTAATTTTAAAATCAAACTCGTCACCTATAATCCCACCACCGAGATCTCGTAAAGTTAATGTTCCTGTAAAAGGAATCTGATTAATTGGTGTCTGCGTACCAAGATAGTTTGCTATGTATTCTATATCTAATTCGTTAAAGTTGCCTTGACCTGCTGAGATCGTAAAGGGATAACTATCTCCAATAATACCATTAAGAACTTCTAGTCTAAAGTTGCCTACAGTATTTTCCTGTGGTGTTAAAGTCGTAGTAGAGAATAAACTGAACGAAGGGTTTTGTGAAGTATCGGCTACAGCTATGGATAAATTATCATCACCCAAGAATGGAGTTTGCGTAGTAATCGTAATCTTAAAATTTTCTGTGCCCTCTGTGACTTGGTCGTTAGCAAACTTAAATGCTTTCGTATTCTGAGAGCCAACTACAAAGTTTCCAGTTAGAGGAGAACTCTCAGCCACTACTAAGTCAGCAAGTGTTATACCTGTGACAGTATAAGGTACATTCGTTCCGTTCGGTAGATTCTGAGTAGACAGTGTAATCGTAGCGACATCACCCTCGTTGCAAGTATTACCTACAGAGGAAACAAGTTGATAAGTAAAGATAACTCCACCGACTGGAATGTTTTCTCCTGGACCTCCACCACTACTAAACACATTCGGACTGCCTTCGGCTACTTGTGTGCAAGTCGGATCTCCGACTCGTCCTATCCTTTTACCATTCGCAAACACAGTAGGATCTCCAGCTTGAATACCGATAGCATGTCCAGGACAAGGACTGCCTGGAAGTAAGTGCTCAGTATTCAGGTCGCCCTCTCTACTGATACCTATACCATTGGCTTTTACATCATCACTACCCTGTGCTCGTTGCGTAGAACTACAGTGCGTGACATCTGCATCGCCTATTCTCGTGACTGCTGGCATCTTAGCTTTAACTCCTCTAGTTTTCTCGGGAAGGTGGCAAGGTACTCGTGGTTATGATTGCCCTCGTCGTCCTCCTCGTTGGGTTTAAATAATATAACCTCTATAATGTTATCAGGGATGTCTTCGTACCGAGCAAAGATCTTAACCTCTCTCGGATTCTCAGCTGTAATTACTTCGAAACGACCTCTCATAAATATTCCTCTCGTAGCCAAGCGACTATCTCATCTCGATATTCTTCGGGACAATGCTCAGCCATGCCAAGCTCATCATTAGCATAGTCGTATTCTGCCAACTGCGTAATCAATCCATTAATGAGTTCGGGAGTCGCTTCGTCCTCAGTACCAGACAGCTCAGCTATCTTTTCATTAAAGTGTCTCTTTACCAAGTTTAAAGTAGTTAGTCTCATATCTTACTCCATTGTTCTCGTATCTTAGTTGCGGATATACTCTCCGTCTCCTTATCTAAATGTTCTTCCTCGATCTTATAACCTACATCACGACCATAAGTTATATGGGTAATGTTCGGCACAGGTATGACCTCGTATTCCCGACCATACTTATAACCAGCCAAACTAAGTGCTCCTCGTATTCGGGCGATCCTATCCTTAATACCAAGAGGGTTGCTCTCGGAGCCATCAGACTCTCGCAATAGTATTACGACTTGACCAGTTTTGGAAAGTGCTCGCTCAAATAACTTTGTATGCCCATCATGCCAGGGTTGAAACCTGCCAAGGAGTTGCGTAGTTGCTTTGCTTCTATCCATTGTAATACCTCCACATCGGAATTGGCTGGATCCTGCCAAATGTTATTGGTGTCCTCGTACTTCGAAGACTCTCGTGTGTTCATCCATATAATGAAGTCGGGACTCACTAACTCTCGTAGAGCATTTGTAGGACAAACGAAATCTAATATACCATAGGGCATTCTACTCATACGACTTGCCTGAGTAATACGACCCTCATAGCTAAAGTCCCAGTCGCCATAGTATCCTCGCATCGTGTCGGCATTATAGTGTGGAACATTAAAGTGATATGCCAGTTCTTTGGCTAAAGTAGTCTTGCCAGTTCCAGGCAGACCCATGATAAGTATGTGCTTCCAGTGTACGGACTTTGATATGCGACTTCCTTTCAGTTGTCCGTTGAAGTCTTTGTCTAGTGTTATACCCATGAACTCTCCAGAGAAAAAAATATGCAGCCATATAAAAGACCATGCAATGTTTCGGCACATGCTCCTGCAAATATAATAGGGGTGTTATGCACGAGCCACTCCCAAGCGAGACGTGCCACTCGAGTCAGACACACTGCCAGTCTCTGCTATGTACTGTAGGTTGTCACCAAGTTTGATGTGGTCTCTGAATGTTGCGAAGGATTCTCTGTTGCCATTCAGTCGAAAGCTGATGTGAATCCAACAACTCTTCTTGCCATTGTAGTTAAGAGCAATAGTGTCGAATCCATATGGGAGCTTCTCTATCAGTGTCTTGGCTGCATCGAATGTCTCTTGTCTATTGAATCCATCAAGTCTTATGTCGATGGCTTGTCCTGTGTAATGTAGATTCCTTCTGCTACTGTCCTCTATGTCCTCTCTCTGTCTGTACCCTGCTAGGATCTGTAGGTTAGGGAATAGGTCGAGTGCTGGCTCTAGGATAGCTTCTGCCACTGCCTTCATGTTCTTGACCAGTCGCTGCTTGCTGTTGGCTCCTCCTCGCAGAGTCCTTGCTCCACCCTTGGTGAAAGCACTCAGCTGGAAGCGACTGCTCAGCTGTAGCTCTGTGGGGAACTCCTGCAATGACTCAATGACAGCATTGCCCTTCTGCCTATACCTAGTCTTGGTGGGGTTGATGGATGGGGTCTCTGTGGAGGACACTGTGCCAAGGTCTAAATTCTCCTCCCTATATATGCCCCTGTCAATCAGGGTCTGTCTATACTCCTCTCCAGAGCCTTCGTCAATAGACTCGTAATTATTCGTATATCTAGCACTGCGTGAATTTACCTCTAGCTCTGGAATGCTTGGCTGTGGATTGGTAAGGAATTCAATAGGAGTCTCTGGAGGAGTCGGATTTTCAGCTAGTGTTTTTGGAGTCTGAGAACTAGTCTGATTTAGAGGATCGTTGAAACGAACTTGCGAACCATCTATATGCGTATTGCCAGAGGAGAGCGAAGACCTCTGTCCAACGATCTGCTCGATAAGTCCTTCGCCAAAGTAGTAGTCAGCTTGTCCAATTAAGTAATATCCTGTGGTGCCATCTACGCAACGACTAAAGTTCCCACCAAAATGCTCCGAATAATTTCCTCTTCGCACATGTATTCCTGAACCGACTACATCAAAGGTCTCATTTCCACCGATCTGTATATCACTATTGCCAGCAACTCGC
>Ga0209645_1000551_pt1 | contig 19252 bp, 12 predicted proteins | sample ETNvirenome_6_30_FD_184070 | JGI IMG/M metagenome (GOLD analysis project Ga0209645, IMG submission 184070) | Marine viral communities from the Pacific Ocean - ETNP_6_30 (SPAdes) (version 2) | ecosystem: Environmental > Aquatic > Marine > Oceanic | place: Pacific Ocean | collected 2013-06-19
CTTTCATCAATCCTTGTCACCTTCGCGAAAGGTATTTTGCAGAAGAATGCGTCTGGGGCATTACCTAAATCATTCTTGTATTGCTTCGCTTGAACCACATGAAGGTTACTGTCACCCCCTGTGGTGTATTCCGCAACAGAGGAAAGAGGGTCTCCAAGCTCAAAGGTGGAGCTTACTTGACGGCTGGCATCGCCGCTCACACCTAACTGAAATCTGTCAATCTGGTAGTCAGTTATATCTACCGACCCAGCTATGCCAAACAACTGAGATAAGGAGAAACCAAAGCCAGATGTAATGACGTTAGCATCGTCGTAAACTAACTCCTCTTCACCGTTTGCAACCTTGTGGATGGTGAGGTGTCCTCGCATATTAACCTGATCTACAAACGATTTATACATTTTACAAGAAATTAAATTTTACTATGAAAGTAGGACCTTTGTTAGTCAACGACCCCATATTATAGCCACGCTGAAGGCCACCTTCACCTGCCTCAACATGACCAGTAAACCCATCATCTGAATGAATCATAAGATTGTCCCAAAAAGTAGCTTTGGAAACTAACTTATATATTCTTTTATTATTTAGTTCATTCCCAACACGAACATTGTTTATGGGATTCCAAGAATAAGGCGGATCTATTGATGCAGCCAGCATGGCCTTAACGTCGATACAGTAGACACCTATATGGTTTACCCCTCCAAACATGGCCAGGGTAACCGCATCCCCTTGCTGGGGGACAATTGCTATGGCTGTGCTGGATGCCATCGGGTCAATACCGTCTGAGAGCGAGCTAAATACCACACACCCGTCCACCAAATTAGCCAGCACATCGGTTTTTGCAAGAGCACTAGTTTGGCTAACTTTTATGAATCCATTCTTGTCAACTACCTTATTCTTGTTGTATATTCCGCTAAGAATACCACTGGCAATATGACCTCCACCTCTATTAACTAAGACAAAGATCCTACCATCTTCAGCGGGAGGGGCATATCCTCCTAAAACATTCCAAGCACTACTGACCGAACTATCCATGTAAGCGTTAGGGTAGTGACCCAAGTCCGGCAGTGTGGCCGAGAATGAGGAAGCGTTGGTTGTAAGGGTGGATTTCTGCTCAAGCCTTGTGTGCTCAGGGGAGGGATAGTCAGCTAAAGAATTGTAAGTATCTATGAAATGTAATTGAGTGGCACTGGGTAGGTAAGAACTGACGTAGTTACCAGAGTTTTTGAAATTCATACCCACTACAACCTGCTCAAGGCTATCAATGGTGTTAAAAGTAGCGCCACTAACCCCAGAGGCCACTACACCGTCTATGTATTCAAGATGTGTGGTGCTTGGGCTATGCGCGTGAAAATTGTAACCCGCAGCGTCTTTACCGAGGGTGACGGCCTGGAATGTATAGTTAGAAGCATCTAGGAAGTGCTGATTAACCGCACTCAAACCGGGATTAACCGTGAGTATGTCAGTTATTATTTCTCCAAAGCCATCTACAAACATTTAGTTAACTCCCTCATCTACGCCACCTTCATATATTTTTATCTCATTAAGAGTTTCGTTTTGAAGTGATGGGTTAAACCATGTGGTTTTAAATCTATAGGTCAGTTTTGACCCACCATGTGTACCCATTATAGTACTAGACTTAGTATCGTCTCTTGAGGTCGGGCTAACGGTTTCTCCCTTGCCAGATAATTTGTTAAAGTATTTAAATATTGCTAGAAGCTCTTCCGGTGTAACCTCTGTGCGTATCTCAACACCTTTGTACTGAGGAACATTTAACTCTAGCAGAGGGTTCGACTTTGGACCTGTGGTGTGCCTTTCAGAAAGTTTTTTCATTGTTAAGTCTTTAATAGAAGCTTTGTCGAACAGGACAAAACTTTCTGAATCTCCAGGAAGCATGAAGAATTCAACAATGTAGTTCTGAGTCTTTCTATGTAAGTCACCGTAGGTTACTTTGTAGTCTCTCGGCTCTAATAATTCTTTATTTCTAGTGTCGAATCTAATGGTATAATTTCTAAAGTCCGACTGCTTAAGCTTGGTAACTGGTGACTTTATCTCTTGAGCCACAACGTCTAAACATTTAAATTCAGAACGCTCTGGATTATTCACAGGCTTTACCGAAGTCGGGAATGTGAAAATGTGACCATAATCACTTGTTAATTGTTTTCTAGTAATAGTTGTACTATGTTGAATCCAACCTTTGTTTGGGACAAACGACCACATGTTGTCACCTTCTGGCTTTGTGTGAATCCAAACCCCTATACTTCTACCACCTAGATTCCTACCAGTGTTATCTGCCACGAGCGCATTCAAATTGAATTCATAATCGTGGTTTGGCAACAAGAAGTTATTATTCAAGTCATAGGTCCCCTCATCCCAGAGTGTACCTTTAGAAATGTCCATCCTAACTCTCGGGAATGCACCTACAGTTGATTTGTTAAGAATAAATGTTCTACCGAACATGTAGGGATCGTCGCCAGCTTTCTGAGCATTTTTACTGACTTTAAATACAGAGAAAGAGCTTTCCTCATCACCTTTAGCACCACTAGTATGAATAAGCTCCACCCCCTTAACCAGAGCAGAGAATACAAATTCTGGATTTTCCAGAATCATATCATTCGCAGTCTCGGCAACAAAAGAAGATGTTGAGTTGAAGGGGAGAACCCCAGACTTCAATTCCTTAACATCAGAAATAGAACTGGTGACTATTGACCCAATACCATCGTCATTGTATAAAGATTCAAAATCATGATTAAATAGCAAGGGGCCATAAGTGTGTGAGAACAGGGTTGGGCCATCCAGGGTTAACTGCCTAGGGGACAAGCTATTTTGATTGAACTCCTCAACATAAATTCTGTATAGTCTGTGTAAGTCTCTACCAAATTCAAAATTGTAATAATCACCCATACTGGATGGGAAAGTAAACCCTTCTAAGTTTAGGTTGGTTGCATTATTGGCTGTATTTGTCCAGAAAGTATCTGGGAGTAGGTTAAGCTGATCAATTAAATTTTCTAAAGCCTCTAAACCAAACTGGTCGATATTGCCTTCTGCCCTTAATCTGGCTATTTCATTTTCAATTGCGGGAGGACCTGTCTCATTAAAAACTCTAATATACTTCTCCCTTTCAGAAATACGGTGCATTGCCGCATAAATGTCTGCAAGCTTGCCTCGATCATTATACACACTAGAAAGAGAAAACGTCCTACCCCTAGAAGGTAGTGTCGTGTTTACTGCATACCCATAGTATGAGTTGTTCGAATTAAGGTCTTCACATTGCTTCCATATAGGAGGCAAGTTTACGTGGCTACTAACAGGAGTGTAGCCTCCACTAGAAGGATTGTAACCAAGAGGTATTTCGCCACCACCTCCAGCAAGAGTTGCACTTAAACTACCATCCATATCAAGGTAGCTAGGCATGTTGAATCCAGTCCTGTCGAAATACCCATGCTTAGGCATTGCGTTTTTTAAACTTCGTCTTCGAGAGGATCTTCTAGGAATATCGACAATGGAGCTTGCAGATAGAATTCTAGGAGAAACTGCCGACTGCGTGTCTTTTCTATTAAGAACCTGCTGTGATCCTGACCTATGACCTCTCTTGTAGGATCCAAGGAAAAGCCCTGAGGCCCAATAGTTATTGTTTGCAGCCACAACGTTCTCCGTAAGATCAGGAGAAACAAGAGGTAAATAATTGTTATCGTTATAGTGGGTATTATCCACATCCCCAGCTACATCCAAAGAAACAAGGGGAATCGAGTGTGCTGGTGCAAACTTACGAACCATATTAGATGCAATTACAACTGCATCCCCCGTGTCCGTGGTAATTAGACCCTTTTTAGTAAAGTCATAATCACTAGCATTTAGCGAAAGCTTGAAGTGAGATGACTTGCCAGACCATAGTGAGATATATTTTGAATTTTTACTATTTGAACCAGTCACCATGGCTGAGAAGTTTGGAGGATTATTATAACCCGATGTGAATAATAACCATGACCCGTCACGAGGCTCATCGTTAGAATCCAAACCATACTGAGTTAAATACCCACTAACATCTATTGCGAACTGATTACGTACTCCAAAGCAAGTTAAGCGATCAGCGATGAAATCAATCATCTTCTTACTCAACTCTACGTTAACGTAGTAGGGATATTCCTCATAGGGTGGCACTGCGTTAAGATTACCTCGGTAAAAGAAGCCATCCTCAATATTTGGAATATTAAAACTGCCAGGATCGCTACCAGTACCAGAAAACTCCAGGTAAGTTTCATATATAATTCGATCAACGGCCCTACTAATGTTATCATCCATGCTGGATGTGGAGTAACCTAACACACCCATTTGAGAAGCTAAATTAGGAGTCCAGGTGGAGTAGTCTTTAAAGAATTTTGATTCTGTAGCTAACGCATAGTAAATTATATAAGGGACATATGACTCCCATAATTCGACTATGCTGCTTTCAATAGGGAATTGATCCTTTGGGAAAACTGTATTTAATGCAAACTGAACTGCTCTATTAGTCCCCACTGCTTTATAAATATTGGTTGCATTCCTAAGTTGCAGTCTCCATTTATCAGGATCCGTACCAAATAAGTCCCACCCAATTAACTTAGCAAGGAGAGGCAAGTAATCATCTGGGCAATCCTCTAAGTCATAAATGGTAGAGATTTGCTCTGAGAGGTTGTCAACGTCATAAGCCAAGAAGGATAACGCTCTCAAGAACCTTACAAAGGGGCCGTCTTCAATTTTCCTAGCAGTTTTTATTCTTGAATCACTAAAGACTTGGAATTTGTCCCTAACCCTAAAATCTGAATTGTCAGCAAAAAGGGGAGAGTACAGGATATCTACCCAAGTTTTAAGTTTATCTAGTTGCTGAGTACCACTAAGGTCAGCACGAGCACCTGAAGCAAAATATTCATCGGGGTAATATTCTGTGAGTTCATTTCTATAGATATACTCAGTTATCCCCTGGATACCATCAGAAGTATTAACCTTTTTACCTTTGAAAAGTTTATTAACTATAAGGTCAGATACATATGAAGACGGATCGTAATAGGTTCCTGTTGTATTTAAAAAGTATAACCAGGAGTTCTTGGTAACTAAGTAATTATGAACCTGAGCGGGGGTAGATGTAGATAAAGATTTCGGGTTATTTAGCTGGGTTGCAGGTATTAATGTCTCATCTACAAATGAACTAAAACTTTCTATTGTTGTAAACTCCCCGAACCTTTTATTAGTTAAGGGTAAAAGAATGTTATCTTCAAAGTCCTGCGTGGTTATATTAGTAAGATTATTTTGCTTTACAAAATAAGGAGTTATACCCGATAACGTATTTACATTCTCAGAGGAACCTCCAGCAACAGAACTAACATTGATGATAGATGCGATGTTATTCGCTATATCAAGGTGAGAATTAATTATAACATCCGCAAGGTCGTCTGCCTTAGGAGAATGCGCTCTGTCATCCTCATACATATACCCAGGCACAATGTACTTAAATGCATCAAAGTAATTGTGCTTGTGGAAGTTTTTGTTTAGTAAGTAACTTTTTCCAGACATTAGACAAAGGATGTAGTTATGTTTAAGTTATTCAACTGAATGATTTCATTAAAACCAACAGAGATAGGGGACTCCACGTTATCTACACGAGCAAATCTTATATTAGTCTCATTATCCAATAGGTACCTGATAAGGTCCTGAGGCACAAAGGACTCCCCAAAGTCAGTGTTGTCCACGTTGAAATACTCTTGAGTTAACTCTCTAGCGGATTGGATAATTTGATTTTGTCCTAATCTAAAGTTAGAGTCTAATGTGATAACCAGAAAGATATCTAAGGTTCTAATCAAACCATCAACTACTACGACTTCATCGGTAAGCATCTTCTTTGGCTCCAACGACTCAAGAAGTTGTTTCTTGTATTCTTGAGTCGCTCTTCTAAGTTGGGTATCCGAAGCTTTCTCAAGTACAAAAAGATCAATCATATTAGCAGAAGAGAATGCTCTACGAACAACAGCAGAAGACTTACCAGTAGATCCATAATTGGATGCAAAGCTGTTCGCATGGCCCTTGTAATCCTCCAGGGTTACCAACCTGTCCTGACTGCGGTAGTAAAGAGGAGCATATCTTTTAGCACTCTCAATTGTCTCAGAGTTCCTACCACCCGTAGCTATACTGGTGTTCTCCAAAACACCCGCTTGGCCTGTGAAAGTTCTAGTGGTGGATTTTTCGTTAAGGGTTACTTCGACAGGTACATTTATAAAGCTTTCCGCCACATTACCTCTAGTGCCACCGCCAACTCGATAGGTTATAGTATAGCGGTCTCCTACAGAGGGTGCTTGCCCAATACTGTTGTCGCCGAACAAGATAGAAGCTCTAAAGTTCTCATCGGTAGTGACTTGGAATATCTTGTCGCTGCCGCCTGACGCGAAATAAATATTATCCTCTTCTTTGTAAATACCTTGTGTTGATGCAGCACCTGTGATAAATACTTGAGCACTTTTTTCAACAAAGGGCGCTTGACCTAACTGCACTTCCTTGATAGCGTCGGGACTACTAAATATACCCGACTCAACAACTAAAGCGCCCTCTTGAACAATTAAATCGGTGGCAGTAGCCACAGTACCATTACTAGTTGCAGGTACAAGTAAATCCGTATCTGATCTGTCGAGATCAACCGTACCATCACTATTCAGCTTATACATTGTAAAGCTAAGAGAGCCTCCATCCTCGGTAGAGTTAATTGTAAAGGTTCTCTCGGATTCAGGGATGACCATGGCCGAAGCGTCTGTTGCAGTTTCAACCGTTATTTTAGCATCGGCAGCAGCCGCAATTGGACCCTTCATTCGAACCCCAATCAATTCGAGAATTCTCTTGACACTGTCCCTACTCCTAGCAGTCCCTAAAAAATTCTCGTTTGCTAAGTAGTCTACCTTGTTGGACTGAATGTGGCCAAATGCAGACATTAATTCAATTAGTAGTGTCCCAAAGTCGGAAGATTCAAAGTTATTGTAATCTAACGGGAAAGTGGCCTTTACATAATCAATTAAAGATTGTTTGTAGCTTGCGAAGTCAGCAGCCGCAAAGTCTATGAGCTTAGATTTATCCTCTAGCTCCGTAGGTAAAAACTTCAAATAGTCTGACTGGACTGTTCCTGAAAATGCAACCATTAAACTCGGACTCCAACTCTAAAGTAGGGTATCTGTGCGTCATCGTATGCACAGTATAAGAATATTTTTAGACCAGTTTCCCCAGTTCTAGTTACTTGTAGTTTACCTATGGAAACTTTCTTTAGGTATCTACGAATGCTGTTGCTTACGTCATCTTTTATTGCTAAGAAAGTCCCCTCGTCCAAGGGTTCAAATAAGAAATTTCTAACATTGCACCCATAATCCGGCAACATAAACCTTTCACCAGGAACAGTTCTAATAACATCCCTTAACCCAGAGTTCACTAGTTTTGCATTTACTGCCTTAGAAAAATAGCCTCTTTCAGGAGACTTCGGGATCGGATATCTTAGGCCCGCTAGCTCACTAACTTTATTGTCCACAGTCTGTGTTACAGACCTGGGGGCAACTTTACCGTAAACTTTTACTGAATCAGAGACGGTCATAGGAGTTTAACAAATTTAAAGAAGTTCTTATTGGCATTGTAGTTTTGAGTGACCTCAGAACTAGTTAATGGTTCGGAATAGAATTTAATACCACCAATTTTACCTTGGAATCCACTAACGAAGCCACCAAAGTGTGAGCCTGTGAATCCACTGACCGCGCCGTCAGTATAGCCGCCCCCAATTATCCAAGGAGTAAAGAAGGTGTCAAGTCTAGGACCAGAAGCAGAGTGTTCAAATGAACTAGAGAGTGTTAATGAGGGTATCTTTGGGGTTCTCCTGGGGGCAGTACCAAAGGTATCGTAGTAACCAGAGGCTCCAATAAGTTTAGAATCTAGGTAAATGCTAATCTTGTCATTAGGGGGGTCAAAGGTTACTGCTAAGTGACAGAAAGCTGTGCCACAGTCCGAAAACGCAACACCCTCAGTACTGTCTACTTGAGAGCTTACAGGGATTGTAAGGCCGTGCCATTGGGTATTAGTATCATTACAAGGTTCTTTGTTGATAAACCCAAGACTAGAAGAATCATAGGATTGTGTGGGCGCTAAGACAAAGACCGCTGCTGAAGCAGGATTATCCTCTTTATCATTACTGGCACCACGGCCTAAACCACTGGCTGCAAACCTACAGTCTCTAGTGAAGCCCATGATCATCCCCCTAACACAGCCTGTCCCCTCATCAAGAGTCATTACCTCACGGTCTGGCTGAGGGGTCACACCACTAGTAATTCCAGTGTTCTCATTGGCTAGAATCAGTCGATAAAGGCCACTAAGATCTCCTGCTGTGGAGGATAAGTTATAGGAGGAATCATCTAGTAAACCAGAAGCTTGAATCCAAGCTTCGAAGGTGCCCCCTTTTGTAGAGTAGACCAGATCTTGAAGCTCAGTAACAGCAGGGAGCCTTATGTAAGAGTTACTGCTAACGCCTTCCAGGTATGCAATACCTAGACCGTTTTGGAAAAGACTAGACGCATCCCCAACAACTTTAGCGTTGTAATCAGCACCCTTTTCTGAGCTATTGAATAAGCCAAAGTCTAAATCTTTAGATTTTGATGTTTTAGCAGAGAGCAGGTTGTAAAGAGCGATCAAGTTTCTCTCGATAACTGTTTCAGTTACAGGGAGTGACGGAGCCGAAGAGGCAGGAGCATCATGGTCTATGATTGAACCTCTAGCAATGCCCGCCAGAAGTAAGTGGTCAACTACCACAGGGTCTACAGATTCTATCTTCTGAGTATACTTAACTTCTAAAGGCAACACAACCCCTTCAACATCATCCTGCTTAATGACTAGCTTTCTCTGCTGCTCCACATCCATAAGGAAATTACTTCCCTCTAAATAGGAGAAATCATTAACAGGGATTTCCCCAGGATTGTATACTGGGCCTTTTCCATATAAAACAGGAACCTTTACTGCTAGCTCTATTTGTTTCTTTCGTTTATTTAGTTTTTGATCGAAGTAAGCAGACTCAGAAATAAGAGTCTGCTTCATGTTATCAATCAAAATGGTGGCGGACTCATTAGAAATCATTTCAGATATCTCGGAAGAAACATCAAATACCTTTCTGTCTCTCTGCCCTTTAATATTTAAAAGAACTGTGTCGGAGTCATAGAACTTTTGCAAGGCGTTTGACTCATCGATTATCTTAGGGTCAAGAAGACTGTTAAAGTAGTAACGGACATTTTCAGAACTTAATTGATTACCTCTACCCCCAAGGTTTGGATCAAAATCAAGCTTCCAATGTTTTTCCCTCTCCAAAGATTTTCTCTTATTCGCTAACTCCATGAGAGCGGGCATAAGCCCGTTAGAGCTATCGTAGTATAAACCATCAACCGAAAGTATGAACTCACCGTTAACTGCTCTTGGAGGGCCAGCTTGGAGTCTGAAGACGCTTTCCACAGGAGCATCCTCGTCTCCGATGAGCTTAGGCTCTAGATCAGGATTTAACTCTCGCTCACCTAATATAGTATCAATTATCTGAATGACATTAATGGCTTGGGCTTGTCTTTCTTGTGCAGCGGCTAGCTGTGCTTGGGCAAAAGCGTTTTCACCCTGAATGGCTGCTTGGTAAGCTGAGGAGTTGGTTATTTGTCTTCTTTGAGTGCCTTCACCCGAGTTGCTTAGGAAGTCCTGAAGTTGCCCAAAACACTTTTGAATACTTTCTATTTGAGCAACAGTGTTTTGGTAATTCTGATATATTTGTTGGGCGGAACCAGCGACTGCATTAACAGTCCCCATTAAGCTTCCGACAGCTTGCAAGAAAGATGCTCCACCTAATTCTTGTCCAAACTTGTTAATTTCGCTAAAGAATCCAAACTGACCATTCCTGTCTGGGAAGATTGAGATACCTAAGTTTATCTTAATCCATCTCGCGATCTTGTTGATCACAGCTTGAGTTTTAGCCTCCGCATCCTCCATGGCTAGCTTCAAAGGAATTAGCACAGGGCTAGGAATTAGCGAAGCATTAAGAATGTCTAATTCAAAAAGACATGCAGGAACACCAAAAGACAGAGCAAAATCTTCTGCGGGAGAGCTTCCAGGGTCGTTGTTGGATAAAAATGAATTTGAATCGAAGCTTGCCATATCTATGTTATATTTAGTTTTATACTAAAGGAGTATCTCCATAACTATTCGGTACAACCAAACTGGGTACTGCGGGTAGTGGGAGCATGAATGGAGGAGTTAAAACTGGAGCTACACTCGCATACGGAACCATAGCTGTAGCTGGTGCGCCAGGATAACCAACTACTGGGGGAGCGGTCCCTAATACGCTAACCGCCCCGCCATTTACACCTACAGTAGTTCCCGTTATATTTACTGCATTTGCAGCAAACAAATCAATTTGAGTAGCGTTTATGGCGAGTGCCCCCGCAGGATCCACACTTATTAGACCACCCGCCATGGTAGTTACCCCGTTAAGTGCTATTAAAGGAGCATTTAAATCAATCTTAGTAGTGCTCTCAAATGTTATACCACCCGCCCCTAGGCTTCTAACGACAATACCTCCGGTTGTACCATTGACTTGAATCTCTGCCCCAGGGGCAATAATATTTATGTTGCGAGTCGCTAAAGGATTAGCAATCGCGCCAGTAGAACCTGTCCTAAGAGTAATATCTTTATTCTGACTGTGGATTCTAATGTTGCCCGCAGAAAGGCCACAACCTCCTAAATCAAGGGTATTTGCAAGATTAGAAATGTTGATATCATCGCCACCCTTACCCACTGTTATATTGAATGATGCGCCAGCCTCTTGTAATATTGGACCCTGTGCAGTCATGGATATGCTTCTATAAGGAAATAATCCATTAGGTTGACCTTGGACAGTTATCCCATCCATGTGCTCATTGACCAGTTGACACCCCTGCTCTCCAGCAGAAATAGAAGCTCCCGTCTCCGCTTCGAGAGCAACATAGTTTTCTCTTTTACCGTTGCCTAAGTCGCTCTTAAGTGCTAACCCCTGACCATCTGAGTTTGCTATTGTCATCCCAGTCGGTCTCTTATCCTTGCTGTAGACCCCTACAGGACCAGAACCCCGAACCGCTTTAAACTCTTTAATCCGTTTATCAGAGCTTAGAGGTGGATCATCCACAATTGTAGCCACGTAATAAAACTCAGGCTCACCATCTTGAGGGTTCTCATTTTCAAATAAAAGGACATATGAGTCAATCGAGGGGGGAGCAAATATACCTCCATTATTAGCGTTGTAGCTGGGGGAGGTATAGGTCACTGAGACAGCTTCACCCTTACCAGTCTCAACCCAGAAAGAACCATCCTCGGTTGGAGAAATGTCGGATACTACTTTTCCCTTTATAACTTTCATAATAATTTATTATAGGCTCTACTGAACCACAGATTCGCTCTTGGCTTTCAGTTGTCTAGCTATCTCCTGACGCTTACCATCCGATGGCAGTTTTTTAGCGCCAGGACTGTCAGCACTAGGACTCCTTTTAGGCTTTTTAGGATTTGTGGCAGCGGCGGAGTCTGCGAGAATTTTTCTAGTTTTATCAAGTATTGGATCATTCCCTAAGCCATCCTTAACCAGAGTAAATTCAGAGAATGCATCTTCCGAACTTAGGTAGTGCCTTACTCCCAATATCTTATAGCTACCATTAAGAAGTGTAGAGGGTATCCTATCTACTTCGTTGGAAGGTCTTGAAATTAGATTATTGTATAAGCTAAAGAAATAGCTCTTTCTTTCAAAGTAATTTTTCTGATTAAAGAAAGGTAATGTTTTTATATTAATTTGAATTATAAGACTCTGAGCCTTCTGCAAAAGATCCGCATATCTTCTTAATATTGTGTTCGTATCCGTGCTCTCATCGTTAATATATGGGACATCTGCCTCTAACCCACCTTCCTGAAGTGTCCTTAATATTTCACGATAACCTACAATTAAATCTATAAAGTCTAAAAACCTCTCTTTACTATTTTTTAAACCTTGCCCCACTGTCCTAGAATTACTTTTTTCAAGAAGAACTTTAAACTGTTTTACATCCTCAGACTGATTCTTCTCTCCCTCCTCTATAAATTTAAGTAAGTTAAACTTTGAAGTATTAAGATCATCTGCGAAAATGTCGTAGTCTTCCAGATAGTCTACAACATCGTTAACTTCAAAGTTATCATTAACAACAGCAAGCTTTAAGAAGGTATTTAAAACAGGTGATCTTTTACGAGCTTTAAGCGCAAAGTTAAGTAACGCTCCCTGAGCAAGATCTTTCCTAAAGGATACCGACTGGACATTTGAGTTCTTTACACCATGCATAAAGATAAGATCTTTCTGGTTCTCAATATCTTTAAACTCCCTAGTAAAAGGTCCGAAGTCTAACTTTTCTTTGAATGAAGAAGTTTGCTTTCGCTCACGTTTTAAAATTGTGTTTTTAAATTGCTTTTGGTAATTTTCCCAATCGATATTATCTAAAAATTGATCGGAAAATGTAAACTTGTAAGAAGCCTGAGTAAGAGGTTTAGCGCCTTCATCCGCTAAGTATATAAGTTTCTTTATTAGATCTACGTCTCCAAAAACTAACCTGCTCGTCTTTCTCTGCCACGGTATCGGTGTGTTTTCATTGATGAGGTCATTTATTTCAACATCATTAAGTTCAAATAAGGCATACGTAGATGGTTTTTTTTGATACTTCCTTAAACCACCTATAAACTCAAATATGGGATCCAGTATAGTTTTTGGAGTTTTTAAGGAGGGTTCGACATCCATACTCACTGACATCTTTAAAAAACACTCAGTCAGTAAGAAGGCATCATCAAATAAGTCTTTATATTGAGTCATCTTCTCGGCAATGGCCTGACTGTTCCCCTGACGTTCGTTATAAGTTTCGAACTCTTCATAGGCTTTGTTTAGTATGTTGCGATCCCGAACTTTGTTGTTCTGAATCGTTCTTCGATCATCCACATTATACCTACCGTCTAAAGAAGACTCAACCCCAGTATCAGCATCAACAATTGTACCACCTACAAAACTTTGAGTAGGGTTGTTAGACTTAATTTTTCTACTAAACTGGGAGGAGTCCGAAGCGACAGGTTGACTGACGTTTTTAAGATTAGGTTTTCTTAACCTAAGTTTAATCCCAAACTCCTTTAGTTTACCCTGGTAGTTTCTCATAAAGTTTACAGCAGCATCAGCTTTCTTTAAACCAGAGTTAAAAATCTCATCCATATCGTCCCCGAGAATGATCATCACTCGGTTGCGATCTCCGTAAATATTACCTAAATAATTCTTTAATACCTGCCTGATGTAAGTGTTCCACCCTCTCGGAGGAAGTAAACACCGCCTTCTCCTTAAGTTGCTTGGACGAACTAACGGTCCTTTAAGAGGATCTAAGCCTTGATCTAGAGCCAATCTAGGAGAAGTCATTGTAACTTTAGAGTCTTTAGGTAATACTGAGTTAAGTTTATCTCCCGTGCCAAACCCTAGGTTACCATGTAGCTTTTTAGTGTATGTTCTAATGCTTTCAAGAGAACCCATGATGAAACCTAAAGTAATACTCTTTATATTGTTATCCAATTGAACCTGGGCAGAGCCTAAGCTACATTCAAAAGGACCAGCCCACTCATCAAGATTATCACCACTCCCAAAAGAAATGTAGTATTTATTAAGCTTCTCTAACATGCCGTCTAAGGGTATCTTAGCTTTATCAAAAAGATTATACACAGTATTGAAGTTTGACTCAAGCGGGCTAAGGTCAAGTAGGAAATACTCTAAAACAGAGCGAGTCTCTACAAACTTTAAGTTAAGGTAACCTTTACCTTCACCTCCTTGAGGAATATTGAGATCAGCTTCTTGTAAATTTTTATTCCTCCCAGGAGCACAAATCAGCAAATCATCGTCTTCTTCAATACCTTCTAAAGCTCGACTTAGACTATTAAATCTTGCATCGCCAAGGTTTTTAGGCCCGAAGAAAATGCGCTTCATAGTATCAAACTTTTTTGTTACAATTATATTAGGGGTAATCATAAGTTTATAAGTTTGATTCTATCGCCTACATTTAATTGCTGGAAGGGATCGTTGATGTTATTAACCCAGCAAATCATCCAGTCTAGGTTTGGAGTTCCATAAAAAAGATTTGAAATCTTATCTGCCCTGTGTTCGTAGCCTGCGGGTATTCTCCCGATAGTGAACTCTTGTTCTTCAAGACCTTTTATAAAGTTTCGAAACTCAAGAGAAGCGAGGTTGGTGGCAACATCCTTCTGCCTATGTTTTACAATATAGCTACCGATCCTTAAATGATTTTTGTAATCAACCATTAGTTTAACCCCTCAAAGGTTTCATCATCAAACACTTCAATATCATAGTTCATAGAATCTAGGACGTTCTCATCTAGGATAGACTCCCAACCCGTTAGGTTGTCACCCTCTAGGGGATCGCCACGGGAATAATCTCCGAAATCACCTGCCCTGGACTCGATTAAGGACATTGAAATCTTCAAGGTGTGTGGAAGAAGAGTTTCGAGATCATAATTAGAAGTCTTATCTACAGTTATCTTGTAGTCCTCTACTAAACAAGGAGAATTCATATACATCGGACCATGGTTAAGCCTTACCGTGGGCGGTCCAAATACTGTATTCCTAGAGTCATTAAGAACACTCGACCTTACTAGGTTTACCCAATACATCATTAAATTAATGTTTTTATCGGAGTTGTTATCATTAACAACATAAAAGTCTACGTTAGCTCTTGATCCAACGGTTTTGCGGTGCCTCTCAATAGTTGCTTCTTTATTTTCCTGTAGGGTAATTGCTTGCGGAAGCGTCAATCCTAAACTTTTAAGAAACTTAACTTTCTCGCCTTGAGCATAGTTATAAGGCATTGGGGGTCCAGCTTTACCGAGAAACCTGTTCCTTTCGGTCATCAAATCTTTATTCTTTATGGTTTTAAGCATTCTCTCCGAAAAGCCTTCAGTTTCCTGGAGATGGAAGAGGTGTAACAAGTTCATCTCGAAGTCCAATTTTAGTCTTCTAGAGTCAGCACCATTGTATGCGAATAGCTGACCGGCCCGACCTAGGAGGTTATAGTTAGCTAAGTTTGCTTTACCATCTTCACTGATGTTTATATTTTGAAGAAAAGGTAAGTGGGCTCTTGTAACTTCATCGTTTGAACCATAATATTCAAAGAGAAGGAAAGATCTCTCATGAAGCTGTCTGGCTCTGATGGCCGGAACTGGGGTTGCGCCCTCTCTGTAGATGAAGTCACTCATAGTTGTTACCTATCGTTAAGATCTCCTCTCTTTGCATCAACAGCAGCCGCTAGAGTATCTCTGTTATTCTTGCTCTGCAAGTCTCTGATCTGCTCAAGAAGCTCGGCTACCCTGGCGCTGTCGGTGCCAGCTAAGTTCTCCGATTGTCTCCGTACACCCTCAACGATAGACATTAATACAAAGTCTGATCGTCGAACTTGTGCTCTCATTCTAGTTTCAGCGTCACGACGCGCTGCTTGTTCTTCTTTCTGAACCTTTAGCTGTTCTTCGGTAAGCTTTGTATCATCTTCCATGTATTCTTCGTAAAGACCATATAAACCTCCCAAAGCTCCGCCAACAGCCATCCCCACGCCACCAAAGATGGCTCCGTAGCTTGCGCCCTGCAAAGCTCGCGAGCCTACATCCATTGCATCACCTAGGTCTACACCTTCCTTTTCTTCAACGCCAAACTTATCTTTAGCTACGTCAAGACCTACACCAATCGCGCCTGCTGCAAGGCCACCCTTAAGGCTCATCTTCGCGCCCTCCGCTAGTCCTGGGACTAGCATCTTTGCCATAGCTGCTGCTGAAAGGAAGCTACCAGCACTCCCGAGGAGTTGACCGGCAACTTTCTCTTCCCCGCCAGCGGCTCCAGCGAGCATGTCCACGCCCATCCCGGCAGCGCCTAATCCAATTCCTGAGCGAGCAAATGTTCCAAAGTTTCTAGGCATTCTCTCTTTTATAGCGTTGGTTAAATTCTTAAAAGGAGCCATCATACCTTTTGTAGCTTTTGTCTGCGAGACAGCAGCGTTATGCATCATGACATTGGAGTGAGCAACTTGCTGCGTGCTCTTAAGTGAATCAAGGCTAATCTTCCGACTCACGACTCCTGGGCCACCAGCCAAGTTTAGTCCAGACTTGCCGAAGCCTTGCAAACCTGTCATTAAGTTTATCCCCTGAGCTATTTGAAGTAGAGGCACCATGAGTCTTGTTGTTGCTTCAAGAGTTTTGGGAGCAATTTTCTCATAGTATTTGTTTGCTAGCTGCGCCTGATTCTCTAAAGTCTTCGTTTGGTCTTCAGTTGTTGCTAACAGGTCAGCGTCATTAGAGGCTCCTGCTCGAAGCGTCTGGGACAACATCACAAGGTTTGCTGCGTCAGTCTGATTAATTCTAAACTTAGCTGCAATGGTTTCAATTGCGACATCAAAGTCCTGTCCTGCTGTCATTGAGGCTATTTGATCTCCTGCTGAAATCATGTTCGCTCTGATATCTTCAGCAGCAACTGCTCCTTGAGCCATGTTATTGAAGAAATCCTGAACGCCAAGAAGCTCTCTAGTGGGTCGTGTCCCTAAACCACCTTGACCAAGCTTCATGAAGGACCCTATCTGTTCTTCATTTAATCCTTGGAACTCAGCTAAAACTTTACTAAACTCAGTTGCTAGATTAGAGGCCACCTGAGGGCCAAACAACGCAAACTGATTAAAGTCCCCTTGAAGTCTTTTTAGTCCATCTAATAACTGACTAGTTGCGATCTGGTAGGAGTCCGCAGATTCTAAAATAGAATCGTTGAATTCACTAAGTGCATCGTAGTTCCTACCAGTTGCACCGAGTAGGCTTTTATTAACATCCCTAAAAGACTGTTGATCCTGTCCCGTCAGAATTAACTGTTCTGTTAGTCGAAGAGTCCCACCTTCGGTCCTCCTGATTCCAGCACCAAAGTTATTGACAAATGCTTCCGCTGCTCTCAAATACCCTACACTACTATCATTGATTGCGTTAGAGTTTTTAGCAATGATTTTTTCAAGAGTGATGCTCTGCCCTAAAGCTTTTACGTTTATGCCATCAGCTTTCTTTGTGACTTCAGTGAGCTTATTTAATACGTTGTTTTGCTGAAGAATGGAGTTACGTAAGTACCTAGCCTCAGCTATGTTATCCTTTTGTACATCCTTGAGAGTCCCTGTATTAAGGGACAATCTAGTGATAGGATCAACTAACTGTTGTGTGTTTTCGGCGTTGTCCTCCAGCCTATCAGCTAACTGCTGTGCCGTCTGGTTTGCTAGGTCTCTAACTGGGTCTCTTGCCATGGCTATTGTGCTATATCAGGATCTAATAAAGATATTGAGTAAAGATCGTTAATGTATGCGATATCAAAAGTTTTAAATTGACCCTCATTCAGGACGCCTACTAAGCCCTGTCTCCCCTCTCTGCCTAGCAGTCTTCGAGACACAGTAGATTCTTTCATCGCCCTGGATAACTCAACATTCTCATTATCTCTGCCCAGATTTCTGAGGTAGCCGTAATCAATTACTTGATCTGAGGCCCCAGACCTTTTTTTGACCGCTAGATACCTGGATAGAATTCTATTCTTGTACAGATTATTTATCACATATTGGAGTAACTGGTCACTTAATGAGTCCAGAGTAACAACCTGGAGGATTGTATTTAAAGTTGTGGGTGCAAATCTAAATCCTCGTGCCCCAGATCGCTTAGTTGAAACCACAAGACCCTGGTAAACACCATTTTTAGACTCAGAAACATAGCTAAATTGAATCACATCTCCAGGCTTCAGGCCCAGGTACGAAGTTTCTGGTGCCCTAACGATCCTTTCCTCAGGATCTAAGGATGTAATCCTGTCTCTGAAATCTCTGTCAACTCCTCGATAACGTAGCGCCATTGTAATATTTTTGAATATTTCCCATATTTATATACAGAGGCTGGGGGGTTGGACCTATCATCATATATAATAAATTATGAGTAATCTAGAACAGGATTTGATTGAAACAATAGACTTATTGAATTTTACTTTCTCTAGTGATTTTGTAGATAAGTGGTCATATAAGTATGGTAAAAGATTACCTAGTCTATTTCAAATAAGATTACTTAAGTCTTTAGACAGTAGGAAACCTTTAAAAATAGAAACAGTAAATAAATTTCTTACTGTTGATTCAGGCTTTAATGAAGAAGTAGTCTATAGTTTTCTAAGAGACATTGACATCAGGATCTACAGACCTATAATATCAGGAAAACTTAAACCAAGGAATCCGTAGTGAACGATAATTTAAATAAAGACTGGGATGGACAAGGATACACCTTTCACGCAATCCTACTTTATCTTCTTGTTTACATCATCTACTCTTGCAGCACTAAGTGACTTTTTCAGTTCCCTCTGCTCATCTAGACGCTTGCAGACGACATCCTCCGAGTGGAATTTAGGACAAGCCTCCTGATACTCACACCAGTTGCAGAAGATATTTTCCTGAGCCCAGAACTCATCTTTCTTCTTCTTGCGAATCCTCCAGACCTTTTCAATCTGCAACTTCTTCCAGCGTTCCACCTGGAACTTCGTAAACTTAACAGCTACAAAGTTTCCTGTCACCGGGTAGTAGTGAGCACAGAAGATCTTCTCGTAAGGGACATCATACAGTTTATGGATTGCCCAAGCATACCCCTTTAACTGGTTATCGTCCATGAGAGTCTTTTTCCGCTTCTCTTTCTTGGATGTCTTGTAGTCGATGACAAGGTAACCACCGTCCGTCCCTTTAATCACCCTGTCGATAACTCCTACAAAGCTGATGTCGTTCTTCTCATCGAGAGGAATGCTCACCGATTGCTCTGTTGAGAGAGTTTCTCCCATCCTCTGATTCCAGATCAGGAAGTTCTCTAGACAGGCTTTCATCCTGTCGTTTTCATGGAACGGAACCTTGTAAGTGCTTCTCTCCTGCTCTGCGATCCGAAGAAGGGACTTCAAGTCGCTCTCCTTGTAGCCAAGTTCAAATACCTTGTGAATAAAAGAGCCGAAATTCAAAGCGTCTTCATTCTTGGCACCGAATCCCGGCAACCTGTCTACATATCTCAGCTTGTATTTCCATAGGCATTGGTCTATGATGTCACTGCGAGAGGCACTAATATTATTTATAAACATGGCGGATACATCCTTCATTAGAAAGTACTGTTTGAGTAAGTTCCAGTCTAAT
>Ga0209645_1000552_pt1 | contig 19246 bp, 23 predicted proteins | sample ETNvirenome_6_30_FD_184070 | JGI IMG/M metagenome (GOLD analysis project Ga0209645, IMG submission 184070) | Marine viral communities from the Pacific Ocean - ETNP_6_30 (SPAdes) (version 2) | ecosystem: Environmental > Aquatic > Marine > Oceanic | place: Pacific Ocean | collected 2013-06-19
CGATAATATCAGTAAGAGTAAGCTCTACCCAATTGATAGTATAGAGCAGACAATTGGCGACGCGTTTGTCAATATTTCTAACGTTCATCAGCTTATACAAATAGCGGAAGAAAATCCTACCCTTGATAAGTCTGATCTATCAAAGCTCCGTGATACCCTAAAAGGCATGGCAAATTTATTAGTTGATTTTGATGAAATAATAGTTAAAATAAAGGGTAATGATAGGTAGGGTTATCGCTTCAATATTTTTAACATGTAGTGTTAGTACAATTTTAGGGTTAATTTTTAGAGAAAACTTCTGGTATGTCTTTGCACTTGCGTCAATAGTGCAGATTGTAGGGTTTTTATTGTTTCAGCAAATATACACAAATAGACTTGTACGTAAGTTTGAAGAAATAAAAATTATGCAACTAAAAGAAGCAGGTAGGAATATGGTTGAAGTTAGCTGCCCTTGTGATGACGAAAATAAACAAACAGTCGATTTTCGGTTTGATCGGAAAAATGTCTATAAATGTACTAAATGTAATAAGAACTTTACCGCGGTTGCTAACCTACGGACAATGGTAACAACGGATCCGATTTATTTTGATACTAATGGATAAACTAGAGAATATAACAACAGAGGTACCAGCTACAGGGTTTGCTCAGCCTGTTCAAGAGACTGTTAATAAAGAAGATTTGACGTCAAAAATTTTATCTTGTTTTACTGCCGAACAGGTAGAAATGTTTAAATTAGGTCAAGTAAAGCGAGGTAAGAGAAAACTAAACAACACTAATCTTTTAAAAGAAGCATTATACAGAGAAATTGAGACTCTAAATTTAACTAAAAAGGTTGAAGATGATAAAATAGAGAGAGTTGTTAATAGTAAGACGAGAAAAATGCTACAGCAGCAAGTCGACGCTATTATAAGTGTATTGGAAATGTCGACAGTTAATATCGATAATAGACACTTTATACTCGGTATGCTTTTAAGATTGCTATTAGAAGAATAGGAACTACTATATAATAGTAATATATGAGTAATAAAGAAGAAATAGTTGATAAATCGTTAGATGAATTAGAACAGGATAATTTAGATTATCTTGCAAGATTTGCTTGTTTGCTTTATGGTGTTAACGTAGCAGCTGACGCAGCAGAAAAGATGGGTATGGATACAGAGCGTGATAGTAACTGGATTAAGCCTATCTTCTTTCAGAAGTACATTGACGAGCGGTACGAAGACATGAAGTATAATATTAATAAATCACTAAAGGGCTACGACGATGAAGTTTATTCCTGGTAATCAATTTATTAACGAGACGACAAAGTTTGGCCGATACTTTAAACGAGGCAAGGTTTATATTCTTAAGAACATTGCAAAGCAAGACGATAAGATAAAGTATGTCTTTAATTGCGATGGTGAGGATAAGGACATTGTTTTTAATAATGTCAAAGAGGCAGATGAATTTCTGAGCAACTTTTAATAGTAATCACCGTATACGTCAGTATCGTTGGCTGACATATCGAAAACCTCTTTTTTACTTTCTTCGTTGATATCGTATTGATCGTAGTTATCTTTTTTAGGCTCGCTCTGTGGATTGTCACCACCGTCTAATCTACCTGCAAAAGAACTTTCATAGACCTGACTATTACCTGAAATGCTGCTAGTAATATTATTGAAAGGTATATTAGGCTCAAAGCTATAATCTAGACGCTTAGCCTTGACAAGAAAGACGTAATGCCCGCCAAGTTGATTCATAGTAGCGATATCTTGATCCAGCTTCTCCGTTATTTCAAAATACTTCGCCTGCCTGTTGTTCGGTCTGTCATTGCCGAATTCGCTTAATTGAAAAACATCACCAGCTTTAGGCTCAATAACATTGTACTGGGTCTCCCATACGCTAGTTAAATCGTTAAATGTAGTTTCGAACGATGAAATATGTATATATGCCGTTACATCATCGTCACTTTGAAAACCGTACTGTGAGAGTGTTATTGCATTATCATTAAGAGTTGCAGCAATTACAATATCTCTGGGGTCGGCGAAAATCTTTGTAGGCTGCTCGCCATATATATTATCTGCACTTAAAGTGTTAAAGGTATTGACGAAGTAACTTACTTTTGTCCCGAATTGATTTATCTGCTCTCTCCACCAGTTACTAAATAACAATCGCTCAGATTCTTGATTTCCTTTATCCGCAAATCTCCAGCAAGCACTATCATCTTGTGCCATTCCGGGGAAACAATTATTATCATAGGTTATACTCATTTCTGCAAAATAAAGTTATTAGTCTTTGGATCAAACGATAAACGAATACCGGTCTTACCGAGAATTTGTGCCTTATCTTTATGAGGTACAATCTTAAATGTATCTCTTATATACTGCAAATCATGAGGTGTGCATACAGCCATACCTTTATTACTCTTCAATCTTTCAATCTTTTGATTTTTTGAAAGATCCTTTTTCATATAATCAGGTACTAAATTAACCCGCTTACGTTGATATGAAGAATCTGTATCAGTAAACCCGGTACCTCTATGTCTATGTTTAGTATGAAACTCGGAAAAACTATCCATAATAATATTTAAGCAAAAAAAAGCTGCAACCCGAAAGTCACAGCTTTTTTTAAATCTAGTTTTGTTTTATGCGAAGAGCGAACCACCGGTTGTACCAGCTTTACCGCCAACTTTGTTTTGCTTAGAAGTAAGCTTGTGTCCAGCTGAATCTGGAAGGTCTTGACCTTCACCGTTACCAGCTTTCTTTAATTTACCATCTGCTTTACCACCAGAAGCCTTAACAGAACCAACTTTGTTTTGCTTAGAAGTAAGTTTTTGTCCAGCTGCAGCAGGTACTTCTTTGAGTTCTGTTGCTTCATCAACTGTCTCATCTTCATCTTCTTCATCTTGTTCGAACGATGTGAAGCCTTCTTCACTTTCATCTTCATCTTCACCTTCATCATCGTCACCCTCTTCAGGTTCGATTTGAGCTAAAATCTCTTTAAGAGCGTCAATATGAGCAGCTCCTAATGTTACAGTAACTTCACCAGTTTCTTCACCAGGCTCGTCACCAGCATCAATACCAAGGGCGTCAAGCTCTTCGACAGAATCTTGACCGTCCATTACTTCTTCAAACAATTTATCAAAAACAGATTTCATATTAATATTTATACTCTCTTTATAGCTTTTTTCAACTTTTTCATCAAACTTTTCAGAACTATACTTTTCTGGCTCGTAAAGATTCTCCTTATCGCCTTTTTTCTTTTTTGGATCAATTGGTTCTTGTACACCTTCGATATCATAATCCGGATCAGTTGTGCCTTCTTTACCGGTATTCTGGATATCTTTTGCTTCCTTAGAGTTAAGCTCAACAGCACCTGGCCCGGGCTTGGTACCCATCTTTTTTATACCACCTTCGATAGGTCTAGTAGTTTTGCTTTCTTTGATAATAGAATCGCTGTATATATTCCATATATCGGTTAGATTATTTTTATTCGCCATGTAAATATTTATTATAAGATGACCAAAAATAAACAAAATTATATGAATAACCCTAATCTGCCATCGGTAGGCGCGGAATTCGAATATACCCCGAAGCAGATAAATCAGTTAAAGAAAGCTGCTAGAAATTTATTATACTTTGCTGAGAACTTCTTTTACATTGTGTCGCTAGATGAAGGTCGTCAAAAAATTAAGTTACACTCCGCACAGAAACGATCTCTTCGGAGAATGAGAGACAACCGCTTCTTTATATTATTAGCCAGCCGCCAGATAGGTAAGACGACTATGATGACGATCTACGCTCTATGGATAGCGTGTTTTAACCAAGATCAAAGAATCCTTATCGTGGCCAATAAGGAAGGTACAGCTATTGAAATAATGCAGCGAATAAGAATGGCGTATGAAGAGTTACCTAATTGGCTTAAACCGGGTGTGAAAGAATACGGTAAAACATCAGTTACTTTAGCAAATGGTACAAGGATTGGTATATCTACTACAACAGGTACCGCTGCTAGAGGTCAATCTGTTAACTGTCTTATATTGGATGAGCTTGCTTTCATCGAACCGCATTTAGTAGATGAATTCTGGAAATCTGTATACCCAATTATTTCATCGTCAAAGAAATCAAAAATCTTTATTGCATCAACAGCTAACGGGACAGGTAATTTATTTTATAGATTATATGATGCTGCTGAAAGAGGTGACTCTAACTGGGCGTATGATAAAATCTTATGGAACGAAATACCTGGTAGAGATGAAAAGTGGAAGAAGGATACTATAGCATCTATCGGATCTATGGAAGCTTTTAATCAAGAGTTTAATTGCGAGTTCTTAGATTCAGGCGAAAGCTCATTAAATGAAGAGTTATATGCAAAGCTAATACAAAGGTCGCAGGAGCCACGCTTTGTTTTCGATGAGGGTAGTTACCTCTTATGGGACGAACCTGGTAAAGACGGTATATATGTAGCGAGTGTTGATACTTCCGAAGGGGTAGGGGCTGATTATTCTGTAGTGCAAATATTTGATTACAGCGACCTCACAAATATTAGACAAGTAGCAACATATTGTAACAATACTATATCCCCTTATAACTTTACCGAAAAGGTATATGAGATATTACAACATTGGGGCAATCCGCTAGTCTGTATAGAGAGAAATAACTGTGGTGCGCAAGTAGTTGATAATCTAAGCCGTACTTACAATTATGAAAATATAGTATCGTGGGGAGCATCAACGGCAGGTAGAGCAAAAGGACAGCTAGGTATTATAGCGCACACAAATACCAAGCATAAAGGTGTTACTAATATGAGATACTGGGTTAATGAGCTTGAAAGTGTTGAAATACGCGATGTTAATCTAGTAAAAGAGTTGAGAGATTTTATTAGATATCCTAACGGTACTTGGGCAGCAAAGCGTGGAGCTGGTAATCACGATGATAGGGTTATGTCAATGATATGGAATCTAATTATTCTAGAAGATGAGGTTGTTAAAAAGTATTTTGAAGTATCTCAGTTAGATAAAAATAATAAACCGTTACAGATTAAGCAATTCGACTTTGGGATTAAATATTTTATGAACCCGACGTCAATGTATAGTAATGAAAAGGATGGAAGCATGGATAGTACTTCACCTATTATAATAGGCAATGCTATGAATCAAGATTCTGATCTAGATCAACTTTACAACGCCGGCTTTAGACCGCTACAATAATATGTCGATAAATCAATCACAGTTAAATAAGAGTAGATTAGATAAGTTTTTAATGGTTATCAACTTACCTGATTCCTTGAAAGGTATTAACACGACAGATCTAGGTACCCGTGCAGATAAGAAGGTAAATGAGAATTCTCTACAGTTTTCAGTTTACGGTGCAGTAATTCCAAGTGTTACGGTACCGGAAATTACTGAACAATATGCGGGTCAAAGTTTTAAAATCTCCAGCCATGCGAGACCAGCCTATAATAATGTTACGGTTAATTTCACCATCGATAACAAGTTTAATAACTACTGGGTTTTATATAAATGGTTGGACTTGCTTAATAACGATAAAGGATCGGTTTTTGATATAGATGATTTATCTAAAACGCCGAAACTACCAGCTGTTAGTAAGAGTAAAGAAAGATCGTCTAATCCACCAGATTTGTATATGGCTGATATGACTCTTTACGCTAAGGATGAGTTTGATAAAAACGTTGCAAAATTTCTCTATAAAAATGCTTTTCCGGTTAGTTTAGGTCAGATTAATTATAATTATCGTACAGAAGGTGAGATCGAAACGACATTTGAATTTGCATTCTCTCAGTTATTAGTGGAGTTATTATAAATTTTTATTACTGAAAACCATAAATAATATTATGGGACGTACAATTCAATCACCTGGTGTAGAGATTAAAGAGATCGATTTAAGTTTGAGACCAAACATAGCTACTGGTACAACAGTACTAGCTACTGGTTTTGCAGACAAAGGACCGACCGATGAGGTTATTCAAGTTACAAGTTTAAGCGAATTTGAACAAATTTATGGGGTACCAACTACCCCCGCGGAGAGATATTTCTATCATACCGTAAAACCGATTTTTAACTCACAAGCTAATATCATGACATACAGATTACCGTACGGTAGCGATACCGGTGAAGGTTTTGGTAATTCATTCGGAGCATTAGCATATCCTGTTGTGCCTGTAGCGTTATCTGCTAATAGCACTACTTTAACGGCTTATAGCTTAAGCAGTTACAATCAACCGTTATATGATAACGGTGATGCAATTCCTGTTGTCTATACTTTCGGCAAACCAGTACATTATGAACTCACAGAAGTACAGTATAACAACATTTTGAAAGGTGATGGGTTTACCTGGAGCGAGGAAACCGCAGGGCACTCAGATTTAACTGGGTTTAATGACCTACAGAAGGCTGGTATGATTGTCCTTAACAAAGGTCAAACAACCGTTAATACAAAATTTGAAGGATTTTACTTCGGTGCAATTGATAATTCAAATATCAACGACGTCACTGATTATGACGGTATTCTTACAACTGAAACGATAACCAAGAGTGCTGCTGTAACAACTAGTTATACCACACTACCTACACCGCGTCTAGGATTTTCATTATCTGCGCAGAATAACGCTCTAACGAACACCTTCGGTCAGGAAGATGACAGCGTTTCTGAAATAATGGAAAATCTAGCTCAGTTCGACCTTTCAACATCGTTATTTGACGATACGCTTTCAATCGGATTATTCAAGTTAAGACAGTCGGTTTTTGCATCTGATGTGATTAAGCTCGATTACGTTTTATCAGAAAGCTATGTCGGTTCACTTGATTATCACCGTCAACAGCAATCACAGACCGGTGGATCCGCTCAATCGTTCTTTATAGGCACGAAAGAGGATCAATCGCCGAACATTACTATCATGGTTAACGAAAACCTTTCGCGTAAGAACGGAGATACGTGGAGAGGTTTAGATGGTAAGCCTGTTAATAAAGTAAGATTAGCGAGAGGATTAGATACTAAGTTTAGCCAACTTTCAACTACATATATTCCTGAAGATTATCGTAGCTTAACAACAATAGATGCATCTGTTTCTGCAGAATTAATAGCTGCTGAAGAAGGTAATCAGGCTAATAGCTTATTTACCATCGGAGCATATAGTGCGCCAAATGCTAAAGGTGCATCAAAGGATCTTGGGTCTATTCCTAAGAAACTTGATAGATTGTTAGATACTATTGAAAATCCTGATATTTATGATATTGATATTACTGTAGAAGGTGGGTTAGGTACTATTAACGCTGCTCGTATAGAAAATGGCGATAGTAAGTATTTTGATGATACAGCCCATGTTGAATTGTCATCGTATTATACTTCAGACCCGACTACTATTGATAATACAGATTACAGAGATAATTGGAAGACTATCTATAATAAGTTTAACAATTTCGCCGAAAAGAGAAGAAAGGATCACTTGTTTATTGCTGACCTTCCGAGACCAATTTTCGTTCAAGGTGCAAATTATAAGACATTGCAAGATCCTAATAAGAACTTCTCGCTTCATATCGGCGCTCCTATTAAAGCGTTTACTTCAATTCTTAACTCAAGCTACTCAACAACATATGCATGTTGGTCGAAGGTATACGACGCCGTATTGGATGATCAGACATGGGTACCTTTCTCAGGTACAGCTGCTGAGTTGATGGCAAACACAGATGCTAACTTCCAACCATGGTTTGCACCAGCTGGATTTACTAGAGGTAGAGTTGGTAGTGTTAATGATATCGTACTTTATCCGAAACAAAAGCAAAGAGATAATCTCTATAAGAACTCTGTTAATCCAGTTGCGTTCTTCCCTGGAGATGGTTTTACAGTTTTCGGTCAAAAGACACTTCAAGCTGCGCCAACAGCGTTTGATAGAATTAACGTGCGTAGATTGTTCTTAAACCTTGAGAAATCTACCAGAGCAACGATGAAGTATTTTGTATTTGAGCCTAATACACTCTTAACTAGAACACGTGTTATTAATACATTAACACCTATCTTTGAGAGAGCAAAGAATACTGAAGGCCTTTACGATTATTTGATCGTTTGTGATGAGAGAAATAATACACCTGACGTTATCGATCAAAACGAGCTAGTTGTTGATATCTATCTCAAGCCAGTTAGAGCTGCGGAGTTCATCTTAGTTAACTTCTACGCAACACGTACTGGTACTGATTTCAACGAAATCATTGGTTAATTTTAAAAGTTATTTTAAATCAAGCCGGCCTGAAAGGGTCGGCTTTTTTTTGGTCGTATATTAAAAAGACCCTATTTTAGATTAAATAATTACATGGCAGACGTTAAACAAACGATACAAGATTTTTATACACAGGCTCAAGCTAAAGATTTTGCAAGAAACAATCTTTTTAGAGTGTTAAATATAGACTTTGGAGGCAGTGGTGTTAATATAGGCGAAGAAGATTTAGTTTATGTCACGACAGCTAATTTACCGGGTAAAACTATAACAGACGTGTCGGTACCTTATATGGGATTAGAATTTCACGTACCTGGCACCGTTAAGTATGAAGGATCTGCCGGTTATTCTTTAACTTTTAGAGCTGATGAATCGTATAACTTATATGATAAATTTCAGCAAGTAATGAATGACACTTTTAACGATGAAAACTCGACTGGTAATTACTTTACCCCGGGCGCTGATTCGGTTATTGACCTTGTTCAGCTTGATAAGGAATTAAACAGAATTTCACAATACCAGCTAGTTGGGTGTAGCATCAGGTCAATCGGGGAATTAGCCTATGATATGACTGCCGATGGTACTGTACAGACATTTACGGTTACTATTGCATACCACTACTATAGAAAGACTGCGTAGTATTTAAACATTTCAAACTAAGCCGTACTTTGATACGGCTTTTTTTTGCTTAAATATTAGATATGGGTATATTAAATGCAGCCAGTAATGCGATACAAGGGGTATCCAATCTAACAAAAGGCGCTTTAGGTGGTACGTTGGCACAGCCAAATATTAATTTATTTGGTATGAATATACCTGGTGTGCCGTTAGTTAGTTTTAGAGATTATTTTATTAATTCTATGGCGACGTGGGTAGGGGCAGTGCCGTTACGAACGCAATGGGTTGTTCTTGTAGATAGATTCCCAGTAGGGTTAAATACAGATATACTACAAGGCTTAGAGCCAATACAGGGAGACAAAAAGGGATTTGATATTGATAGAGCTAAATCGTTCCTAACTTCTTACCCGTCACAGAGTGTTGTAGGTTGTATATTTGCGCAAGGTGTAGATATACCAGACGACGTCTTACAAACAAGCGTTGCAACTATCCCTAATAACAGAGGATTCATTCCCGGTAGAATCTCCGGCAATAGATCAGGGTTCAGTCCCTTAACGCTGCAATTCAGGGAAACTAATACATCTTTCATTGATCATGTTATACGACCATGGGTCATTATGGCTAGCCATGCTGGTATGGTTGCGAGAGATGAAAAAAATAAGCCGGAACTGGACCCTAGATGTAACATAACAGTATTACAGTATACTAGGTCCTATCAAGATGTCTCTCAGATTCCGAGAAAGGTTTGGAATTTTTATAACTGTGTACCGACAGGTGTTTCTAGTAGAAACCTTACTTACGATGCTGAGCAAATGGAGCAGTATACGTCTCAATGGTACTATAGCCACTACACAGTTAGCGACAACCTCTACTTGCCATTACCTGATTTAATTAATAAATTATTTTAATGATCGATAATAAAATACCTGTACAGTTAACACGAGAACAGGCTTATTTTAGAGAGATATCTTTTTTTGAATATAAAAATATCTGTAAGATGTTAATGTCAGATGAAATAGAAGACATTAATAATTGCTTAGAGTATATTATTAGTGAAAATGTAACAGCTTCGAAAGAGCTTAATATTATTGACAAGTTTAAATGTATTATAGCTATAAGAAATACGGTACTAGGTAAAGAAGCTGTATTCTTAAACGATGGAAAGCAAATGAGTATAGATCTAGCTATAATTGCAGATAAAAAATTTAAAAATGATGATATAATCTATGATATATTGACACTATCGAGCCCGGTTAATTTTTATGCAAAGAGTTACGATGAATACATTGCACAGTGTTTGGTAGAAATTAGAGGTACAGACGTTACGGATCTATCTATAGAGCAGAAAAAACAACTGCTAGGCGAAACATCACTATCTATTACAGATATATACAAGACGGTATTTAGTATATTTAAAGGTAGAGATATTGAAATTTTTAAAGACCTACGTATTAATATATATAGCCAAGAGTATATTCTACAATTTCTTAAGAATATATTATACGAAGATCTGTTCGCTTTATTAAATTTCGAGTATATATGTGTAAGAAATCTTAATTTTAAGTCAGAAGATTTTAAAAATTACACTTATCCGGAGCTCAAGATATTTTTAAATCATCTTAATAAGGAACGAGAAGAACAAAATAAGTCAATGTCTGAGAAGTAGTTGTTATTCAAAGCGTACAGTATAAATATTTCTATGTCTGATAAGTTTAAAGATATTTTACAGGAGATTAAGAGTGCGAGAGGTACGATTAAGGTAACGGTACCGTCAACCGGTGCAGAAACAGAGCTCTCACCGCTAACACTAGCTCAGCAAAAATTGATAATTGAATCTACATCTGATACAACACTCGGTGTCTTATTTTTCAATAATACATTCTATAAGATTTTAAAGGACAATATTCAAGGTGATATTAAGAAGTTTAACACTATTGATAGGGTGAATTTAACTTTAGCCTTAAGACAACATCTTAAGGAAACCATTAGTATAGGTGATAATGAAATTAATATTGCTGATCTGTTAGAAAGAAATAAAAATATTGAATATAATATTGAGCCTAAGACTGTCACAACCGGTAACTTTACATTCTCTATTGAAGCACCGGATTTAAATGTCGATAATTTTATTAATACCCATCTTTTAAACAAATATAAAAACGTTACATTTGACGAAAATAAATTAAAAAACCTAATAGGTGATTTGTATGCATGTGAGATTTTAAAATTCATTAAAAAGATACAAATTAATGAAAAGGAAGTAGAGCTTCATACAGAGTTAGTACAGAGTTTGAAGCTAATAGAGAGTATCGATAGCATACACTTTCAACAAGTTACTGAGTATATTAATACAGTAAGGGAATTTGAGGCTAGTCTAACCAAAGATATTAAGAGTGAAAAATTAATCGATATCACGCCTGAATTGTTTATACTTTAGATTAGTTATTAAATAATTGTATGGCTGACACAACATTAGCTGATGCATTATCATTAATAACTAAAGTATCATCTTCAACAGATAAAAGACTATCTCTACTCGAAAAGGTATTAGGTAAGAAGGTGCCAGCAACCGTAGATGGGCCAGGGAAGAGAGTCTCTAAACAAGTTGTTAATAAGGTGTCAGTAATCGCAAATGGGCCAGAAAAGAAAGCTCCGAGACAGGTCGTTAAGAAGGCTGAGCCTGTCATAGTTACCGATTTTGGTAAGAAGGCAGAGCAAGACCTAGGTAGACTTAGCGGTGATCCAAGTTCGAAAGATGGTAAAGATGGTGACCCTGGTAAAGGTGGTATGGGCTTTCTTAAAAAATTTATAGGACCCGCGTTATTAGTTCTCGGTGGTTTAGCTGCTTTAGTGACTGGCTTAATGTCAGATGGTCCTTTAAAGGGTCTTTTAAAAATCCTTTCAAAAGGTGGCATTATAGGCGGGGTTAAATTGTTCCAGAAAATGGCCAGTAAGCAAATTGGTAAATTTACTGGGCAGTTCGCTAAAATTTTACCTAAAGATCTCTTCAAAAACGTTATTACAAAAGCTACAGGCTTTCTAAAAGGTATAGGTAAATTTTTGCTTGCACCTCTTAAGAAGTTAGGTGGTAAGGCTGCTGGTAAAGGTCTATTTGGTACCATTACTAAACTTTTCGGTAAGTTTTTAAAGCCAGTTATGAAACGTATACCTGGTATCGGTTCGCTTATATCATGGGGGTTTGCTATTAGTAGATTTAAATCAGGCGATCTCTTAGGCGGGTTAATAGATGTTGCTTCTGGTATTGCAACTTTATTTCCAGGTATCGGTACCGGTATATCAATAGGATTAGACGTGCTTAATGCTTTTCTTGATACGAAAAAAGGTGGTGATGAAGTTAAACCAGCGGGTTCCGGGTTTAAGATGGGCGAGTTTTTTGGTAATATAAAGGATAAAATAATGAATAATTTTCCTATTAAAAACTTAGTTCAGTTCTGGTCAGGTGTGGGTAAAGTATTTAAAGGAGATTTTAAAGAAGGGTTTACTCAAATGGCTTTCGCTATACCGTTCATGAAACCTTTAGCTAACTTTTTATTTGGTGAAAGGGAAGAAGTAGATCCTGAAACCGGTGAAGTTACTAAAAAGAAGAGCATTATGAGTGCTGTCAAAGATAGTGTAATGAAAAAATTACGAAATATGTGGGGGAAAATGCCAAAATGGCTCAAGTGGGGTGCAGAAAAAGTATTACCAGATAGTATTATTAAGAAACTATCCAGCGGTGAAGCAATATCTTTCGATGATGATGAAGATATGAGTTCTGTTGAATTAGATTCACCTAAGAAAGATAAAAAAGGGGGACGGTTCAATCGTAATCGAGGAGAAAGTGTAGGGGAGGAGGGCTCAGAACTGTTCGTACCTGGAGTAAATGGCTCAGTTAAGGATAATAAATCTACGATGGAAGCGATAGGTACAGGTGATATTGTCAAAGCTTCTTTAGATGGTAATGATTTAATTAAGTCTTTGAGAGATACCAATAATAATTTACTCGAGACACAGATAGGTTTGCTACAAGAGAGTACCAATATATTACGCGAAATTGCAGAAAAGACCGGTGCAGGTGCAGCTGGAGCAAATATTGTAACAAGTAATCGTACAACTGTTACAAATATGAATAGCGAACGCAGTTTAAGAGATCTTCAAGAGATGTACGTATAGATAAATAATAGTATATGAGTAATCTTTGGAATTTACAGTTTGGCGGTACAGCTGCGTTGCCTATTCTTACAAGAGGTGATAGCAGGTTAACTGATACCACGACAGATATCAAGGATCTCACAAACCTAGGTATTTACGGAGATCAGTCCAGCCAAGTAAAGGATCCTATTAACGTTGTAAATGATTTTCCATGGACAAACAGTCCGAAGAGTTCGAGAGATGATGTACCTAAATTACAAATGATAGAGCAGCGAATTGTTCTCAATTCAACTGTAACAAATATGGTATACTCGGCTTTAGCTTCAGTAGATAATATATTTTCTCTCGGTAATACGGTGCAGGGGTTGACCGATCGGTTCTTTCCAAAGGAAGATCCAGTAGATGCTACGGTAAGTGCCAAAGCTGCTGATGAAGCGACAACTACTGCGGAAGAACAGGCAAATAAATCTAAACTACGTGAAGCGTTCGAAGCAGTTATGCAAGGTGGTTATTTTAAAACGTTTGATAGCGAAGTATTGAGACCATATGAAGGGCTTTATGCGACAGAATATACAGGGTTTAATTATTATTTCCCGTACCTCGAAGATTCATATAGAGAGATAACAAATCGATTCGATAAAGGTGAAGGTAATATATTAACACCTATTGCTGATCTAGCTTCAGATGTCGCGTCAATAACAAATATTTTAAATGTTGTTAAACCAGGGACATATATAGAAAAATCTAAACAATTCACCATGGGTGATACTGGGAGACAGTTAAGCTTTACTATACCGCTTCTTAATACAGGCTCATTTGAAGATGTAAGGCGTAATTGGCAGTTAATTTTCGGTCTCGTTTATCAGAATAGACCAGGTCGTGTTAGTAAGAGTATCATTGATCAGCCAGTTATATATGAGATACATTTACCTGGTGTGGCGTATATGCCATATGCATACATTTCAAACCTTTCTGTTAAATTTTTAGGTAATCGACGTGAAATGGAGTTCGATGTTCCTATTATGAACGAAGGAGTTAGCGGTGGTACGTCTAATAATATAGGTAATATTAAGACTGTCATTCCCGACGCGTACGAGCTTTCGATAACAGTAACTGGTCTAAACGAAGAAACCAGAAACTTTATTTATGCTAGTGTTAAAAAAGATAGACTGACAGTCAATAAGCCTATTGAGGGTTAATTAATCGCTGTAGTTATAACTTGTTTTAGTTATAAATAATAGTATGGCAGGCAAGTATCAAAATGATATAGATATATTACCAGATCTAGAACTATATCGATATGAAAATATCTTTAAAGTATATGAACGTGGTGATGAAAACTTCTTCTATTATAATATATTAAAAAAGATAAGACTGCCCGATGATATAAACGAGGATATATTTGATTTTGTGAAGTACAGCACAGCGCTTCCTCTAACAACATTAAGTTATAGAATATATGGTACAACATATCTTTGGTGGTTAATTATGGTTGTTAATAAAATTAAAAATCCTCAAAAAATAGAATCAGGTACAAAAATACGCTTTATAAAAAAGCCGTTTTTGAAGATAGTTTTACAGAGTATTAAAGATCAGTTACAATGAGATATACTAACGATACAGTATATGAAGAGAGATTTAGCTATATTATCGATAACGAGAAGTATATCTTTAAGGTTACTCTCTTTAACCCAGACGGTGATTTAATAGCTTTAACAAAGAGCACGGTTTTAGAGTTAAATTTATTTGATAATATTTTTGATCCATGGCTGAGAGGTACAATTATATTGGATAATACAGACGATGCGTTAGAACGATTTGTAAGTACGCCGGAAGATAGTGAATTTACAGATAAGAAGGAGCAAAAAGGTTATACGGTTAGAGGCGATGGTAGAGATTTATTGAAGATAGAGATACTGCCTATTGACGGTAATAAGCAAGACTATAATGCAAATAATGACGAATATAATAAGATATTTGCCATTAAGTATATATTCTGCTTAGAGGATGAAGAATCATTAGATTATAAAGGAAAGGCAGCTAAAAAGTATACTATTATAGACTACGATTTACAGGTTTTGAAGGAAAGAAAGGGTTTCTTTACTAGCGCCGATGTTATTGAAGAGAATACCGGCTTAGTAACTCAGATAAGCAATAAAGACAGGGAAGTACCAACGGGTAAATGCCTTAAGCATATTATTAAGAGGAGCCTATCAGACAAATTGTCGATAAAGACAGATGTAGATGTTGAAACAGGTGAAGAAGTGACACCTTTCTTCGAGGATGGTTTATCAAAAATATTCTATTCATCCCCGGCGGATAATACTAGCTACGATGACTTAATTTATATTTTACAACGTCATGTAAGCAGTGATACAAAGAACGATTTTAGCTTCTTAAAGAAAGAAAACTTCACAGGTGAATATACACTTCAAGGTGCTTTCGATATCTTTAAAGCGGCTTATAAGCCTGATACGGGTAAAACCGGGGTACGTTTTTTAGAGAATTTTACTGTGACAGGAGCTAGCCGGGAATCAAATAGTGTTATTGAGAGAGAGCAAAAGAAGCCCGATAATGCTTTAGAGTTTGGAGAGAAGAGTGAAATTCTTGACTATAAATTCTTTAACACAGCGTCGAGAATTCGCAGAGAAAAAATTAAAACATATATTACCCATTCATATGACTTTAATAAAAAGGAATTTAATATTAACATGGAGGATGCTAATATAGATACTGTTAAGAATGTGTTTACTGATAATTATGTTTCTGTTATGAAAGGCAAAGACAAAGCACCGTACCCGAATTTTATTATTAACGGGATGCAACGCGATAATTTAGCGTATGAAAATGTATTTTCGGAATATGGTGATAACCCAGATTTACGTAAGTCTTATGGTATAAACAAATTATTAAAAAACGCACTTGTAACTAATATGGGGGTAGAGATTATGGTTAAAGGCCAGTTACAGCGTAAATCTGGCCGCTTCTTTAGTATTGATAGAGCTGGTGATTATATCGATAATCCATATGATAATAAATTATTAGGGATTTATTTTATTTTAGACGTTCAACATCTCTTTATTGATGATGTAAATTATCTCAATAAGTTAATTGCTGTTAAGACCTATCATTTCGATAACCCAAAATATAAGGAAGGAATAATTTAATATGAGCAACGAAATTACTCTATTACCAGATTATATCGATATAGTACAAACTCCTAAATTGGATTTCTATAAAACTGCTACTAATTTAATGAGCGCTTTTAGTACCTATACAGGTGAATTGAGCGTTGCTATAGATTTCGAAAAGAGTAAGATATCTAACGATGTAATTACAAGTACATCGAAGTTATATAAAGTACTGAACGAAACTGACTTTAAAGTAACGGTTGATAGTGTATCATATTCTTTTGATAATATTTTTAAGCTGTTTTATATCGAGAAATTTCAGAGCTTAACAGACAATCTTAAAACGCTACTAACAGCTTCATTTTCTGCAGATAATACTTACTTTATAAATTATAGTGATGATATTGGTAATATTACAAACACTACATGTATTGTAGATTCAAGCACATCACCGTACTTTGATGTCGATAATACTTTATTTACATATCCGAATAATATTGCGGCTTCATTATATAATAAGATCTCTAGAAATGAGCTAACAACGAGTATAGATTTATGTACATTAACTGATGCAATCTTAAAAACAAATATTAAGAATCTACAAAGTAATGTTAATGATCAAACAGCTAAAACTGCACATGGTGATAACCTTGTTACAGATAATTTATATATAAAGCGTGTTTTTGATTATTCCGACACCATTAATAGTCAGTTAAAAAATGTATTAGGTAATATGGCTGACTTTGTTAGTTTCTTTAAGCAAGTGAACTTTAGAGACCAGGACTCGGCAAGAAAATCTCTCTTTCTGACATATAATCTTAATATTGAAAATGTTGAAGTAGCTATAGATGTATTAAAGAATAAGTTAGATAAGTCAGTGCCGAATACACTTACTGTAGCGCAAAGTGCGGAAGATCAACCACTTAGAACACCAACAGCGACAGTCGAAACGGTAATTGAGTAACTATTCAACTGTGTCAGCGTCGATAATATTAGCATTATCGAGCAACTGTTTCATGAGTTCTTCTCTATTAAGGAGGAGTTTAGTCTGATTATCTGCGTCTTGTAGCTCCTTCTTACTCTCGATATCCATTATCTTGAGTTTTTCAGTCGATTCGATCTTCTTATTGTTCATTAAGATCTTATTCAGACTTTCAATCGCTGCAGCAGATGCACCTACTAGTTTGCTAAGAGCTTCTACATCCTTTGCATCAGGCGCCGATGTAATAAACTGCTTTACATCCTCGACATAATCAACGCTCCCCTTAATTAACTTACCGGAGTGTTGTAAGAGGAAATCTTCAAGATCTTCTTTGTTAAGCTTAAAGTCATCTTTCTTTTCAATATCCCTAGCAACTTGTACATTACCTTGTAATTGGCTGATTAAGTCATCTACAGCATCATCAGTTGTATCATCCATTGTAAAAATATTTATTAATAAAGTTGAATAATTAAACTAATACAATATAATAGGGTATATGGAAAACGTAACTATTAAATTTGTCAAAACGCATGAAGATGCGCAGCTGCCGTCGAAGGCTCATAAGTCGGATAATTGCTTCGATTTATATTGTGTTGAGGATACTACTATTTCAGCTAGAGGGTCGAATGTAGTACCGGTTGGTATTAAAGTAGCGTATATTACACCGGGTTTTGGTTTCGTATTGCGTCCCAAATCTGGTCTCGGTTTTAAAGCTGGTCTACAGCCCCATCTTGGAGAGATTGATAACGGTTATCGCGGTGACTGCGCGGTAAAGATGTATAATTTCTCCGATACTGGTTATACATATAAGAAAGGCGATAAGGTAGCGCAGATTAAGATTGAGAAAATTTACGATACAAATATTGAATGGGCTGAAGAAGTAGAAGAAGCGGATCGCGGCGACGCTGGTTTCGGATCATCAGGAAAGTAATTATGGAACCGAAAGACGTAAGTAAGAAGCATTTTCAAATTAGCATCATTAAGAGTGCTATTCGCATTTTAGGTTGCGGTGCGGTAGTTTTAGGGTTACAGGGAGTTGTATTTTTAGCTGCATCTCTTCTAGTAGCTGAATTATTAGGAATTGTGGAGGAAATGTAATTATGGGAAAAGGTGATAAATGGAGAAAGGGACATAGCTTGAAGAAATTCGGCGATGCTTACGACGGTATTGACTGGGGTAAGAAAGATAGTGGGAACTCTGATAAAATAGATTATGGCAAAAACGACAAGACAAAAGATAACGGAAAAAAAGGTAGGTAACGCTAAGATTCGTAAGACTGTTACTGTTACTGTTACAAAGCCGTCAAGAAGAAAGAAATAATGTTTAATAATTTATACGTAGAAAAGTATAGACCGCAAACATTATCAGATTTGGTATTATCTGATAGTAATAGGAAGTATTTTGAATCTATTACTGACGAGATACCAAATCTGCTTTTTGTCGGTACTCCCGGTTTAGGTAAGACGACGTTAGCTAGAATCTTAGTTAACGATGTATTAGAATGTCAATATCTTTACATTAATGCGTCTGATGAAAACGGTATCGATACTATCCGCTCGAAGGTAGTAGGATTTAGTCAGACTAAGTCTCTCGATGGGAAACATAAAGTTGTTATCTTAGATGAGGCTGACGGTATTACCATTGACGGTCAAAGAGCATTAAGGAATACGATGGAGGAATACAGTAGTATGACTCGCTTTATTCTTACTGCAAATTATAAACATAAGATTATTCCCGCTATTCAAAGCAGGACTCAATTCTTTGATTTAACACCTCCTTTTGACGATGTTGTAAAGCGTATTGTCGATATCGTAAAGCAAGAGGGTATTAAGATTGACGCAGACCAGAAACCTAATTTTGTAAATGTAATTAAGCAGAGTTACCCAGATATTCGTAAGGTTTTAAATAGTATACAAAAAGCTACTATTAATAGCGTATTTACTGTCGATCATAGCGTCGATAATAAAGAGATTGTCGATGTAATCCATAAGCATATTACCTCTAACGATTCTTTAAAGCTTAGAAAATATCTTATTGAGAATGAAAACGAGTTTCAGGGAGATTATCATAACTTAATGAAGCAATACTTAAACTACGTATATACTTCTAGTTTAGATGACAATAAAAAACGTCAATATATTGTAACCCTCTCAGA
>Ga0209645_1000553_pt1 | contig 19245 bp, 25 predicted proteins | sample ETNvirenome_6_30_FD_184070 | JGI IMG/M metagenome (GOLD analysis project Ga0209645, IMG submission 184070) | Marine viral communities from the Pacific Ocean - ETNP_6_30 (SPAdes) (version 2) | ecosystem: Environmental > Aquatic > Marine > Oceanic | place: Pacific Ocean | collected 2013-06-19
TGCTTAGGAGCAATAACTCTTCCACGGTTTGCCAACCAAGCACCCCACCAAGAGAAGGTAGAGTTAGCAATGATAAAATCACTACATTGAGACATCATGTATAGGTCATGGTATGGACCTGCTGATTGAGAAACAATAAACCTATCATCCGCGAACAATGCTTGTTCCATACACCAATCAGGATCATCACTAAAGATGACCACTTGCCTATTAGCATCAAACTTTTTCAGGGCCTCTTCATAATAATCAAGACTCTGATTGTAATGATTGCCAGAGTTAATTAAGAAATCTCCTCTGCGAATATGGAGAGCAATTGGATCATTAAAACAACTCTCAACTATCTCCTTACACTCATCAACAATCTGTTTCTTAAATGTAAACTGAGTTCTTACCTCATCAGCACAGTGCTGAAAGTATTTCTCTGTCTGGAAAAAACCATATAAGGTAAAATCAGATTGTCTGCTTACATGAAGAACATTAACATCAAATTCAAATCCTTTTTCAGAAAGGATATTATCAGTTTTAAGAAGACCTACATTATCAGGTTTGATATCAAAGCAATCAAATAGTTCGATTCTCAATCGATTACCTAATGCATCAACAACGACTTCATCATGATTTGGAATTGTAAAGGTAACTCCAGTATAGCGAGCAACACCCAAGGTTGCCGCATACTGAAACATCTGATTACCAAGTTGCCCCAGTTTTCCGAGATAATTATATGCTACAGTCATTTTAAATTCGTTTTAACCCACTCGATAACTTTGATACTCCACTTCCATCCCAGAATATTCTTCACTTTATCAATGTTTGCAGTAGAGTGCAATACCTCTGCAGATCTCTGGGGTATTGTAATTTGGTAATCAGATATTAAATCGGCAATTGTTTGAATCTCTGTTCCCTCACCTGTACCAATGTTAAACACCTGGCCATACTCCTCAAGATCCCTTTGAGTCGCAAGAATATTGGCATAGACAACATCAGAGACATGAACAAAATCTCTCGTTTGATACCCTGGTTCTACAATTGTCAGAGGTTCTTGATTATCTTTTTGTTTTTTGAAGATAGACATTACAGGAGCATACTGACCTGTCTTGTGCTGACCCTCACCATAGACATTAAAATATCTGAACATAATGGTCTTTAGACCATAAAGATAGTAATACATTTCACAGAGTTGTTCTCCAGAATACTTGGAGATTGAATATGTATTCAGGCACTGAACTTGGTTTGTTTCATACTTCGGATGAAACAATCTATTTCCATATACAGCAGAGGTAGAGGAGAATACAAATCTATCTACATTATGAATTCTTGAGCACTCCAAGACATTCATTGTTGACAGAATGTTGTTTGCCATACTTTCATTTGGTTTCTCTACACAATAAAGTATAGAAACATCAGATGCCATATGAAAAACATTATCCACACCCTCAAAGAGATGAATGTATTTTGTGTAGTTTTCAGACAGATCATAAAGGTAATAGGTTGCCTTCGGATTTGGATTGTGATGCTTCACTCTGTCCAAAACAATTACTTCATGCCCAAGATCAATCAATCGATTGACAAGATGTGATCCAATAAATCCACACCCCCCAGTAACTAAAGACTTAATCATTTTAAATAATTCGTGATGGCAGCCAAAATGGCATTTTATAATTCAGACACTCTTCTGTTGGGTATGATGTTAATGATTGATTAGTACCATTTGAACTTGTCTGATAGAACAATGGAGTGTCAAAGGTATAAACATTATAATATTTTTGAACATCCGTAAACCCAATATCAATGTGTTCATTGATAGTAGCTTGATGCAATGCTACTTTTTTACACACAGAAACAAATTCTGGTGTAAGATATAAAATAGCATGAGTCCCCAACATATTATAAACTCTAAGGAGTTCTCCGTCAACATCCTCTTGGTATTGAACAAAAGGACCTGAGTGTCCATTCATTCTTCCCCAAGAAGAAATACCAAGATAAAATGCATCAGCATCATCTGGTATTTCTATTTCTGGTTTGAAATTAATGGGAGTAGCATCATCTTCAAGAATAATAAAAGGAGGATCTATCTCATGCAAAGCATTGTATTGTGCAAGAGCACAACCAGATTTAGGTCCACCCTCATGAACCACTCCAGGGCATCTTATAGTTGTTTTAAATTCAAGGTCGCTAAGGAATTTTTCAATCCTTTCTCTCTTTTCAGTGTCTCTATCTAGATTGATATAAACAACAGGAATTTCTCTAAGATCTAAGTTCATTGTGATTTTTCTTCAGTGCAATAATTTTACCAGGATTGAACGGATAATCGGTTCCAATAAATTCTTCAGCATAACAATAAGTTGGATCAAGATCTAAGGTAGGTGGATTATCAATCAGATACCTATTCATATGACTCTCATCGTGCCAAAGAGCAACAACGTTGTTTTTAAGATCTTCGTCTACTCTCTCTGCAATAGTATCTGCCATTTTCATAAAGACTTCAGTCTTACCGCCGTTGAAACCACCAGCATAGTAAGTAACTGTTTTCTCCTCAAAAGGAACATAAGCAAGTGATTTTGAATTCCTATCAAAGGTTTGTGATGAAGAGTCCATCAATGATTGATATCCATGACGTGTTGCAACAAGATCGCCACAAACTTCGTCTTGTTCTACCACACCATCAATACGCATATCTGCATCGAAGTAGAAGCAATAATCGTGCTCCAGGATAAAATCCTTTTCCTTCACAAAGTAGTTATAACGTTTCAAAGTAGGCATTGGCCAGGGTTCATGATCAATATAATGGACCCTCACATTATCGCCTGCCTCTTCAATTTCATGATCAGTAAATAGAAGACAACTGATTTCTGCACCAGGACAAAACTTCTCAGACAAGTCTTCATATAATTTTTCTACGAACTGGAGATACTTGTTCGTAGCAATAGTCAGAATACAGATTTTCATAGAAAAGAGTTCAATAGTTTTTTGACAGATACTTCATAAGACAATTCAAGATCCACTAATTTTTTAGGATTATATGTATCTATACTATCATAAAATTTATTAAAAGCATCATCAATTTCTGATAGGTCATAGAATTTCTCACCACAATCTTCTGACCAATATGGAACTGATGACGCAGAAACTTTATATTGTTCCCCCATGTAATCCCACTCCCTAACATCCCAAACAAATAGTGGAGTGTTTGTTGACATTATTTTTTGAGTAGCAATCCCCTGACTTTCTGTGCTATCGATTAGGAAACAAAATTTTGATTTCTTAACAAGATCTAAAAAATTATCTTCAGTGTAGTTTCCATATGGAAGAACCTGATATGAAATATTTTTAGACTCAAGAAATTCTTTTGCGATTTCCAAATCAGAATCTTGTCTCGATTTAAAGTATATCAAACAATCAATTTCTGGTGTCTTTGTATAATTTGACAAGTCAGGTATTGGTGCTGGCCAAATTAAAATTTTGTTCTTTGGAACATTAAATTTATTGACTAACATATCTTCAACCCAATAACCAGGAGCAATTATTTTCCTATAGTATTCAGGGTTTTCAACTAAAAATTTTCCATATGTACCATCAAAAGGCCAAAACTGAGGACCAATTATACAAGTGTCATGTTCAAGTTTCTCATGTTTTCTATGGGCAACTTCATGCTGATACTGCATGAGAAAATTAAATGAATACTTGTCTTCATTTATGGAATATTCTATATTCTCTTCTTCTAGAGCTAAGATAGTATTTCTAACTACTTCTTCAGGACCACTAAGGATACCATTTTTATATGCCCAGTAAGATTCATCATACCAAAGATTAATCATGCTAAATCTTTTATCAGTTTAAACCCATTATCACAACAGTATGAAAGATATTTTGCCATCTCTCCTGTTTGTACAGTGGTATTAGCAGTTGCTAAATGATCTCCACCATATTGAATTGCCTTTAAACTGCTCCACATAGAGGTGTCTTCTGGTGGATGCGGAGGAACCCATGTCTTCAAATCAGTATACTTCTGAAGCATATGAGAAAAATGAATGTCCTCTCCACATAACATTGTCCAACGCCTATCTGGAATTTCTCTCCAAAATACAGAAAGAAGATCTCTAGCAAAGAACCAAGAGTGTCCTACAATATCAACTTGCACTGGTTCAGGATTGTTTACTTGCCAACCAAACTTAGCAACCTCACCGTTTTCAAGAAGTTCTAATTCATAATTTTTATTATTAAACCAAAGACCAATACCACCAAGAAGACCTGGATGGGTCTCATATGTTTTAACACAATTTTCTATCCACCTTGTTCCTGGGACAGTATCATCATCAAGAACACAAACATAATCAGTTCTGCAATTCAAGGCATATGCAAACCTAGCCCATACACCATAATTATAATTGCTTAAAGCAGAATTCAATTCACTGTAGGTATCCTCATCATAAGAAAAACCAGGGACAGTATTTTGCCAATAAAAAATTTCTTCTACTGGATGTGTTTGTGATTTGATTGCATCAACCTGCTCTTTTAAATGATTTCTTTTGTATCCATTCAGGATAACTGATACTGTTTTACTCATGATTCAAAAAATTAAACAACGTTTTATATTTGGGATTCCAATTTAGATTATCTGAAATCTTTGTAGCGTCAATTGAATACCTTACATCCTGCCCGTGCCTATTCGGAATAAACTCAATATCAGGATTTTTATTTTTCCATTCAGATACTTTACCAACTACCTCTAAATTCGTCAAGCAAACATTAGAGGATATATTCCATGTTTGGTTTTTTTCCTCAGACATACATGCCAAATAAACACCATCTACATTATCTTTAACGTAAGTCCAATCTCTGACATAAGATCCATCTCCATGAATGGGAATGGATTTATCTTCTTCAAGACATTCTATAATTTTTGGAATTAATTTTTCTGGATACTGTCTTTCTCCATAATTATTTGAACTTCTACAAATTTGATAATCAATTCCATAAGTTCTTGAGTATGATGTTACCAACATCTCTGCTGCTGCTTTCGATGCAGAATATGGATTAGATGGATTTAACTTACTATTCTCATCAAAAGACCCTTCATTAATATCACCATAGACCTCATCCGTACTGATGTGAACTAACAAGGGACGATTATATGTCTTACCTCTGATTAAATTCAAAAGGTTTTGTGTGCCAAGGACATTTGTCTTGACAAAAATATCAGGTTGAACGATTGAATTATCAACATGACTTTCTGCTGCAAAGTTCACAAGAATATCAGCAGCAGGTAAATGCTTGATATTACAAATATCATCCTTGATCAGTTTATAATTTTTATGATCATCCCATGGTAATTTATCATTAGCAGCATAGGTCATCGAATCGATATCGATAACCTTATGACCTTCTCCAAGACACTTCTCAACAAAATGACTTCCAATAAAACCTCTACCACCAGTAACTATAAATTTCATATGCTAGGACACTCAGAGAACAATTCAAATTGACGTAAGTCTAGGTATCCGTTATCTTCCATTTGGTCTGGAACATTCAATGGATAGTTCTGAAGTAAACACAGACCATGTGCTGCCTCTTGAGGAGTCATATACATGTTCCAACCCATCGATTTAATATTATCATCTTTGTAGAATGTCTTCCATCCTCTACCTTCATATCGAGCTCTCCTAAACCAATCAACAAATTTCTCATCATCAGTGAGAACCATTCCACCCTTACCAATCTTGAGTGTCTTCTTAATATGGAAAGACAGACACATGTAAGACCCAGGAATATACATGTTAGATGTCAGTCTTTTCGCTGAATCATAAATTGGATATGGTTTTAGTTGATAGATTCCACTCCAATCATTCTCCCTCTCATTAAAAATAACATCACCACCTGCCTGCATGATGGATTGTGGTACTGACAGATATGTCTTAGAGGGAATAAAAACGTCTTTTACTTCAAGATACTTGCAAGCTAAGAACAAAGCGTTGGTACAACTATCAACAGAGAGAGCATATGGAGCACCAGTATAGTCTGCAATGGACTCCTCAAACATTGTCACAATCTCATAGGGATTATGCTTGATCTTATAGTTGCCGTATTCTTTCCTAGTCAAATACGAAAAATTTTCATCAGCTTTAGATACTACAAATCCACAAGATAAAAATGTTCTAAGACTGGGGATATTACCATGCTTTACCTTTGCCCTAGCATGTGGTTTGATCTTAGCATACTCAGAAAGCATAAACTTTCCAACACCCTTTCCTTTATGGTCAGGTGAAACGGCAAGACGAATGTCGCCATCTACATCACCAATAAAACCAACACTATCACCATCATCATTCAAGCAGATCTTATAGTCATCATTGTGTTCACTCATATAATCAACTTGCTCATCATTTGATGGGACAAGAGATTTTACAAATCCTAAAACATTTTCAGGATGATACCTCAATCTTCTAATGAAGAACCAGTGCTCAGAACTATTGTCAATCAGTCTCATGCCCATGTGTCCACCATTTCAAGTTGAGATCTATCACCCGTAGAATTCCAATACTGGTTAAGATACGTTCGTGTTCCAGTCCAACCCTTCAATCCCATCAAAGGATTTAACGTGCTTCCAATATCTATGAAGGTATTACTACTGTTTGCTTCAAAGCATTGATGAACAATCAAGTTGGACAGACTAGCAGCAGAACATAAGAACACATGATTCTCAATATTATTCTGACTAACATACTCTTTAATCTCCTCAATTATACTATAATTTTCAATCATAGCATTAGATCCAATTCTAAAATCTTTGACGACTTTAAATGGAAGTTCGTCTAACGTTGCATCTTTATTGCAAATAAAGACTACTTTCCTTTTGGAAAGAATAGGAACAAGCTCTTCTATGAACCTTGGGTAGTTGGCATTATTCCAAAGATTAGCAAAAGAAAGATACTCACTATCTCCTCCAGCATTTTCAACAATCTCATCAAAGATGCCATCAAATGCGGGACAAGAATCCTTCATAGGAAGTCCCTTATAATAATTCGGAGCAACGTACTCTAGTGATTCTATGAGTTTATCCCTGAAAAAAGAATGCTTATCAGGATCAAAAACTTTATGCTCCTCCTTACCATAGAAAGCATATCCTCTAGCACCATTAAGGTTATATCCACTATCACTAAGTTCTAGATATTGATTATAAAGGATGAATCCCTCACCATCAGAGAATCTAGAAAAAGCAAAGTTCTCTTCACTTTCTAACTTTGACTTCAAGGTATCAAAGTCTTTGGTGTAATTATGTTCTATCATTATTCCCAGGTTGTTTGGAGAGGTTGTACTTTTTCCCATAGATCATTATCAATCAAGAACTGCTTCAATGATCTGATAGCATTCAAAACATCAGGTTTTTGTTCAAGACTGTTATAGTAATCGCTTCCTATATTCCAATAGTCACTATAACACTTCTCATACAAATTCGCAAACTTCCTCATGTTTTCAGAATTTGAATACCACCACATATCACAAATACCATCATCCCAAGCATCCCAATCAGCCACGTACAACTTACTCATATCTAAAGAAGGATCAAAGTTTATACATTGAACTGCGTGTTTGCAATGTTTACCAGGACCAGATGTATTCCTATTAGTTCTACCTAAATCAAATCTACCTTTGATAACAATATCATAGTCTTCTCCAGTTTCTAACTCATATTCTCTTACTAGTTTAAAAGATTGTGAAAGAGAATAAAAGTATGAGAAACGAACTTGAGGTGGTCTACCAATTGAATTCCAAAAGTTAGTTGGATCTAAATTTCTTTCATTAACATATGGAAGAAAATCGATCTGTGGTTCACTAACAATTTTCTTTGGTTTGTATAAATCTACAAGAAAATCTTTTAGATCTGGTTGCCAACTATGAATGAAAACATCCGTGTCAGTCTTATCAAAAATGTTCCTCTTAATATGATCATATCCATCCATACCCTTTGAGGTAAGATCTGTAAGGCAATCAAAATACCCATACAAACAAAGTGCTGTCTTCATTTTTCTGTTAATAAACTACCAATGTTCCAAGTGTTTGATCTGATTAAGTTTCCATCAGAGTCCCAAACAAGCCATCCCTCAGTCGATCCCCAAAGATAATCAATATAATTATCTAATTTATTGTCGAGCATCTCTTCAGTCTTGCCACTTAAGACATCCCAATTACTACGAAAGTCGATCCATTTCAAATTATATATGTCTTTGATTCTGCAGTTGTTTTTAAGAACATCTACCCACGTATTTTCTTCGCAAGCATTAAAAAAGTTTTCAGCATGAAAGAATAATCCACTCTTAGATAGATTCCATACTCTCTGATCCCAGCACTTCTTCATAAAGTTTACTTCTGAAAAATTAAAGAGATCACATAGAACCATTTCATCTTTTGAAGTTATTTGAGTTGTCAAATATTTTTTATCACCCAACTCATTCAAACACCAATCAAATATATTAGGAATCAGATGAATACCATCAAGTCTAGTTTTAAGTATGTGAGTAAATCCATTCTGTATGGCATGATCTATCCCAACATTAACCAGCACTGGATGACCATATCCAATTTCACTTCTTAGAATATCATCCAACCAATAAACATAATCACAATAGTTTTCCAACTGATTGGGTTTTTTGCCGTGCCCAGTGGCAATGATGTATGCATCAGGGTTATTTTTTCTAAAATGTTTTGCTACAAAATTAATTTGATCTAGTTTGTAGTTCTCATGTTCCTCTACAAAGGTATGAGTTAGTAGAATACATTGTTTCATTAGAATGAATAGTCAAACAATTTCAAATCTTTAGAGAAGAAGTCTTGAATTATCTCTCTCGATTCATCATCATATGTATCCTTATATGATTTTCTTTTTGTTTTTCTATGATGACCAATGTTAATATCGAATCCTATAATGTCTGAAATCTTTTTTAGATCATCAGAGATATTTTCATATCTACCAATAAAGTCTGGAACTATGGTTTCATCATCGCATAATAATTTATGTTGAGGTATCCAATGTATGTCCTCAGAAAATTCTGAGTCGGGGAATGATTTACAAAAATCTTTAAATGTTGTCAGGTTTAAATTACGGATCTGTGTAAAATCTGAATACGCCGATACGAATCTATCAAATGGATTTCTAACAAAAGCAAACTTGAAGTAATCTTTTTTGTCTGGATTATTGTCTAAGTAGTTCTTAGCAGACATATGATGAATTGGTGGTAGAGGATCTGCTCTATCTGCACCAGTTAATCCATAGTAATCCTTAAAGAAGATGTGAATAGAAGATCCAGCTACTTTAGGTGTATGGAAGAAAATAAATTTATCTTTATCAGAAACAAACATTACACATCCTCAATTGTTCTAACTCCATGTGGGTTTTGAAAGTTATCTCTATAAACCACACCTCCATTTTGCCAACTAGCCACAAACCTCTTTGTTTCATTAATATCAACTACATTAAAGTACTTCAAAAAAGTACCTTTATCATACCACTTGTTAATATCAACACCGCTGGCATATAAAAATGATTTTGCCAGGACAACCTCTGCTTCACTGGAGAAGACTCTTCCTGAAGGATCTACATCCACACTACCTTGAATTGCCCAGTCAACCAGATCTTTTTTACCATCATACATTGCTCTCAGATAACCAATGGCATCTCTCATCACACTAGTTTTAGCAACATATAGATGATCACCTATGTGCATCGGTCTACTATTCCAACTTCTAGTAAAAATGTTTCCACAGACGAACTTGTTAGTATCTTGTTCAAAAACACTAATCAAGTTATCTAGATTCTCAAATACTTCATCGCCTCTGGTTCTAATGAAGTATTTGGTTTCTATCTGTTGAAGAGCATTATCCATGCCACAAATAGCATAGTAAAAATTACTGATAGTTCCCACAGACTTTTTAATGTCTGGTAAGGAAGGTGCTATCACTTTAACATCTGAAGACGTATATGAATTATCCCAAGTCGATACTAATACGTCCCCATATGTCTTGTAATTTTCGATTCCATCAGTGGACCACTTATCCAGAGGACCTTGTATGACAATAGTATAATCTTTCATCAAATAAACTTCTTCAATCTAGTAAAGTGTCTACCACCATCAAAGGACGTGGTAATGAGTTTATCAATAATCTCCTCCATAGTCTTCACGTCAACATACTTAGATGGAATTGCAAAGTGATTAGCACAATTATGTTTGACAGAGAATTCAGCAGTGTAAGAATCGAAGATCAGAGCAGAAAGAATATCATCAAATTTATTAGCGGCAAGGTTTACACCCTGACCAGATCTACAGAATGAAATAGCGTGATCACAATCGTTTGATTTAATCAAAGCCACTGCTTGAGAAACATAATCAAAGTAGTCGCATGACTTATCGACATATGTTCCTACATCAGTGTACTCAATACCCTTCATCTCCAAGATAGTCTTAGTCTTTTCCTTGAGATCATAACCAGAGTGATCGCAAGCAAGAGCAATTGGCTTTGTTCCAAACTTAGTGGTGACCCTCTCACTAAAGAATTCTAAGGTGGATGGAGTTCCGAGAACATGCATCTTCTCAGTATCAGCACAGCTTACATACTTACCATCACGAATCATCAAGTTATACATTGGAGCAATGTAAAACTCATTTTTAACAAGCATGTTGTTATCAATTACTTCCTTACCATACTTCAGAAACTCTTTACCACTATTGAAGTAATAAAGTCCAACATTAGCGTGTTCTGAGATAACTTCTTTCTCTACTACTCTTGAAACCTTACCATTAATATCACACTGACTATAACTATGATCTGGACTATTTGCCAAAAATGTCAGAAGGAAACCATCACAATCACTGGGAATTGTGCTTGGTTTGAATTGAGGTTCAAAGTAAACATCAGGAGTGTAGATAAGTAGAGGAATATCATTATCAATGTACTTCTCTGCTAGAACACAAGTTTCAAGAGCACCTCTGGTAATTTTATCAAGAACAACAATCTCAATATCATTACCAAATTTCTGCTTCAGAATTTTATCAATACTGAAATTATAGATGTGATCTAGTCTGACAATGAAAATAAGATTACAATCACTATAATCAACAGACTCAAGAGACCAATCAATGACATGCTTATGGTTTGCCAAAATCAATGGTTTTGGCATTGTATATCCAGCGTCTAAAAATCTCTGCGCTTTACCTGCAATAGGCAGAAGCAAGTTATATTTTTTCATAGCAATCTAGAATCTGTGTAGTTTTTAAATGAGAGAATTCAATCCAGTCGCGAATATCATCCTTCGCTTGTAGTAATTTATATAAGAAACAAGAGGCAAAAATATCACCTGCCCCTAGAACATTTACGTCTTTCAACATCATTTCTTCTGGCAGTTTATAGAAGAATTCATCAGTGCCATTTGAAACAACACTACCAGAAGAACTATGAAGTATTACCCAACCCTTAGTTGCACTTGTATACTCTGATAGATCACCAACAATATCCTCATCAGAGATAAAAAGATAATCTACGTGGGAAAGAATATCTTTATTGACAGGTTTACCAGGACAAATATCAGCTGTGATAATACCATCAAGAGCAGGAATGAAATCATGCCTTGTCATCTCATTCAAGTAAATAAGATGATTTACTTTTGATGAAATTATTTTTGCCTGATGCTGTACCAAACTAAGTTGAACTTTTGAATACCTTTGAGCGGCAGGTTTATCGATATAAATTAATGCCTGTCCAACATCAATTGGAGATAATCCAATGTCTAAGGTAGGATCAAGTTCAAGCAATGCCTTCCAGACATTTGCCATAGATCCTAATGTCTTCCTTTCACTGTTTCCTTCAACGATAGTATCAATCGTCAAATGACCATAGAGAGAAATATCTTTCATTAGAATTTTTCCTTCAAATCAAGTTCGTAAATTTTATCAATGACCTCATCATAAGGAACAAACGGAATTAATCCTTTCAATTCAAGTGTATCATAAAGATGCATGATAGCATTTTTACCACCTTCAGTGGATAGAATATTTGCAGTGTCCCTCACACACCTAGGAGAATCTCTGCAGCAGTATGAGTATTTGACTCTTTTCATGATACCAAGATCAAAGAGATCATCCCCAACATAAGCAGTCTCTTTAGCAGTACACTTGTATTCATCTAGAATTGCATCAAGATAATTCTTCTTATCACTATGGAATCCAGATCCACGATTAGCAATCACATGAAGGTTTCTATTCTCCAAGATACTGACATTGTAAGGATCCCCAGTTAAGAATACGACATCAATCCCGATAGCTCTGAATCTTTTGATTGCTGTCCAATCTTTATCACAAAAAGTTTTTAGTTTTACAACACCTTCTTTATCATAGTATTTGACACCATCGGTCATAATACCATCAACATCAAGAATTAAAAGTTTAATCATACAGTTCCCCTTTCATTAAAGTTAATTTCATATTCCTCAGATATAGATGACAACTCATCAGGATACTGAGAGGTATTCCACTTACCACCAATAAGAGCAGTAGCAACGTATGGAAAGACCTTACTATCATAATGACCACCTCTAAGAGGCGAAGACTCATCAAAGTAGAAGGAGGAGAAATATTTAAATTGACTCATGACCCTACTGCCAGCGAATGATCCACCAGACTCAACATCTCGCAAGTGTCGTGGATTCAACTCTGTCATAACTTGTTGAAAGTGTTCTTTCTTCCAAATAGATGGTTGATGAGTGAATGATAAATCAACTCCACTATGAGATATCTTATAAATGTTTTCTTCTTCTTTGTTATCCAAAGAATTGATAGTTGATCTGATAAAACGCAAACAAGAGCATTTACTATTTTTTAGATAGTCAATACACTTGTTCAATTCTACCACATCAACATAATCATATAAAATAAAATCCTCCTGCATGTAGAGGATATAGTCTTCTTCAATATGTTCTAAAGACCCAAGCCACCGCGATGCGTAAGAATCATTTTCACTATTGACTAGTTGTAAGTGATCATCATCGATATTCTCACTTAAACTATTGATCAATACATAACTACTTTCAAGGTCTTTAAAATATTTTTTTACATTACCAAAATAAGCAGGAAACACATCATTATAACTGGAGTGTGTCCAGGTGACCATTGCTAAATCTTTCATTTTAATTTACCAACATAATCGCTACAAATACCATAACACTCTTGATCAACGTTGTCTCCATTCAGATCAACTAACACAGATTTAACTCCCACTTCTTTACCAGGAAAAGTCCATACAAATCCTTTACTTGTCAGAGTAAAGTCATCTTCCTGATGCCAGAAGTAATTGTACTCGTTTTTCTTAGAGGCGAGTTCATTTAAAGTTGTAAAATCTTTACAGTGAATCCACAAGTTGCGAACACGCTGTTCCAACCAATACCATGTGACAGGATATTGTGGTTCATCATGACCTAACCACATATTCCCAGTTAGTTCATCATAACGGAGATCAATCTCTACATCATATCCTAACTCAATACATTTGTCAATTTGATTTGGGTTGTTCTCATGTTCTTTATTTGGGCCGTGTATGTTAGCGCGATGAGCAATAAGTTTCATGATGAAATCCACCCCTCAGCAGCAATGTCAGAATAATCACAAGTATTCAATCTACCACCCCACTTATTCTTTGCTGGACATATAATATCTCTTGTTCTATCTTTTTGCAACCATGCACCCCACCAACTAAATGTACTATTACTCATAACACCACCATTACAAAGAGACATAAGACATAGATCAAAGTATGGAACTAATGCACCCTCAGTGTACTGCCCCTTAAGAAAATTAGTTAAGGGTAATCTGTCAGACGTTTCAGAAAAATTAAATCTATCTAATTTAAATATCTCCTGATCTTTGCACCATTCAATATCATCAGAAAATACAAGGACAGGGATGTCCCTATCAAACTTTGAAATAGATTCAACAAAATATTCCGTAGGGAGATTATAATGATAATCAGGTCTGTTTATGAAATCACCTCGTCTAACATGAACAAAGATAGGGGTAGTATCAAATTCTTCAATAAAAGATTTACACACAGAAAGAATCTCATCTTTGAATGTAAAATCATTCTTTATATCATCTTCAATATCTTTAAACCACTTCTCAGATTGATAGAATCCAGAAATGTTTACATTATCAGGACACTCATTAAAGAATTCTTCGTTGAAATGAAAGGTGGTCGAATGACAAACATCATCTGATGTAGGGTGTTTATAAAGACCACCAATATATCCCATATTCTTTACACTAGGAAGATTGAATATATCATGTAAAAGATAATTAGTTCTCCCTGCATTCTCTGGAGGTATACAAAACTCATATCCCCTATGTGCAGCAATACCTCTTAGAGAGGCATATTGAAACATCTGGTTTCCTAACCAACCCTTATCACCCAACTCATCAAAACCTATCACTTAAATACCTCCATTTCTCTAAGGTCTGGCCAGTCAGTCCACACCCACTGACGTGGTGTTTCTTTTATTGCATCAGGAAGTTTAGTTAAACCATTCTGTGCGGTTTCGGGTGTCATATAATAATGATAACCCATGGTGCTTATATTTTGCTCTCTCCAAGGAACATTAGGTACTCTACCATCATAAGACATCTTTTTAAGAGAAGTATAATCTTCTTCATTATCAAGAAGAATCATTCCACCCCTACCAAGACTCAAATGTTTTTGAAACTGAAAACTAAGGGACATGTATGTTCCAGGAATGTATGAATCTTTCTTCCACAACACTGCTGCGTCAATAATATTATCAGTTAGATAATAATAATCTTTCCACTCATCAGTAGACCATTCCATCTGAATGTTTAACTTATTTGCAAGGAATGGTATTGCAATGTAAGTTCTTGTTGGAACTGTAATTTTTTGAATATCTTTAAGTCTAAGACAAAGTTCAATACCATGAGTACAGCAATCTATTGCGACTGCATATGGACTACCAAAGAATTTTGCAATTTTATTTTCAAGTTCAGATACTGCTTCAAAACTCATAACCTAACTCCTTTGCGTATTGATACATTGTTTCTTTTTTTCTTTTTTTAATAGGTTTTGCTGGACTTCCTGCATAAATTGTCCAAGGCTCTGTAGACTCTTTGAGGAAAGAATTTGCTCCAAGAACAGATCCCTCACCCATAACAACTCCCGACATTACAACAGAATTAGCACAAACACCAGAAAATCTTTTTAGTACAATCGGTTCCTCAATTCTTTTGTCTTGATACTGTTCTGGAATGATTGGACCAATGAGTCCATCTCCCTGAAAAAGATCAGAACCACATATCATTCTAGCACCAGTTGATATAAAACAAAAATCCTCCACTACTAGTGATGCTCTAGCACCACCAATAACAGAGACATGAGGAGAAATATGTACGTAGTCGCCAATATCTAATTTTGTTGTACAAACAAAACCAAAATCAATGCCAATATGATTACCTAATCTAACAAGATGAGGTCTTGAAATTGAAGTTGTTTCATTAATGTAGACATCATTACCCTTATTCATCGTAGAAAAATTTGTCATTCTCTACTCCCATATAAGGACCAGTTTTGTATTCATAGACGATGGTATCGTCTTCAAGAATTTCATATGTGTGTCCTCCTTCAAAAGTCATCGAACAATCACCCTTTCTAATTACCTCCTCTTTGAGGAGAGTTCTGTCAGTATCATACATGAATACTTTAACAGAACCCTGAATAACTACCCAAGATTCTTGTGCTATGACAGTTTTACTTGGAGATGGTTTCCAAATGTGTTGATGGGTACGAAACTTCTTACCTCCCACAGGAAACTTGATAGTTGCAGCCTGAATGAACTGTTCTTCAGGAGCAATATCTGTTCTCCCATCAATCTCATCAAAACGATTGATAAGATGAAGAAGTTTGTCAGGTTCACATTTAGAATAAATTTTAATCACAGTAAACTTTCGATTCCTTGATCAATACCTATTTTAGCAGAATATCCTAAATTCTTCAACTTAGAAATATCAGGACATCTACGATTTGTTTCTCCTTGTGGAGCTTCAGAGTATTTAATCTCCAAGTCAAGATTCATTTGTTTAAGAATCTTCCTACACAACACTTCAATGGTAATTTCTTCATCATTTCCTACATGATAAATTTCACCATCCTCTCCTTTTTGCAATAAGGTAAGAATACCTTCACAGAAATCATCTACATGACAGAAAGCTCTAGTCTGTGTGCCATCACCAAGTAAAGTAATTTCGTTGGTAGAACTCTTAATCTTTTTAATTAGTTCTGGAATAACATGATCTGTTCCCATGTCTTTCCCATAAACATTATGAGGTCTGAATAAAACAACTCTATTAAATTCATCCCTCCTATAATGCTGACCCATCAACTCATAAAGTATTTTTGTGCCACCATAAGAATACCTAGGATTCTTCACATCAGGAATCACCAAAGGAATATCTTCTGGTGTAGGAATGATTGGAGGTTTTTGATATACTTCTCCACTAGATGCTATGAATAAATCTTTGATACCATAATACTTGGCCGCATCATATACATTAAGCAATCCACGTATGCCAATATCAATAATTTTACTTGGCATTGAATAGAAATTTTTTGTTCCATTAATGAATGCCAAATGGATGATACCATCTACACCTCTCCCCATTGATTCGTGAACATCATGAGAATTCCTAATATCGCCAGAATAGTATTCAATATCATTTCTTACTTCCTCAAGACGACCAATATCACCCCTCTCTTGATTATCAAGAACAACAACTTCATAATTGCTATTCAGTAGATGCTTTACTAAGTGATGTCCGATAAATCCACATCCACCTGTTACCAATACTTTCTTCATAACCTCATCCCATTAGGTACTGTCGTGATGTACTTAGAATTTTCTTCTAGAATATTATTGAAAAATTTAACATCCAATCCCATAGTCTCACAAAGGAAATCTAATGCTTTTGTATCTTTAGGAAGACACACTCCACCAAAACCTCTGTAATTTTTATTGCATTGCAAATAAACAGTATTGATATTACTTCTATTTTTTACGCAATCTTTTACGTTATCATAGCTAACTCCCATGGATTCACACAATTCATAAAAACTATTTGCAAAAATAATTTCCATTGCATTGTGAACATTATTAAAGTATTTGCTAAATTCTGCTTCTGTTGGTGTGCAGTGAACAAATCTTTGGGGATAGTCTCCATGACTTTTTTTGATGATTTGATAGTCCTCTTCAGAATTAGTACCAATAACACAAACTTCATGATTTTGTATAAAGTCTGTTGTTGCACATCGCTCTCTCAAAAACTCTGGGACGAAAGAAATTCTATTAGATTTTTTAGACAACTTCTCTGTCGTACCTGGTATTACCGTAGACTTAATTGCAATAACACCTGAGTAATTATTATCAAGTAAGTCATCAACAACACTCTCAACAATGCTGATATCACAACTACCATCATCTTTTGATGGTGTGGGGACACAGATATAACACACTTCAGTATCTAAAACAACATCAATTGCTGTTCCATATTTAATATCATGAATAAAAACATCATGACCTAATCTTTCAAATCCACACTTAATAGCACTTCCAACTACACCTTCTCCTACTATTCCAATATTCATAACTATCAATAAAAATCTTTTCCAATTTGATCCATAATCCAAACGTATGTTCTGTAAATACCTTCCTCAAGAGTCATTGAGTAATCCCATCCTAGTTTCTCACGAATCAGATCATTGTTTGAATTACGACCACGAACACCAAGAGGTCCATCAATATGATTCTTTTCTACTTTTTTACCAGAAACTTTTGCAGCAATATCAACTAATTGATCTATGGTGACCATTTCTTCGGATCCAATATTTACAGGACCCATGAAATTGCTGTCCATCAATTTTCTGGTTGCTTCAATACATTCATCAATATACAAGAATGAACGAGTTTGTTTACCATCACCCCAAACATCAATGGTTCCTCCAGAAGACAAGAGACCTGCTACTTTTCTACAGATTGCTGCTGGAGCCTTTTCTCTTCCACCGGTCCAGGTTCCTTCGGGTCCAAAAATGTTGTGATATCTAGCAATCCTAATAGGAATGCCATGATTACGATTATAAGCGAGATACAACCGCTCGCTGAAAAGTTTTTCCCAACCGTACTCGGAGTCGGGGTTTGCTGGGTATGCTGATTCTTCACGGCAATCGGGGTTATCAGGGTCAAGTTGATTGTGCTCTGGATACATGCAAGCAGATCCAGAGTAGAAGATCTTAGTTGGTTGATCTAGAGCAGGACGATTTGCCTCTGTCCACTCTTTGCGATCACCATCAAAGGTCTCGTTCAGTTTACGAACCTCTTCAAGAACATTCAGGTTGATAGATACGGAGTTATGCATGATGTCTGCATCATTCTCTCCAGTGAAAACAAAACCTGCACCACCCATGTCAGCAGCGAACTGATAGATCTCATCAAAGGGACGGATAAGACGATAGGGAACATTATTATAGAAGTTCCCTTGCTCACCCTTGTACTGAATGACACGACGAACAAATTCTACATCGCGCAGATCACCCTGCACAAATTCATTAGCCTTTGTTTCCGAGAACTCAGGATACTTAAGGTCAACACCACGCACCCAGTATCCCTCAGATCGCAGGCGTTTGACCATATGACTTCCAATGAAACCACCTGCACCAAGCACCAGTGCAGTCTTCTTATATTCAGACATAAACGAAGAGTTTTCTTTTATATATGATACAAAAAAAGACCCTTGATGTCAAGGGTCTCTATAAGGTCTTTCATGCACGCCACTTGCTCTTTAACCTGAAGCAAGAAACAGAGCGGGAGTGTTACCTCCATCCGCACCACTTGCTTTTAGGTAAAGCAAGAAACCATTAGTTCCAGAGTTTGTTGACTTTATCTTCAAGTTCTAAGAACCTTGCATCGACTTCTTGTCCTGCTTTATCGGCCTTTTCAAGCGCATCAAGTCTCGCCTCAATTTTCTTGAGTCTAGCTTCTACTTCAACATCATATTTTGACATTGATGCTCCACTAGCAGATTTTGCTGCCTTTCCTTGCGTTGCCATTTCTATAAATTGAATAACTATGTTTTATTTAGTTTTTAGAGGGTCTAATGACTCCACCAGTTCTGTTATAGTCCATCCGTGACTTGGGGGGTATCCCGACCAGGGCTA
>Ga0209645_1000554_pt1 | contig 19240 bp, 17 predicted proteins | sample ETNvirenome_6_30_FD_184070 | JGI IMG/M metagenome (GOLD analysis project Ga0209645, IMG submission 184070) | Marine viral communities from the Pacific Ocean - ETNP_6_30 (SPAdes) (version 2) | ecosystem: Environmental > Aquatic > Marine > Oceanic | place: Pacific Ocean | collected 2013-06-19
TTGCTTGTGGACAAGTAAAATCTCCAGCTGATGCACATAAACTATCACTTGGTTTAAAACCACCTTTAGGAACATAAGGCCTAGACAAACTACCTGCGCATGTATAACCAGTAGCATTATCACCGACACACGCGCTACTAGCTAATAATACTGGACCTGTTTTTATTTCAACAGTAAATGTAGTTGTAGCTGTTAAAGCTCCAAAACCTGTACCAGCAGCATCTCTAACCCTTGCTGTTAGTTGATAAATTTCACCAGCAGTTGTTTGTGTGTCATCTACTTCAATATCACATCCACCTGAAAATGCAGCTGCATCGTATACTACCGGGGTGTTAGTAAATATATTTGTAGCTACTACAGGACCCGGTGATATTCTTTGTTCATTAATTAAATCAAAAACTAAATCAACTTGGTTTCCTGTTGGGCCAGGAGGTTGTCCACCATTTTTTAAATTAGTAATACCTGTTACAAAACTATCAAAATCAAATATTTCTATATGACCACTTGGACCAGGAGAAACTGTAAGACTTGGTGGTTGAGGAGCAACATTTGTCAAATCAACTGTTATATCGTGATAAGTTACTTCTCCACCTAATTCTGTTTCAATAGTTATAACATATTTATCTACACCAATAGGTCCACCACTTGTGCTTGTATAAACAAAATCTTGCTGACATCTAATTTCAAATTCATCTTGCGGAGGTCCAGATGTTGTTTTATGTAAAGTAAAATAATTAAGAGCTGTAACATCTGCACCAGTTCCGTCAGTGTCAACAACTTGAAATATAGTAGCATTAACACCTGTAGCATTTCCACCAGTCGCATCTAAACATGTAAATGTATTTGTAATAGCAGCGGGTGAACCAGAATAAGGTTCGGATTCAATCAAGCTAGATGATATTGGAGACAATGATAATACTCCAACAAATGTGTTTGAGATTAAATCATTTAAATCTGATATTAAACCAGTGGTACTTGACTCATAATAAAGATCTAATAACGAGTCAACAGGTTCAGTTTCATAAACAGAAAGTCTTGGTAATATAACATTTTGTGTTTCCCATTGAGTATATGTAACGCCTACACTTTGATTATCTGTGTCAATTACAGCGATTAATGGGTTACCATCACCACCGTAATAACCTTCAAATGGTACTGATGTTACAAATGTATTATCATTAGCATTTAATAAATCTATTTCACTACCAATTTGAGCAGCGTAATGATCAAGTTTTCCAGGGAAAAATTGTAAATTTTCACCAGGATTAGATACTAAAGTTAATTCCGCGTTATTATCACCACAATTAATAGTAACAACATCTCCGTCAACATAAAATCCATCACCAAAATCTGTAATTTCAAAAGTTACTACAGCTCCACCAGCCCCAATTGAGTCTATATTTACTATCATACCAGTTCCACTACCACCTGTAACTCCACAAGGAGGATTACCAGCTGTGCCAGTGACGAAATAATTTGTACCAGGTGCTGTAAGATTTGCTGATAAACCTACATTAGTATTATTTACTCTTAAATATAATTTAACACTACTTGATCTATATTGTTTTTGATCTGGTCCTACTTCAGATAAATCTCTTGGTATTTTATTTATATTATCAGAAATCAAAGGTGTTGTTGCAAGTTTACCAACTTGAGCTGCGGAAGCATTTGGTACAGGTTGTATTTGCAACGAACCAGTTCCACTACCTGAAGCAGCTAATGTAATACTATCACCTACTTGATAACCTACACCGTTTTGATTTATTCTAACTTGTCTTAAACCTCCGTTTATATCTACTTCTAAAATATCAACTGTCATACCTTGACCACTACCTGTTGTAGTTGTTGCTACATTGTTGGCTAGTGTATAAGTACTACCACCAGTTAATAAACGTAAATACGCAGAGTTATATGGAAAACCATTTGTAAGTCCAGGTAAATAAACATTATAATAATCTTGCTCAGTTTGTTGTACAACTATTCTATAGCTATACCAACCTTCAGGGTTTATAACATAAGATTGTTTTGGTTCTAAGTTACCTAAACCTGGGTAACCACCAGTGTATTCGTATATATCTGCTATTTGTTCTTCTGTTACAATTTCTGTATCCCCAGTACCAGTAAATGTTGAACTTATAATCTTAGTGTAATCTACATGGTAACCTCTTAAATAAGAATCAACAGGCATTTCAGCGGTAAAATCAGCACCAACTATAGTGTATGTAAATGGAGCAGCTGCAGTTATGGTTGTAGTATTACCAGCGTCTAACGTAAATGTAGTAGACTGAGCGTATGTACCTGGATAATTACTTGATGGTGCTTCGGTTATAGGTTGTAAAAAGTTAATTCTTAAACCATCACCCAACCAGTCATAAACACGATATACACCTGTAGTGCCCTCATAACCTAAATCTGAAGCTGTTTTATATGGGTGATACAATGTTGATATTTTTTCACCACTAGCAGGAACTACATCTGATATTATAACTGTAGACGCTCTACCATATTTATCATATAATACCACACCTATTGAGTAATTTCTATTTTGTTTTAAGGTATGATTTGGATACTCACCGCAATCATTTCCAAACTCAGGAGTACGAGGTCCTGATTGAGTTACATAAGAAAGTGAAGGTGGGTCATATCTATCTGCAAAATTTGCATAAACAACTCGGTTGCTTATTATTTCTTGACCTAAAGCTTTTACAGGTACTTTATCAGCTACTCTAGTTGTAACATTTTCAGCTAAAGATTTATATGGTTTTTTAGATTGATAAGTATAAGCGTAATAATTTTCTTGAGGTTTATATGTACTAAATGTAATACCATTTACATCAACTTGTTCTACAACTTTTTGAGCAACAGCATCTGATTCTTTATATAATATTTCTACTGAATCTATTTTATAATCTACAATAGGATCGTTAGAAGGAAATGGTATGTATAATACAACATTATTAACTCTATTTTTAAAAAAGTTTAATATTGTACTTTTATATGCGTTGTTTTCATTATCAAGATTTTTCTCAAAAACACCTGTTGATGAATAAAGATCTTCTATAAAAAACCCATCTTGATCAGGAATAAATATAGGTTGTGTCCATGGGGCAACAAGTGAATATTCGTTGTTAGCATATTTAAACCTATAGCTAAACCTAACAAATTTATCTTCTAAAAAATCTGGATCTCCAGGCCATAATGGATCATCTGATTCATCACTCATTGTATGACCAATAAATCTTATAACATCATTAGCAACTGGTTGTTTTATAGTACTATATCCAGGTGGAACTTCTACTGTTAAATCTCTATCTGATGTGACTTGGTTTGTTGCATAATTTACAGATACTACATGACCATATTCTGCATCTTGTGTAACATTGTATATTACATCACCTTTTTTAACTCTGTCTATATCTGTAGCCGCACCTACAGCATCAACTTCAATTGTGCTTGGACCACTGAAATTAATAACAGTTTGTTCTCTTTCTTGTAAAACACTAATTGGTTTGTATGGAGAAAATTTAGATACAGATATATGTTCTTCTTTAGTATAATAACCTAATGATTGTGTTATATCAATAACTCTAGGTTGGTTTCTATTGTCTGTAAAAAACAATAAGTTTTCTAATAAACTTATACCTGTTATAATATTTTGTTGACTAAAATTTAAAAAATACCCTTCTACTAAAACAGTTGGTGATCCACCACCCACAGAGCTTATTATCTTGTGTTCTGTACTAGAATCTGCTCTTGCAGTACCGTTATAATCTGTGGCAAAAAAATACGACGTATTATTTATTTCATCATCAAATCTTCCAATAAAACGCATATTAGGATTTAATGACCATTGAGCTTGGTTACCTTGAACAACCTCTAATGCACCTACATTTGGACCTTCAGACTGACGTATATTTACACCTAAAGCGTCTCTGTATTCACCATTAGGAATTAATCTTTCATCTAAGTCCTTATTCATTTTGGACTTTAGAAAATTATTCTTTAATTCTGGCATTTAATTAATGTTTAATCCACTTAGATTTACCTCGCATTACTTGTACGATTTCATCAAGTTTTATATTGGATAATCTTATTTTAGCGTTACGTAGTTTAGCTTTAGCTTCTTTCTTTAATCTTTGAACTAAATACTCTGGTTGACCTGCTCTGAAAGATACAATGTTAGACACGATGTAAGCATATAAAGCGTCTTCAGCTAATTTAGGTATTCTACTATCTAAATCATAAGCTAAGCCATCAGATATATATTCTAATATAATTAAACGACCAACTAAATTATTTGAAAAAGATATTTTACCTTCACGTTCGTTCATATAAAACCAACCATTGTATTGTGAATATTGAGGATCGTTACCATAAAGTTGGCCATATCCCCAGAACCACATACCGCCGTAGCCCCATTCATAACCCCACCAATCTAATCCAGCGTTATATTGTTCTTGATTATAAAGTTGATCAATTAGGTTTGGATTATTATTACGCCATCTTTCTTCTGTTATAGAAGTACCTTGAATATTTCTTCCAAAATTATCTTGCGTAGGAACACCACTTTGATCTTGCACAGGCATAGTGTAAGGAGAATCAGTTAAGTTATTAGCTGGGTATATAATTCTTTGTACACCTTGCATATCAATCCAAGACATGCGAACATAATTTACATAGTCTTGTGGAATAACTATACTTAACCCAGGAGGCACTGTTAACTCTTGTGATTTTACAGATTTTAAAGTATCATAACTAAATTCTTGTAATGCTCTTTTTGCAAAGAAAATAACATCAGATTTTTTACAAGTTTGTATAATCTTACCATCACCTACATATCCTATCATAAAATTATCTACAATATCTCCTAATGTATTGTAAGCATAACTACCATAGTTTTGTTCTGTAGTAACACCATAAGCGTCTCTAGCACCATAATTTCCACCATCTAATTTTTTAAGTTGGCAAACTATAACTTCGTTTTGAGGTACTGCCGATGCTAATGATATAGTGTTTCCATTTAGGGTATATGGAGCATATGGTCCACCTGTTATTTCAGTATATGTTAATCCATCTGCACTATGATATAATTTAAAATTATTTAAAACATAGTCAGCTTGGTTTGGATCCCAGTTGCCCAACACTAAATCAGTGTCAAACGTAAAGTCAAATGAAGATTGACCTGCGGCTGCTTCAACTTTAAATCCTTGTGCGCCAGCGTAATATTGTTGATTAGTTTCGTTTATCTGAGCCATTTATTATCTTTTTTCGTTTGCCTCTATAACAGCTTCTGATTGAGCAGCTTGTTGTACTATTTGAGGATCTCTTATTAATACACCACAATATTTTAAAATCTCTAATATAACTCTAGATCTTTCATCAGGAACTAAATCAAAATCTACAGAAACACTAGGATCGTATAAGTAAGATCCATTACCTTGTACTGAATAACCCCAAACAACTGTATTTGGCATTTGTACTGCTGATACTACTAAACTTGCAGGCTGAGGTGCAATATGTAAATGAGGATTTAATGATATAGCATCAGGTCTACTAATTAATATTTCATCACCAACTTGAGGATTTGTAGCAAAATCTGTTAATGTTTCACTTACACCAACTTCTAAAAAAGGAGGTCCTGCGCCAGCTATATTAACTATAGTACCATAATCATATCCTTGTGTTTTATTATAAACACCATCGCCAGGTTGTATATCTGAACCTACAGCAAATGACAAAGTGTTAGCTACTGTATCAAATGCATCTAAAGGATATATTGCTTCAAATGATTCTTCTGTATAAGTTACGTAAAATATAGGGTAATTGTTAGTTGGCGCGGTAAGTTTTGATGCTGATGTAGTTCTAAACTCTTTAAATGAAAGTCTATCAGCTTCTTTGTTTAATTGATTATTGTTATAGTTACAATAAACTGCACCTATTTTAGATAAGCTTAAAATATTTGATGGATAATACCAAGCTTGTTCTGCACTATCATAAACAAATTCTGTAGTTGTTAATTTAAATGGATCTAGTCTAGAATCTTGAATATCAAAATTATTATAAAACTCAGTATTGTTTTGTTGATTAGTTTGATTTTTTCTATTAGCTTGGTCGCCATCTGGAAAATATGCATTGAATATTTCCAACTGCACTTGATTAGCAATATTGTTAAATTCTTGAGGTGTTATATAACCTCTCTGTTCTTTATTTAAAATTAAAAGAACGGTCTGATATACACTATTTACGTTTATTGCCATATTTATTTTAATTATAATACAAGGGGTAGCATGACACCACCCCTTATATTATCACTTGTTTATATTCTTTTTTCTATAGATTTATAAACTTCTACACCTTCATCAGTTTTAAACCAAGCGGCTAATGCTGAATATGGGTTTTCGTCAAACGGTACTGTCATTAATTTTCTATCATTTGAACCCCAGTGAAAAGTTCTTTGATCTTGAGATAATTTGATTATGTTAGCTTCAACAGCTTTAATTCCAAAGTTTCTAAGCTCAACGTTTTCATCGTTAGCAAGGTTTAAAAATAATGCTGGTTTTTTCTTAGCAAATATTAATAAATCTCTTTTTATTTCTTTAGATTTCATATCTGAAACTCTACTACCTTTTTCAACTCTTAATATAGCTTCTGCTTGATCTACATCCATTTCCATAGCGTAATTAAGTGCTTCAACTTCTAGCTCTAAAGTATCCAGTTCATCTTCTGCTTCTACAACAGCATCAAATTCATAGTATTTTTTATCTTTTAATGGGTGGTATAAACTTAATAGTTTTTGCAATATTTGATTTTCTTGCGGTACTGAAAGTATACCATCTCTAAAAGTAATATGTCCTAATGTAGCTTCTCCTTTTTGTTCATCTACAAAAGGCGAGTTCATATTTGTAGCATATCTTAATTCTCTTTGAATTTTTGAATCTGGATCAAAGTATAATAAAGGATTTCTACGAGTATGTCTACTAGGTATAGTTAATGTAAGTGGTTGTTTTCTACCTTTAACAACATATGTTCTAGGTTTAACTTCCCAAGTATTAACTACTTTTTTTTCTATTTTTTTTGGTGGTGCAGTTACTACTTCAGGTTCCTGCGCAGCCACCTCTGCTTTTTCTTTTTTAGCCATAATATAATATAATTAAATAATTAAAAGGTATAAGGGCGCCTAAGCGCCCATTACCTTGTGTAATTTATGCTCCTTTGAATAATACAAAGTTATTCGCAGCTTGCACTACTAAACATCTTTCTGATAAGAAGTTTACTGACATAGCATCTAGATCGCTAGTGAATGCTCCACCAACAGAACCAGTTAACCATGATTTCATACGTCTGTCATCAGCTTGAGACGCTCTATATCTTACGTGTAAGAAAGGACGTCTAATGTTAGTACCAAGAATTTGATCATAAACTGTAGAAGTACCAGCTGGAATTAAAACACCTTCAATTGAAGCAGGTCCTGAGATAGCACCACGCGTTGAAGCATCGTTTAAGTATTTCCAATCAGTCTTATAAAAATCATAAGAACCTCTTCTGAAACCGCTAAAACCTAAGTTTAATGCCATTTCTTCTGAGTTTTCAAATAATCCATAAGCTGTACCTCCAGATCCACCAGCTGAAATACCAGCTAGCATATCATCAAAATCAAGGTTTGTGTTTCTATTTAAGAATAACATGTTTTCTTCAATAGCTCCTTGAGTATCTAAGTTTCTAAGAATATCATCAAAGTCACTGATACCAGTAGCAGCTGAGAATCCAACTTGTACATTACCTCTATCTTCAATAGCAGCAAATAAACCTTCTGTACCAGTTACACCAGTAATACCAGAAGGAGTAGCACCACCTGCTACAACTTGCTCACCTTCAACAACTGACATTTCTAGGTAATCTTCAAATCTAAGTCTTGTTTCAGACTCAGCTTTTAAATACCATAAATATCCAGAAGTACCATCTTCAGTAGCAACTTCTACCCAACCGATCTGAGCAGTGTCAGAACCATTGATTGAATAATTACTTCTAATGATGATTGGTTTGTTAGAAAATTGAGTAAAGTCAGGAGTGATAGTAGCAATAGGATAATCGTTACCAGCAACTGCAACTGCGTTAGCAGATGGTGCAATTGTAGTATTAGTTCCTTTTGGATATTCAGAACCATATACGAAGATCTTTACGTTACCAACAAGTCCTTCAGTTTGTAAATCCTGTGAACCGTAAGGTAGTACATTAAGTACACCAGTACCAGCCGGAGCAGGTCTTAAGTCAGAGTCAACAACTAAACACTTTGATTCATTACCAAAGTCATCTAACACAACGATAGTTTGTTGTGGAGAAATTACGTTATTTATATCTGCCGCTACAGGAATAGTAATAGTGTTTGCTGCACCACCGTTAAGACAGTTGTCATAAGCTATGTGCAGTCTGTTTTGTTCAGACCAAATTACTTGATCAGACGTCATTGGTAGTTCTGCGCCAACCATTCTTAAGAATCCAGATAAAGTTCTGTTACCATATCTTTCAACTTCCTGCTCATAAAGCTCAGGTAAATATTGTTGGGCAAAGTTACCACCAGCAGCGCCATCAAATACTAAATAGTTATTCGCCAATGTTTGTTGTAGTGGCGATGGAACTATTGATCCAAATTGTGGGGTTAAAGCCATAATTTAAAAGTTTTAATTAGTTAAATTTTCGTTTTTTAATTTTCAGTTTAGACGAATCCAAACCACTAATTGATCTTACCTTTAAACCATCGATAAATACATTTCCGTCGGCAACTTGCCTTGGCTTATCTGTTAAGTTTTTAGAAGAGTCAACAATGCTTTTTACACCGTCAGCTTTTCCTTGTTCGTAAAAATGATTAGCAATTTTATCCGCATTCATTGCAGCGTAAAGAGCTTTGTGATAACCAGCTGGATCAACAACTTTACCTTTTTTATCTAAAAATTTATTAATAAAATTAGATATATTAGTTTGTGTCTCACCAACCTGTGCAGGATTTTGAATTTTATACCTAAATTTTTTATCTCCTAATGCATATTCAAAACCTTTGAACTCACTATTAAATAATTTTTTAGTATTATTTTTAAAATCCTCTTGTTGCTCACTAGCTAGCTTTTGCTGCTCGTTATAATTGTTAACAAAGTCCACCGCTTGTAGCTGCTCTTGAGTAGCACCAGGTCTCAACTTGATCTCTTGGTAATACTTAGACTTCATAGCTTCAAGCTCTTTGCGGGCTTTAGCAACTTCTTCTTTGAAAGCCAATTGTTTCTTTTTAATGTCTCTTGGCTCATCAATTTCCTCATCATATTTGAATTGATCTTCCATTAAGAAATTAATCTCTTCTTGATTTAAATGAGGTTTAGTTTGTTTATAGTATTCATTAAGTAAAACTTGTTCATCTACTTTTGAATAATCATGATTAAGTCTTACATAATCTTCCATAGTCCCACCAGTTTCATTCATAAAACTTACTAATGCTTCTATGTTTTCAGGTAATGGTTTACCTTCTTTTACTTGTTCTTTAACAGCTTCCTCTGCCTCTTCATATAACTGTGTGGTTTTTTCATCTAGCTCATCTTCAGTTATTTCTTGTATAGGACTTTCTAATTTTTCTTCGGCGTCCCGTACTTCTTCAACCACTTCTTTGCTGTCGCCACTGTCTTCGGGCTTTTCGATAACAACATTGCTATCATCTGTCTTTTGTGCTTGAACGGCATTTTCTTCTTCTTTTTTCTCTGTTAAATCTACTTTTACTACGTCAGGCACAACTTCACCTTGTGCCTCTGGTTTAGTTAAATCAACCTTTACAGGTTCTTGTTTAGAACTATCAACCAGTTTTTTTGGTTTTGTTTTCTTACCTTTTAAAGAAAACTCACCTTCTTGTTTGACCTCAACGGCCGCATTTTCTTCTGCCATAATATAATATTATAAAATTAAAAATTATTTAGGACCAAAGGCTTCTAAGCCAAAGTCACCTAAACTATCGTTTGTTGATTCAAAATCAATAGGCGTTCCATCGTTAGCCCTTTGTTGAATCATTTGAGATTGTTGAGTACCTTCCATACGTACTCTTTTATCTTTTCTATCTTCTATTTCACTTTCTTTTTTACCTTCTGCTTTTGATCTTTCAATAGCTAATTGCATGTTATAATCAAACTCTTGAGCCATTAATGTTTGTTTTATTTGAGCTTCTGTTTGCATGCGCTCCATCTCATATTGAGACTTAGCTTGTTCAACTTGTATTTTCTGCTCAGTTAAAACTTGTTGCTTTTGAGTTTCTGCCAATGCTGTTTGCTGTGCTAACTGCGCGTTTGCTTGTGCTTGCGCTTGCATATTAGCTTGAGCAGCTTGTTGATCTCTTTCAGCTTTTAATCTACGTTTTTGTTTTAGCATTTGGTTTGCTAATTTTAAATTACGTATTTGTCTAAGATCTATTGCGTCTTCTAAATCAATACCACCACCTTGTAATGCTACTTGTATATTTTGTTCTAGTTGAGCTTTTTCTTCTTCATCAGGTTCTAAATCTAAAAATATACCAAAGTCATGTAAATTTAAATTAGAAATTTCTTCTAAAGTTCTTACATTAAATGTAGATATACTTTCAATTAACGCGTTTGCTGTTAACGGAAAGTTTAATACATCAACTATTTTCTTAGAAATATTTTCACATAGTCTAAGCGTTAAATATAAACTAGCATTATTTATATGTTTAGTAGCTATATTTGATTGTTGTGCAGCTATTTTTTGTAATCCAACTAATGTATCTTTGTCAGGTAATGTACCATCTCTTGCTTCATTTAATCCGGTCACATCTCTTATCATTTGTATATAATAATTATATGTATTAATAAGAGCACCTATTTTAGCTTGACCAGAAGATGTAGCAAGTTCTTGCACTGGAACTTTACCAGCATTGATACCACCTTCTTGTGTTAAAGATCTACCAACTACAGAACCAGTTTGAAAATACATGTTTAAAGCTTCAGCTGGATTATAATTAGTACCATTACCTAAATCTACCTCAGCTAAACCGTCCATGTCTAAGAATACACCGTCTGGAACTGTTCTAGCTATAACTTGTTGTAGCTTTAAATGAGTTAATTGAACCATATCAGCAAAACCCATGGTTTTTGTAACTAATGATTCAATTCTACCTTTATACATACGTGGTGCACAAATAGCATAATTCATTTCTACCTTAGTAGTATCTGACATAGGTCTTGTCATATTCTCTGCCATTTGCCATTTAAGCATCATGTCTGTACCTAATACTTTAACTCCTTCAAATAATACTTCTATAGATCTTGAAACTCTATTAAAATTATCATTTTTTTCAGGATTAAACGTGTCTGGTTTTTCTAATATTTTTTCTAACCCTTGATCAGTACGTTTTAATTTAAATACTTGGTCCATATATGTTTTATACTCAAAATATAAAACTTGCACAGTATTTTGATCATAAGCACCCCAACCATAAATATAGTTATCATTGCTATATGATTTTTGTATTTTTTCTAATTCACTATTAGATATATGAGGAAATTGTTTTTTAATCTCAGCAACAGTCATTGCTTTAACTTCACCTACATAATATATATCTTCAAAATTAGGGTCTTCTGTGTATGAATAAACCATGTACGATGGATCAACGTATTCTAACGTTATACCATTAGCTGTATTAAAATTAGTTTTTGCAGCTGCAATACCTAATGTTACTAAATCATAATTTAATCTACGCTTTAATAAATCATATTTATTTTTAGCTAATATTTGAGTTATAGCTTCTTCTTCTGCTATTTCTACAGCTTGTTTATAAGACAACTGTAAATGCAGTTCCATCTCTTCAATAGTTTTAGGTAAATCAGATGGAGCTATATTTGTATTAGAAACATCTTCGCCTGTAGTTCTTTTTACTTTTTGAATTATATCTTGAGCAAAAATATCTTGTGCTAAACCTTTTGCGTAAGCAGTTCTTTTTTTAACAGACTCAGGATCTTGTGCATATGCTTTAATATCATAATCTTTATTTGATATACCATTAACAAGTATATCTACAAACTTAGATAATATGGGTACTGGTTTCCAATCTAAATTTAAATAGCTTAAGTCACCGTTAATTGATAACTCATCTTTATATTTTTGTACTGATTGTTCACCTCTGGCGTATAATCTACGTGTATGGTAGTTGTTAAAAGTAGTTAAATATCTATTACCATTAGTTCTACCTTGTGCAAACCATTCTGATTGTATAGCGCTAGCAACTTGCTTGCCATATTTCAAACTCATTTTTTCCTCCAAAGGTACTACCTGATTGGGAAAAGCGCTATTAGCATTATAGTCTATATTCATTTATCGTATAATTTTAGAAACACTACCAGTGTTGTCATATCGTTTTATACCTAAGTCATATGACACTAGTTCTCTTTTTGGTATTGGTCTATATCTATGTTTATTACAAGCCATAATAGCTAGACCAGAGCTAATTGAAGCATCGTGTTTTGTTCTATTATTTATATTAAATTTACTCCAATCGTTTAATGTTTTCTGGAAATACATATCTCCATATTTTTTACCATTATAACCTATATAGTTTTCAATATAAGTTTCAATAGCAGCGGCATGAGCTTGTTTAATATCTTCACTGGAATTAGGTATACCACCTATTTCTCTTTCAGATACTGATAATTTATTGTAAATTTTATCCGGTCTATTCATTGAATAACCTCTATATCCTCTTCTTTTAAAGTGATATAAAAGTCTGGGTTTATTATTTTCAGCTAATAATGGCATGCCATAAAATACACAAGCCATTAATACATCTTCAAAAAATATTTCAGCAGTTTGAGGTCTAGCAATATATTCTAAAAAGAAATGATTTGGCGGAACATCTAACATACTAAACGTAGTTAAACCATGTAAAGCTCCATTAGAACCTCTATTATCAACTGTACCTGATATATCATAACTATCACATCCAAATGCTCCAAGGTCTTCATTACCAGGATATTTAATACCATTTTTTAATATTACACGGTTTTGAAGATTTGTAGGTGGAACCCAAGTTATATTGAATCTTCCACTACTATTAGGTACAAATATTACTTCAGTATCTTTTATACCATCACGCCACTGGAAACTACCTTGCGTGACTAATGTACTATGTTTTAAATCACCATTAAAATCTATTTGCTCATAAATTTTAGTTAGATTAAATAATGACTCTTTGGCCTCATCTCTGAAAGCATGTTCTTCAGTTCTTGGAAATTGTCTATAAAATTCATTTAAAGCGTCTTGATCTCCTTTTAAACCATCTACTTCATTTTGCCAATAATCAATTACACCTAAATCTATAAACTCCCCATGAGGTCCTTTAACCTCTTTTGACGGCGTATCGAATACAGGTAATCCATAAGAATCAATGTATCCTTCGTAATTCCATTCCATAGGTATGAACAAACTATATAATCCTGAACGAGTCTGTCCGTTGCGGTTTCTCTTGGTAACATCTGAGTCATAATATATTTGTTTAAAATTATCCCCACCTTTATCTAAAGCATTACAGGTTGAACCCATCATGCATTTACCAATAACCCTACTACCTAATCGTAACGTGGTTTTCGTAACCCTCCAGTTGTTGAGAATGTTGTTTGGCCTTTCCCATTTCCCCGATTCATCATGAACGAGGAGTTTGAGTTTCTCTCCATCGTAGGAGTTATCACCGGTGTTTTTCCAGTCGATTGTGGTGTCCAAACCTTGTAGTTCGTCTTGCGGTTCGTTCGCGAGTATCTTTCTTCTTGTGAACTTTGAGGCTGGTACTCTGTAGGCCAACTCCGTCTTTGGTCTGTCCATACCGTCCTGTATTGGCTTAAAAAAGAAAGGGTAATTAACCGATATGGGTACCACCTTGTCTGTAAACATGGTTTTTGCATCAGGACCGGACTTTGATAATATACCATACCTACTGTCGCTTGATATGGTTGCCAAGTTAACCACCTCTCCTGAGGCCATAAAGGAAAACCCAGAACGTCTGTTTTTAAGGTAACACATCCCGTAGCAACGTTGATCTGCTTTGCAAGCTTCCCAAAAGATAAAGAATAATCTGTTGGCTTCTCTATAATCTGGTTTCCCAACATCAATCTTGGACCACTGCAAGTACATGTAATGAGTACCACTAATATAAGTAGGAACGTCTTTGTTATAAAACCAAAAGCCTTCTTCTCTTTTAGTAAATTCATTATCAATGTAATCATACCAGGTTTCTTTAAAATCAATAGGGTATTGCTCCCAATCAAATATTGTTTTTATTTTTTTTAATTGCTCTGGTATAGAGGTATATTCCCAAGTATTAGATTTAAATGCGTGTACTGTTTTAGGTTGTTGAGGTAAAGCTATTTTTAAATTTTGTATTTCATATACTTCACCTATTTTACCTGTCTTGCTTATAACAACAACATCATGTTCTTTGTTATAACCATATTTCCATTTTTTATACCTATTATTTTTTTTAATTATATTAGGTTTTATATGGTTATTTAATACTTTATAAAGATTTTGAGTATACATTACTTAGATCTTCCTTCTGCAAAACCTTTAAATGATCTTTCTTTAGTTTCTTTAGGTTTTTCATTTAACATATTCTCTTCTTCTTGTATACGTTGAAGTATTTCAAACGCATCAAATATAGCCAACTTTTTTGTGGCTGCAGCATTTTTTAGTCTATCAGCTGATATATCATCATCACTATCAACTATAGGTTCTTTAGCTACTTTTATTAACTCATCGACTGCTTTTTGCCCAGCGTGGATTATACTTTGCTTGGTTTTCTTTATATCCATGTTTTAATAAAATATCATTTGATTTCATACAATATAAACGCTCATTGTCTATATTAAACTCCCATTCAGATCCAGTTTTAAATGTAACTAAATCTCCTGGCATTATTTCTAGCTCTTCTAATGAACTATTACCTATTTTTAATATACCAATACCTTCAACTTCTTTTTTGTTACTTAGAAGATCTTTATTTTTAATAGGCATAATAAAACATCTATCATTTAATGATTCCCAATGTTTGTTACGTTTATATAAATAAACTTGATCAACAGAAGCAAAATATAAATCATCTTTAAAATATGATCTACTATTTACTTGCTTACCTTTCATATTGTAAAATCTTCTAAAAACGTTTTGATGTAATACAACTATATCACCAGTTTTTACAGGTGTTGCTAAAGCCAATGGCGTAGCTATAATTTCAGCAAATCTATTTACAAATTTCCAGTTTTCTACTTTAGTATTTAAAACTAAATCTGTATCTCCAATTTTCTTAGTATTAGCGTATCTTTCACCGATTGGTTTTACGATAAAATCATACACACTTTTCATTAATACTGTAAATCATATTCAATGGATATTGCCATATTGGAATTAAATTTTTTCCATGGTAATACCTCATTGTTTTTCTTAATAAAAATGTTATACGATAAATCGTTATCTTCAAATAAAATATGAGAAATTACGTGACCACCATACACTTCTTGTCCAACTGAATAATGCATGGCGTCATTTTTATAATCAGCTCCTATGCTGATTTTTCTAATGACAGTATCCATTATTAATCTTGTTTGTTTTCTTCTATCTTAGTGTATGAACCGTCTTGTGTATCAATATTGATAGGACCGTATTTCTCTTCTAATTTTATTTTTGTTGCTTCAATAGCTTCATTTGTAGTAGCTATTCTATGAAGAGCGCTATGCTTTTGGCTTTCTAAAACACCAATGTTAGTTAATAACTCTTGTATTTGTTTTTGTTGACCTTGTATTTCTTTTAACTCTTCTTCACTAATTTTATTTAATTGTTCTGACATTATAATATAATTTAATTATTGTTGTTGGATTTTTTTGATTTTTCCCATGTACGCCCAACAAAATACGCACCATATACCGTAATTAATAAAGACTGAAAAATTGGTATATATTCTTCAGCTACTTTAAAACCACCTATATTACCATCAAAAAAAGACAGTATTGTAAATATAATAGTTAAATATATTAATACAAGTGGTCTTATATTTTTAGATAAAAACGAATCAGATTGCATATCAACCTTCCACCGTTCAGTGATTTGCGTCTGCGCATCCTGATCCGCTTTTTCTAATAATTCTTGTATCTTTTGTTTAGCAGCTAATCTTTCTTCGTCTGTAGTTGTAAGTTTATCAATTACATTACCTACATCGTTAATTAAACCACCGGTTAAAAGACTTAAGATTTTTTTCATTATTTTCTTTTTCTTGCTCTATCACCAGCCATATTACCTGCTTTCATTCCAAATTTCATTGGACCGTGAGGCATTTTTGGACTTCCACCTTGCTTAATCTCTGGCATTGGCTCATATAATGTACCTTGTCTTTGATACCTTGCCTTAGTAATATAAGGTGAAGTATTATACTTTGACATGCTACCAGTAAAAGTTCTTCCTTTACCACCAACTGCACCTGCAACTCCTTTTGGATTTTCAGAATCTTTAACTTGGAAAACACCACTTCCACCATCTCCATAATTGTGTAGCATAGTACCAGTAGTATTACTTCTTGATTCACCATAACCACCAGAAGTTCTTTTTACTAAAGGAAGATTAGCAGATTTTCTTATTACATTAGCTGCTTCATTACCATATCTACCAGCAGTTTCTCTAATAGTAGCTAACGTTAATGGATCTCTACTTGGATTTTCTTTCTTTAACTGAACCTCTTTTATATTGTGCTTTATTATTGAATCTTGAACAGCTCGGTTTTCAAAACCGTGTCTCTTCATGTTGTCTCTAGCAATACTTTCAGCTCTATTTAATTCACCTTCTCTTTTTAGTTGCTTAGGTGTTTGTGTATTTGTTTGTGAAAAACTTCTTGAACTAGTTGAACCTTTTTTACTCTTATTATAATCCTTAGCAGCTTTTTCAAATTCCGCATATGTAGGATATTTAGATTTATCTGCATCTTTATAAGCATCTCTATAAGAACGACCTGAACTAGTTGAACCTCCTCTACTTGAAGTTATAGTTCCCTCTGCTTTAGCACCTTTATCTGGATCAACACTGAAACTAACAAAGTCTTTGTGTCCTAAATTTGTTTTTCCATCAATATGCTTCATTGGTGAATAACTTCCTTTTGAAGCACCTTCATATTTAGGCGCACCATTCATATACTTTCCACCTCCATCGTAATACTTAGCAGCTGCATCACCGTGCATCATTTTCATTGCAGTCATATCACCCATTTTTCCCGGTGACATTCTACCAGCTCCAAGTCTTTGAATATAACCTAGTTTTTCAGCAGGTCTACGCATATTAAAACCATCTGGCATTTTACCAGCACCATCTTGAGATGCTTGCTTATCTGATTTTTTCTTTGCTCTTTCTTTTTCTTTTCTTTTTACTCGTGCAGATTTAATATCAAGATCAATTGATCTGTCTCTAGCTTTTTTTCTTCTTTCACTAATTCTTTTAGCTTTTTTGTCCTTACCTTCTTCACTAGCTATTTTTTGCTTTGTTCTTAATTTTTTATCTTTATCCCACTTCTTATCTGCTCTTTCGGTAATTCTCTCAGATCTAGTTTTTTTAGTTTTCTTTTCTTCTTTTTTAGACTCTAGTTGATCTTGCTTTGGCTTAGGTCCTCCAGTAAACGGTTCCCTCTTAGTTTTAGATTTAGGTCCTCTTCCCATCATAGCTCTATCTTTACCATCGTCTTTTTTACCCTTAGCCTTACCCTTCATAGAAGGTGGCTCTGGCTTTCTTTCTGTAGGTTTTTCAGGAACTCTTTTTTTTCCTTTACCCTCCATGTTATGTGCTTTTGTATGTGGCATGATTATTTTGCTTTAATTTCATTTGCATAAGCAGGTCTTTCCCAAGGCCCAGTACCTTTTGCAAAATGTTGTTTTGAATATTTTTTTCCTTTGTAATAGATATTTTTATCGTCCCAATCAAAACCCTCATGCATCATCTGATTCACATGAGTTTGCTCATGAGAGTGTGTTTCTTTTTTCATAGAAGGAGATAAATCTTCTTCCATTATAATTACACCATTTCTAAGAGTTCTACCTATAGCAGGGTCTTTCGACATATCTCTTTCATAAACTGGTGTAACACTAGTTGGATAAAAAGGTTTAATGCTAAACTTACCTTTTAAATTTATCATTGTTTATAAGGAAATTTTTTATTAAACCATTCTTGTCTATTATTACAACCACAGGGGATATTGAGACCCTTAGACACAGTATCAACTACGTGTTTAATTCCTGTTCGCTTAGTAAAACCAGCGATAGTGTCACCAAATCCCCTCGGTTTCATAATTTACTATTAAGAGTATACGATGTCAATAATGTATACTTTCTTATCGTCGCTGTCTTTTAATGGGAATACTTTAGCTTTAACTCCACCTGGATTAGCTGTTAACGAATAGTTAATAGCTTGCTCCAATTGATTACCTGAGTAATTTGGATTAGCTGAAATTGATCCAGTACCATCATCTACAGCAGCTGTTAATGTTACTAACTTATGTGCAGAAGTAGAATTACTTAACACGATAGCTACAGTCTCTGCTGCGCTTTGTTGAATAGCAGTAACTTGATCTGCTTGTACTAAATGTTCTCCGTTTAAAAGAGCACTAGCATTTTGACTAACTTCAATTGCGATAAATTTTGCCATAATTTTTGTTTTTGTTTATTGTTATTATTTTAATGATTTCAGCATGCTATCTATTTTCTTTGCCTGACCTTTATGCATTGCTGAGGCTTGTTTTAATTGTCCGGCTATTTCTTTTAATTTTTTTGGATCTACTTTTGCAGGGCCACTCATTTTTTTCTTTGCAGGAGCGTTTGGTTTTTTACCTAAATGCTCTCCGCTTTCTGAATGTTTTTCTTGAGCTGCATGAAGATTACCTTGAAAATCTCCAGGTCCATGGTGTGCAGCAGGGCCATGATGCTTCTTATCATATTTCATATCACCAGCTAATTTTGATATATGTTTTTCATCAGCTGTCATATCAATATCACTATGTCCATGATGAGCGTCATATATTACATCTCTTTTAAGATAATCTATATGAGCAGCATCATCTTTAACCGCATCTTTATAATTTGCTTTTGTCACTCTAGTGTGAGCGTGATTATATGAATGTCTTGAATTACCAGAATATTTTCCGTAATGTCCTTGTTCGTTTACTGCCATTTTAATTTGTTTTTAT
>Ga0209645_1000555_pt1 | contig 19222 bp, 22 predicted proteins | sample ETNvirenome_6_30_FD_184070 | JGI IMG/M metagenome (GOLD analysis project Ga0209645, IMG submission 184070) | Marine viral communities from the Pacific Ocean - ETNP_6_30 (SPAdes) (version 2) | ecosystem: Environmental > Aquatic > Marine > Oceanic | place: Pacific Ocean | collected 2013-06-19
CAATGTTAGAGATTAGACAATCAGCAGCCAAGCTACAGGCCATCCTGTAGAAGGTTCAGAGACTACTGGAGGGAAAATGGGTTCCCTTAATAACCAGATTTAGCGCCCGGCAGTAGAAATACTGATGATATAGTCCGATCTTTATGGAGACATAAAGCTAACAATAATGTGAGTGGCCCACCCGCGAGGGAGGTAACTGCACAGGATTAACATTAAAAATAAAAAAAAAGTAAAAAATGAGTATAGTATTTAGAAATGTAAAAGGATCTGCTTTAACCTATACTGAAATGGATAGAAATCTAGCACAGTTTTTCTACTCTGCATCAATGTCGGAAACTACAAGTACTCTTAAGTTACATTACAATGGTCACCCTATATTGAATTCCGAAGGGCAGAACGACTTCGATGACACTAGATTTGTTGAAGTCCCGTTAGCATCAGGTACTTCAAATTTAATACTACAACCGGGAAACGGTATTAGCATAGGTACTGAGGACGGAATTACTACCATAACAAATACAGGTACTGCTGCACCAGGAGAACCAGTTCAATCGATTCAATTTAATAAAAATTCATCCTTTGCAGGCGACAGTACGTTTTTATACGACTCAAGTAATAAGAGAGTAGGTTTAGGGTTCACGTCCATTACATCAATTGCTAGAAGACTTCATATAGCAGGAGCTTCAAGCCAAGGAGCTATAATTAGATTACAGTCTTTCTTTGATATTAATCCTAATAATATAGGAGAAGTTGATGAAACAGCATTTCTAGAAATTTGTAGCGGAGGCGAAAGAAGCAGCAGGGAAAATCCAGAAAATATATTTGGAAAATTTGGAAAAGTAGATCAAGGTGAAGACCCGCAATTACATATCAACAGGTATTTTCAAGATGGAAAAACATACTTTAGTTTTGGCCAAGATCATACAATTTCTCATACAGTATTACCACATGCAATAGCAATTAACGCCTTGGATACTAAGAGAAATCTAGCAGTTGTTGGAGAACACGGTATAGGAATTGGACAAAATCAAGATAGATTAGAAAATAGAATAAGACCATTACCGAATGATGTTTGGACTAAGTCTTTTACTCAATTTGGAGAAGTCGGTAACCCACCACTTAATGTAACAAGAAAAGGTTTAGCGATACATAGTCCTATGAATGGGGATGATGGAGGTAATATGATAATTGCTATTTCTGATAATCTAGAAGGTGTTAATAGTCAAAATAGAAGACATCCAAACAGGCTGTTGATAAACAGTTATGCAGATGGGGACAATATGACTATAAACGCAGAACCAGTTAATCCTATTGCATCCTTCCTTTCAAACGGAACAACAGGAATAGGAACACCAAATCCTAATACAGACATAAGACTAGATATTAATGGTAATTATAGAGGAAAAACAGCTTTTAGCACTTTATCTGCAGACAACAATAACGGAATTTCAATTGAATTAGACTTTAACAGCTATTCTTTTTTAATTACTACTATAGATAGTACGTTCGCATCACCTCTTTTGACTTGGACTGTACCTACTGTACCACCCGTAGGAACGAAAGGAGTAGCCCTTATCATCAATAATTATGGCTCCAAAATTACGATAAGTAATGTTAATGTATACTCACCAAATAAATCTTCATTTGATATTGCAACTGGCAAAAGAGCTACTGTAAGTTTTATATCAGATGGAACTGACTTGTATGTAACAGGAGTACAGCTTAACCTTGAAAAATAGAAGATATTTATAATAAAGATATAAAATGAGTGATATTACAGTCCCACAGTTAACTCTTAAAAACCTAGGAGGTCCAAGTTCAAGTCCAGGCCCAGCCCTTACTCATGAGCAGATGAATAACAACTTTAGGTCGTTGGTCTATTCAAGTTCTATACACGATGGAGGAGATTTACTTAAATTACACTATAACATTGTAGGTGGGTACAGTGAAGATATACCTCTAAGTGGAGGTTCAGGTGGATTAACTATATCACCAAATACTCAATACCAAATTGTAACAGCTACAGGTACACCTGGGTTACTACAATCAGAAAGTGAATTTATATTTAATAGCGGCCTACTTACCCTAACAGGTACTTTTTCTATTGACGATGGAGAAGATAACGTAGTAATAGGTAAAAATGCAGGAGGAGATGTTACATCAGGTAAAAATACCTCAATAGGTGTAAACGCAGGTAACGCTATATCGAACGGTCTATACAATACAGCTGTCGGCTATGGAGCTTTACTAAAAGCAACAACATCTCAAAAATCAGTAGGAATTGGCTACGGTGCTCTAAGTAATCTTATAACCGGTAACTGTAATGTAGGTATCGGTAACTCAGTAGGAGCAAAAGTAGAAGGTGGAGATAGTAATGTGTTAATTGGCGAAAGTGCAGGACCTACAGCTGTTGGTTCTATCAGCAATAAACTATACATAAATAATAGTGAATCAGATACTCCTTTAATATTAGGAGATTTTACAACAGGTCATGTTACTATTAATTCAACAGTATCTGCATCAGCATTTAGTGGTTCATACTACGGAGACGGATCTAATCTAACAGGATTAACTGCAGCAGCAGAATGGGACGGCACCTTAAACGGTAACGCTCACATTACAGGATCCTTAACAGTCTCTAGTTCTGTAGTAGATTTTACAAATTCGACAGCAATTTCAGGTTCTTCATTTTCCGGTTCATTTCAAGGAGACGGAAGTGGATTAACAGGAGTACAAGCTACAGTCTTTCCTTACACAGGTTCGGCAATAATATCAGGTAGTTTACTTGTAGAAGATTCAATTATACTATCAGGTTCAACAGAAATAAGTGGCTCACTTACTACTTATGGTCCTTCTGACTTAAACGGTAAAGTTACTATTGATGATAATATAGAAATATATAATCCAACATCTACTACTATTGCTATTGGAGCTAATGCAATAGGGCAATCAACTAGTATACCTAATCAAAGTGTAGCTATAGGCTACTACGCAGGACAGTACGCTTCAAATCATGAACAAGTTATTATAGGAACTCAGGTAGCTTTAAACGGGATTAACAGAGGGGTAGCAATAGGATACAAAGCTAGTAGTTTACAATCAGGACATGGTACTATTGCTATAGGGTATAAAGCATTAGGTTCTTTTAATACTTCTTTTGCTAAAGATAATATAGCTATAGGGTGTAGAGCGATGGGGGGTAATGCTGTTGCAGGAGAAAAGAATGTAGGAATAGGATGTAAAAGCTTATACGTTAATCAGAATGGTAAATATAATACCGCTATAGGAGTTGGGAGTTTATGCTGCTTAATAGGAATAAACTCTTCAGACGGGCAAGAAAATACAGCACTTGGTTATTTAGCAGGTGCTAAGACAAAGTACGGTAACTGTAATCTATACTTAGGACACAAAGCAGGTCCAAGCTCAGTAAACACTACAGAATCAAATAAACTTTATATAGCAAACGACGAAGGATATCCTTTAATAGGAGGAGATTTTTCTACCCCATCTGTTACTATAAGCGGATCACTACTAGTTAGCGAATCTGTATCAGCTCAATCTTTTATAGGAGACGGTTCAGGATTAACAGGAATAAATGCAACAGCATTTCCTTACAGTGGAAGCGCTGTAATAACAGGATCTTTAACAGTATCCAGTTCAATAGTAGACTTTACTAACTCTATAGCAATATCTGGATCTAATTTCTCCGGTTCTTATGAAGGAGACGGAAGTGGACTAACAGGAGTTACTTCTGAATGGGATGGAACTAGAAATGGAAATGCACAAATAACCGGATCTTTGATAGTATCCGGAGCCCTAACCACATCCGATACTGTAACTATAGCTTCATCTGGATACCCTGGAGGACCTGGAGTTGAATTAATACACTTTCATTCAGCAAGTTTAAACGGAATAGTAAACATTCATTCTTTTGCAATATCAGCAACAGGTTATACTGGATTTAAAGCAGATTATTCATTATCGGATTCCACAGAAGATGAAAAGAAAATAGGTACCTTACTTGGAGCTTGGGACGGCAGTGGAGGAGAAACTATAAACGACTCTCATACTGTAGCATCAGGTAATATACAAGGAACATCATTTAGTATTGACTCAGACGGCAGTAACGCTGTATTAAAGTTAGATGCATCATCAGGAACATATAGTGTTAATATGCTAATAACAGCATTTAAGAAACAAGTATAAATTAAATAGAACATGGCTAACGAACACATATTTAATAATAGTCTAATAATCACTGGAAGTGTTACATCATCTGTAGGATTCTCTGGTGATGGTTCTGGTTTAACCGGTATTACTGCAACAGCAGAATGGGACGGTAGTAGAAACGGAGATGCAAGTATCACTGGTTCTTTAATTGTATCTAGTTCGAATGCTACTATAGATTTTACTAATACCGGAGGAGTAAGCGGTTCCTTTAGCGGTTCTTATCAAGGAAACGGATTAGGACTAACTAATCTAAACTTAAACGGTTACCAAGCATCAGGAAGTAACATATCCGGCTCTTTCTCAGGTTCTTTTCAAGGAAATGGCTCTAACTTAACAGACTTAAATCCTTTTCCATTTTCTGGAAATGCAATAATAACAGGTTCTATAATAGCTTCTAGCTCTATAATAGACTTTACAGATGCAATAGCTATTTCTGGCTCACTATTCTCAGGTTCTTTTCAAGGAGATGGATCTGGCTTAACTAACTTACCTACAAGCGAATGGGATGGTTCAAGAAATGGTGATGCCAGTATTACAGGTTCCTTCACAGTATCGGGTTCTACTCCAACTATACAACTTTTAGGAGAAACTAAAATAGATAAAAATATAAGTATATCAAATAGAGGAAGTAATAAAGATCTGGGGATCGGTTATTTTGCTCTTCCTGATTCAACACAAGAAAGAAATTCTATAAGTATAGGTTATCTAGCAGGTACTCTACTAGTATCCGGTTCATGTAATATCTATATAGGCTGTGCCGCAGGCTTACAGAGTGTAAAAACATCAGGTAATATAGGTATAGGAAGTCAAGCGCTAAAAAACAGTACTGGCATTTCTGCTGGAAGTGTTAACTTAGCTTGTAACATAGCTATAGGACATGGAAGTGCAATAAACCTTACTACAGGTAGAAGCAACACCGCAATAGGTCATGCATCTCTATATTATACTGAAACAAGTTTAAATAATACAGCTGTAGGTTATTTTGCTGGATTTAAAGTTAAAGGATCCGGTAATACCGTAATGGGATATCAAACAGGACTTTGCATAGATACTGGAGAATATAATGTACTGATAGGAGCAAATGCAGGACAATATCTTTCTGGAGGATACAACACCGCAGTAGGTTCAGCAGCTTTACTTGGAGTCAATTCGAATTTAACTACAGGTGTATATAATACTGCAGTAGGTAGAGCAGCAGGTAGACGTGCTATAGGTAATTCTAATAGAAATGTTTATATAGGAAATTGTGCAGGTCCAAGCTCTGATGTAGAGCAAAATTACCAATTATATATAGGCCAACACCACGGGGAAACACCGTTAATAAGAGGAGATTTCAACACAGGAGTATTGACTATTAATAGCTGCTTAAAAGTAGCAGAGGCAAGCGGATCTTTCGTAGGAGACGGCTCTGGGTTAACTGGAATATCTGGTGCAGGTTTTCCATATGCTGGCACAGCAAAAATATCCGGTTCTTTAGCTGTATCTCAAAGTACAGCAGCTGGAACAGCAGTTACTATAGAAAACGGACATACTATATTGGCTCAAGTATCTGAATCATTAGAATTTGATAACGATACTTTAGCAGCAGCAGGAGGAGTACCTCTAGGAGGGTTATATAGAAGCGGTAACTTTATAGCAATAAGATTAACATAATTAAGATATGCCAACAGTAGGAAATTTATCAATATCAGGATCATTAGAACTCTCAGGTTCATTATCAATATCAGGATCAGCAATTATATCCGGTTCTTTCTCAGGAGATGGGTCTGGATTAACAAGCGTAACTGGATCCTGGAACGGGCTATTTAGCGGTAGCGCAGTAATGACAGGTTCAGTAGATTTAACCGGATCCTTATCTGCTTCTTCCTTTTCTGGAGACGGCTCTGGACTAACAGGAGTGACAGCCGATTGGGACGGTACCCACACCGGTTCAGCTTCTATATCAGGTTCATTAGAAGTAAACGGCAGAGTATCCCAAGTAGGTTTAGGTTCTAGTACCTTCTTTGGATATAGAGCAGGTGAATCTGATAATGAAACTAATAACTACAACACAGCTTTTGGTGATAGTGCTTTTAGAGATAACTCAACCGGTACACAAAATACAGCTATAGGTTTTCAATCTCTCTTAACAAATGATAGCGGTTCAGGAAATACAGCACTAGGAGCTTTTGCATTAACTGCTAATGAAGGAGAATATAACACAGCAATAGGTAATACTGCTCTAGATTCAGATAATTCAGGGGATTTTAATACTGCATTAGGAAACGCTTCCCTATTCAATAATACCTCGGGAGATAAAAATACAGGTTTAGGAACTTATACTTTATATTCTAATTCAGAAGGAGCAAGCAACACAGCCGTAGGATACGGTGCAGGATACCATACAACTGGTAGTTCTAGTAATAATGTATTTCTTGGAAATTATGCAGGTCCTTTAGCTAATACATCAGTATCGAATAAATTATATATACATAATAATAGCGGTAGTGCTTTAATACATGGAGATTTTTCTACTGGTCACCTTACCGTCAATTCAATAGTATCTGCTTCTACATTTAGCGGGTCATTTGTAGGAGATGGTTCAAACTTAACAGGAGTTAGCTCTAGTTACTCTAATGATAAAGTTTATGAGAGAGGAAGCACTACTGACAATATTATTCCAGTAACAGGTTCAAACATAAATACAGGAGCATTATCTACAGTATCAGGAGGTACTTTAAATAATATTTCCGGCTGCCAGTCCTTCATAGGAGCTGGAAAAGCTAACAAAAGCTCAGAATGTAACTCCGCAATAGTGGGAGGATGTGCAAATAATATTTCAGCTATATTCGCATTTATAGGAGGAGGACAGACTAGTTCAATAGTATCGTCTTCTTATAGTACAGTAGCAGGTGGAAGATCTAACGCAATATCTGGATCAGCTTCACATTATTCACTTATTGGTGGCGGATTCGCAAACAAAGTTTCTCATGCACAGTATAGCGTGATAGGAGGAGGAAGATTAAACTGTATAGTAAATACTGCATCATGTTATGCAGGAATATTAGGAGGGTATAATAACTATATTAATAATTCAAGATATGCCGGAATAGTTGCTGGATATCAAAATAGTGTAGCAGCATACTGCGGATTTATAGGAGCAGGAGCTAATAACTGTATTTCTTCCCTTGGAATATCAAGCGCTATAGTAGCAGGGCATGATAACTGTATATTAGAAGATGATAGTTTCATAGGAGGAGGTCATGGTAATATAATTAGTTCTTCTGCAAATCTTCAAGGATGGAATGTAATCGGAGGTGGTCAATTTAATTGTACAAGTTGTGGTGGAGCAGCGATACTAGGTGGAGCTCAAAACGATGCTTTTGGCTGTTTATCTTCTATTGGAGGCGGCTACTGTAATATTGCAAATGGTAAATACGGGGTAATAGCAGGAGGATGTGAGAACCAAATAATAGGTTCAGAAACAGAAGGAATTAAATCTGTTATTAGCGGAGGTAACTGTAATATTACAAGAGGAAGTTACAACTCTATTGGAGGAGGAGTTAGTAATGAAATAGCAGATGTAAGCTCATCTTTTGCAACAATATCTGGAGGATGTAACAACACAGTTTCCGGCAGTTATTTACTACAAGGCAGCCAAACTATTGGCGGTGGTAGAAATAATAAAGCGATGGCTATATACTCTACAGTAGCTGGAGGTAATTTGAACTGTGTATATCAATGTTTTGGGTTTATTGGTGGAGGAGAGTTAAATAAAATATGCCATGGCACACCTGGATCAGATTACTTCTCAGGAATAGGAGCAGGATGTAGTAACCAGGTTACTGGAGATCACAGTTTCATAGGTGGAGGAGCTAATAATATAATTAGCGGAAGCTCTACATTTATAGGCGGTGGACATTTAAATACAGGTTCAGCAGCATGTGGAGTGATTGCCGGTGGTTATAATAATACCAACGAAATGACTCTCGGAACTATAGGTGGTGGATATTGTAATACAATCTGCGGTAGTAGTCGAGATTCAAGCACTATAGTAGGAGGTTGGGGTAATACTATAATAGATACAGGAAATTCTGTGACACTTGGAACTAGTAACGAAATTGATGCAGGAGCATCAGTATGGATTGTAGCTGGAGGTGTCCATATATCCGGTTCAGCTGAATCGATAGGTTCTAGTAATTTTGCTGCTAAAAATATTCATATTACCGGTTCTACTTCGAATGACGGTATTTTAAAAATATCAAGAAGAGAATCTACCCCTAGTCCTGCTAAAGAAGGAATGATAATCGCATCAGGATCAGCCGGTGCAAGTAAACTATACTACTATAATGGAACATCTTGGAATGCATTATTTTAATATATTTATATAAAAATTAGACAATGACACATACTTGGCAAATTACTAATCTTAAAAGAAACCTTAACGACGGAGTAGTTACAACAGCATCATATTTTTGCTCAACTACCTATGGAAGAGAAACTGAAAGAACTTCTGGTGAATACTACTTAGCTCATAAAGACCCTTCAGATGCTGATTTTATAAGCTACGAAAATTTGACAGAAGAGGGAGTTTTATCATGGGTTACTGGTAGTTTAGATACTGCTTCTATATACTCTAAACATTCTTCATCGATTGCAGATAAAATAAACTACTGGAATTCTCTTTCAACAGGAGACGGAACTCCTTGGTAGATAGTTGTTTTTGAATATTTTTCTTCTTATATTAAAGTCTAAACTAGATTTATGACAGTTATATTTCATATCGAAGGCGGTCTCGGCAAGCATATTATGGCCACTGCACTTCTAAAAGTAATTAAAAAATACCACCCTAAAGATATTATTCATGTTGTATGTGCTTATCCGGATGTATTTAAACATAATCCGGCAGCCGATCACGTGCATCAAAACGGACAACACGGTGCTTTCTATAATCAGTATATAAGGGGAAAAGAAAGTGAGACTAAAATTTATTTTGCAGACCCTTACACTCAATCAGATTTTATTTTAGAACAGGACCATCTACTAAATATCTGGGCAAATCAATGGGGTCTAACCTACGAAGGAGAAACTCCTCAAATTTATCTTACTCAATCTGAAATAGATTATTTTAAACCTTTTTACCAAACAGATAAACCAATACTGGCAATCCAACCAAATGGAGGTCCACAGAGCCAAGGATTTAATTACGCATGGACAAGAGACATACCAGAACCTGTAGTTTTAAAAGTAATAGAAGAGTTTAAAGCAACTCATACTATTGTACATATTAAAAGAGAAGATCAAAAAAAATACCCTGATACTTTACATGCATTAGATGGGTTTAGAAGTATAGCTGTTTTATTGCAACTTGCAGATAAGAGGTTACTAATCGATTCTTTTACACAGCATTTAGCAGCAGCTTATCAACTTAAATCCACAGTTTGCTGGATAACAACTAAACCGGAGATTTTTGGATACGGTATGCATACAAACATACAAGCTAATGATTTTACTCTTCAAGTAGATTTTCCAAATAATCTCTATCAACCGTTTGGTTTATCCCAAGATATAACATCTTGCCCTTATCAGAAATTAGAAGATATTTTTGATGTTGATAAGATTATTAAATCACTAAAATAATGACCGAACCAACTTGGATTTATAAAAGCACACCAGTAGCTTCTATCAAAGCAATGCCAGAGAATACATACGGTTTCATTTACGAAGTTACACACATTCCTACAGGAAAAAAATACTTAGGAAAAAAAGTACTTTACTTTGAACGTAATAAAAGACTAGGTAAAAGAGCTTTAGAAGCTTTAAGACAAGAAAGAAAAGCTAAAGGTATTGGAGGTAGAACTCCTCTTAAGCAAAAAGTTATTACAGAATCTGACTGGAAAACATATTATGGTTCTCAAAAAGAAATATTGGAACTAGTTAAACAAGGTAATGAAAGAGATTTTAAGAGAGAAATACTACAATTTGTTAAAGATAAAAAGCAGTTAACGTATTTTGAATGTAAATACCTATTTATAAATGAGGTGTTAGAGACACGTAATAACTATATTAACGATAATATCCTCGGTAAATTTTATAGAAAAGACTTTTTTAATGAAAATATCTGATATAGTATTCGAACAAAATGCTCAAATAGTATTTCCTCATAAAGAGGATGCAAGCAGAGTAGCCCGCTTTAAAGTAGTGGCAAGCCCGACATCATTAAATAACATAATTAAATTTATACCAGCTACAAGTAAGGATTTAGATAAGCTTGAAGGAGTAGAAGAATCAGATGCTTTAGCTGCTGTTGTTGAATATGCAGAAAAGCATTTTGATGGCCATATTAAATTTATACCTTTAACTCACGATTATGGAGGAGTAGGGTATGCAATAAAGATTGATTTAGAGCCGATTATGAAAACGTTAAATAAGTAGTATGTTAAAAATTAAAGATATAGTAGGACTTCCATCATTAGAATACCACTTAGAAAACAGACTAACGTTATCTGAAAATGTCTACCGTTATTCTAGCGAAAGATTTATACAATTATTTGCTGAAGCAAGAGACGCCTGGAGAGACGGTCTTATAGAACTAAATGAAGAAGATGCTCGATTATTAGAATCTACTGATATCGGCGAGTATGGAGTATTTGAAGGAGAAAAAGTACCTTTAGATCTTCCAATGGTAGATGAAGCAGAATATAAAGGTAAAGATGTAGCATTAAATAAACCTAAAAGAGGAGGACCTAAAAAATTCTACGTTTATGTAAAGAATCCAAAAACTGGTAACGTAAAAAAAGTAAATTTTGGCGATAGCGGTAATTTATCAGTTAAAATAAAAGAACCAGGAGCTAGAGCTTCTTTTGCAGCTAGACATAAGTGTTCTACTAAGAAGGATAAAACAAAACCAGGGTACTGGTCTTGTAATATTGGGAGATATTGGAAATCATTAGGAGGTTCTAAGAATTTTAGTGGATACTGGTAGACCGTATATAGAAGAAGGAGAGGTAAGAACTTTTACTCAAAACATATCAGAAGAAGAACTGGTATGGCATCGGGATTATGAAGACCGTATAATAGAACCTTTAAATAGTACTGATTGGAAATTCCAATACGATAATAATAATCCGGAGAGTTTAAAACGACTATTTATTAGAAAGGGTGTATATCATAGATTAATTAAAGGCACCGGGGAATTAAAATTAAGAGTAATTAAACTGTAATGGCAAAAATAGTTTTAAGTAATTATACAGGTTCTAAAAAAAAGAAAAGACCAGGTATACATGCTAAAAGTAAAACATCAAAGCTAAAAAATAGTAAAAACTATAAAAAAGCATATAAAGGACAAGGAAGATGAAATTATCAGATATCATTTTAGAAGGTAGAGAATTCGAAAGAGAAGAACAACTTCTTCAAAAAGAATTAGAATCTAATTTTAAAGGTTATGATTATTTTGTTACTATGGGAGCATATGATCAAGATAGAGATGATAGTGACCCAAGAAAAGGAAAAGGATTTGGTTCTGTAACATTTAATGATAGGAAAGATGTTGATGAGGATACCTTTAACAAAATACTAGCGTTTTTGGAAGTAGTCAAAAAATTTGAAATTAAAAGCAAAGACCGCTTCTTTGACTCAGATCCAGGAGAAAGAGATTTCTACCCTAAAATAGATTTTAACTTTAATTTAGAATAAAATGAAACTCTCACAAATCATATTAGAAGGACCTCTTCAATATGATCCTGATTTTAATCGAGAAATAGATAAAATACAAGATCAGGGAGGTAAGTACTTAGGATCTGGAGATTACGGCTCGGTATACCTACTAAATGGAAAAGCAGTAAAAGTTACAACAGACCAAGACGAATTAGATCATGCTGAAATTTTAAAAGGTAAAAAAACAAATAATTTTGTTTATATTTTTGATGTCGAAAGACTACAGGATAAATTAGGAATTATCACAATGGAGGTTATGGGAGAATATAAAGGGGAAATTCCAAATGAATTTATAGATGCCTTAGAAAAAGAAGCAAAGACTTACGGTATTCCACCAGATGAATTAGATATAAGACCTGATAACTTTATGATTCAACCTAAATCAGGCAAATTAAAAATGACCGACGTATAGTTGGTATCTTCTATTTTTTTTCATATCTTTATATATTAACTGTATTGTATATGGACTATACCTTCTTATTAGGTGCTTTAGAGAATATTTTAGGAAAAAGCCAGAAAAGAGCGAGAAATAACCACGCTTTTCACTGTCCTTTTTGTAATCACCGTAAGCCTAAGTTAGAAATTAATTTAATTACTAATGAGGAAGGTAAGAATTTTTGGGAATGCTGGGTGTGTAAAACTAGAGGTCAATCTATATTTTCACTAGTAAAACAGTTAAAATTACCAAAAATAGAAGCTCAAGAAGTATTAAAGTATGTCAAAAAAGGTAAAAAATACGATTATAGAAATGACGATATAGTAGAATTACCAAAAGAATTTCAACCACTACATTCAGCTTCAACAACTTCTATAATTGCAAATAAAATTAGAAAATACTTAAATGAACGGGGACTTACCAACAATGATTTTATTAAATATAATATTGGATACGCAACAACTGGAGACTATGGAGGACGAATTATTATCCCAAGCTATTCTGAGTCCAATAGGCTCAATTATTTTGTTGGAAGAACTTATGAAAGAGCTTACTTTAAGTACAAAAATCCTGAAGCTTCTAAAGATATAGTATTCTTTGAAAATTTAATTAACTGGGATAAGCCAATTATATTATGTGAAGGAGCATTTGATGCTATGGCAATACGTAGAAATGCTATACCTATCTTAGGTAAGAGTTTATCCTCTTCTTTAATGAAAAGAATTATTACTTCTAAAGTAAAAGATATCTATATCGCTTTAGATGAAGATGCACAAAAAGATGCATTAGAAATAGCAGAAAATTTATTGAATCTAGGTAAGAGGGTCTTCCTAGTTGATCTACAACAAAAAGACCCTAGCGAGATGGGCTTTGAAGCCTTTACTCGTCTTATACAATCAGCAGAAGAATTAGATCTTTCTGGTCTAATGCTGCATAAAATAAACGCCATATGATAAGGCAGGGAACTAATATCCTAAAAGAGAATCAAAAAAACAGATTAGATTTTAAACCTGATCTTAAACAAATTAATTTTTTAGACCGTAGAGTCTACAAAAGAGACGAAGGAATATACTACCCTTCAGTTACTACTATCTTACAGTACATGCCAAAGAATAAGTTCTTTGATAACTGGTTAAAAGATGTGGGACATAATGCTGATCTTATTATGAGAAAAGCAGGTAAAGAAGGTACTCAAGTTCATGAAGCAGCTGAAGCATTAGTTTTAGGAGAAGAAGTTAATTGGATGGATGACTACGGCAATGCTAAATACTCTCAGATAGTATGGGAAATGATTTTAAAATTTTATGATTTTTGGAACACCCACAAACCTGAATTAATCTCTACTGAAGAATTTGTATTCTCAGATAAATTTAAATATGCAGGAACAGCAGACTTGCTGGTTAAAATGGATGGTGAAACTTGGCTTCTAGACATAAAAACTTCAAACTCTCTTCATAGAGCTTATAATCTACAGTTAGCTGCTTACGCTAAAGCAATAGAAGAAGTAAAAGGAATAAAAGTAGATAGAACAGGAATTATATGGTTGAAATCTAGTACACGTTCTGCTTCTAAGAAAAAAGGAGTATACCAAGGAAAAGGATGGCAGATAAAAATAATAGATAAAATCGACTATAATTTTGACTTATTTGAAACTATATATAAACTATATTTACTAGAAAACCCAAACACAGAACCTATTTATAAGAGTTACCCAACTACCTTAAAGATATAATATATGAAAAAATTGACACTTCTACTCATCTTATTAATTTCATTATATAGTTGCGGTATTCAGTGGCAATATAATTCTTTAAATACAGCCGGCCAAATCGACGGTATTTACAGATCTGATGATTTTAAAATAGAAACTATCAATTCTGTATCTGACTTAAGGTGGAAACTAAGAACTGATTTTCAATTCAGATATGACTTTGCTCAGTACGCATTAACTCAACCGCAATCATTTGACTGGAATAATCGTATTTTAGGAAATAGGTACAGCTTTTACAACCCTTACTTAGGTTATAATAGTTTCTGGGATAGAACTCAAATGTGGAACGACTGGGTATGGAACTATCCGTATAATAATTGGGGATGGAATAACTGGGGATGGAATAATGGTTGGAATCGATGGGGCTATAGTAATTGGAACACACCATACGTATACGGTTGGAATAGACCTTGGAATTCCTGGAATTACTACCATCCATATTATAGAAGAGGTAGAATTAATGTAACTTACGTAAATGGGTATAGAGGAAGAACCTCATCTATTTATAATAATAGAACAAACAGACTAAATTTAAATAAAAATGATCAAACTACTAGATCTAATAAAAGAACAAGACGAGTCAAAACCCAAAGCCGTAGTGATGGCGGGAGGAGCAGGAGCAGGCAAGTCGTTCCTAATCAAACAATTAGGACTAATCAGCCTACCAATGTTCAATCCAGACAAGTACGTGGAAGATCCAGATCATCCGTTCCACAACAATCTCGCAGCAGCCAGCGGCCAAGCAGACAAAGACGTAGCAGCAGCGGCGGAAACAGGTAAATCGCTTGTTTGGGATACTACAGCATCAAATCCTTCTAAAATTCAGAACTTATTAGATAAAGGGTATGATGTGTATATGGTTATGGTTTATACTCATCCAATGATTGCTTTTATAAATAATTTTTCTAGACAGAGAAGAGTTCCAAAATCTGCTGTATTCTCTACTTGGCGTAACGTATATGACTTAATAAGCAGGTATAAAGAAATGCTTGGAGATAATTTTTCTTTATTTGTTAATATGAGACAAAATAAATATGCTAAAGAAGTGGAAGCATTTAATAAAGCGGCAGAAAGAGGAGTAGAAGGAGTTACTGATTATTTAGAAAAATATATTGAAGCTCATGGAGGTGCAGAAGCTTTTAAATCTACTTTTTCTAAACCATATGAACTACCATCAGAAGAAGCTATTGAGGCATTTAACCAAGAAATGGCCGGTATAGAGTTTGATAGAGAAAACGAATCTATGGTTAAAGAGCTTAAAAAATATTGGAATAAGTTCTATGAAAAGAACGGCACTGGACCTGGAGATGTAAAAATGAGAAGTAAGATAGCTACAATTGAAAAAAGGTATAAGAATAATAAAGAAAGAGAAAGACAAGTTCTAACAGATATAGCAGATATGCTAGTAGATAAAGAATTTCAAGAAGAACTTAAACACTCAGACGTACCAGAAATAGAAAGCAAAGTACAAGCATTTTTAGCATGATAGCATTATATCCAGGAGCATTTAAACCGCCACATCGAGGTCATTTTGAAGTCGTAAAAAGTCTTCTTAATGGATACCATGGCGGTAAGGTATATGATATAGATTCTTATGCAGAAGCTGGTACAAGCGTTCTGCAAGGCAAAGGTGATGAATTAGAAAAGATAGATAAGGTATTAGTTTTTATAGGAGGCGGTGAGAGAAACGGGATTACTAAGGAAGAATCAATGGCCGTATGGAAGATATACGCTAAGTATTTACCCGGTTTAGAAATAATGGATGGAGAAAAAAATCCAATGTTTGCAGCTAAAGACTATGCTAAAGCTAATCCTCAAGACGAATTCTATGCAATCACAGGAATAAGATCAGAAGAAGATCTACCAGATTTAAAAAGAGTTACTACATTTAAAAACAGAGAAAATGTAAAAGGATTAGTTATACCAGCTGGAGCAGGTTCCAATGTAAGAGCTACAGACTTTAGAAATGCAATACTATCAGGTAATTTAGATGATGTTCTAGACTTTTTTCCTGGTGAGTTATCTAATGATGAGATTTTAAAAATTATGAGTATGTTAAAAGCAAGTATTATAGCTGAAATAATGCAAGAAGATCTTGAAAATAAATTGAATGAGATGTTTGAAGCAGATAAAGAAGTTAAAAAAGAAGGTTCTTCCGGAACTGCTATCGCTCCTCAAAGCGTTACCCGTTCTGCCGATAGAGCTAAATTAGTTACTCTATACAATAGATTGAGAAATGTGATAGGAGATCAGTATTACGATATTGGTTTTCATCAAGATCACATTATTATAAGAAATAAAAATGAAGACCAAAAAATAGGCTTTGATTATACTCCATACATGGCTTCTATATTAGAGTATATGGTTGATGAAGGAATGAAAATAACTCCTCTACCTGAAGTAAAAATTAAAAAAGATATAGCAGAGTCTTCTAACTTTTTTGGTAAAACAGCATATTATGATCCTACTAAAAAAGAAGTAGTTTTATATGTAGAAGGGAGACATCCTAAAGATGTAATGAGATCTTTTGTACATGAAATGATTCATCATAAGCAAAATTTAGAAGGTAGATTAGGAAATATAGGTACTACCAATACAAATGAAGACGATCATTTATTAGAAATAGAAAAAGAAGCATACTTAGAAGGAAATATAACTTTTAGAAATTGGGAAGATTCTATTAAAAATTAGTTGGTCAATTGAATTATTTTTCTTATATTTAAAGTATAAATAAAGGTTATGAATATAAATAAAATAAAAGAAGTAGTCCAAGAAGTATTTCCTAAAATTGAATTAAAATACGGGTATAGTAAATTTGCTAGCTGTACTCCGTATATTGAATTTGAAAAGAGTATTTATGCTAGGTTATCCGGAGAAGAGGATGATGGTGAGTTAGGAGAACAAAGCCCGGATGCAGAGTATGATCACATAACGAATAGTATAGTTTTATACTACCCTAAAATGAAAAGTAGAAAACAAATTATACAGACATTGATACATGAGTATCAACACTATCTACAATCTCCTTCATGGATGACTAGGTATTATAAAATGGGATATAATTATAATAACCACCCATACGAATTAGCTGCCTTAGCAGAAGAAAAAAATTGGAATAAATTATGAGTAATAGTATAGTAGATTTATTGGAGGCCTACCCTCTACCGGAACAAAAAGAAGTACCGCCATACAAGATATACTGTGATATGGACGGAGTATTAACTGATTTTGAATCTCGATTTGAACACTACTCAGGAATGTCTCCTAAAGAATATGAAGCCCAACACGGAACCTCTGGATTTTGGGATTTAATTGATGTTCAAGTCGGAATTAAATTTTGGTCTGATATGGACTGGATGCCACAAGGAAAAGAGTTATGGAATTTTATTTCTCCTTATAAGCCAGATTTACTTACTTCTCCATCTAGAGATAATAATTCTAGACTAGGTAAGAACTTATGGGTAAAAAATAATTTAACTCCAAGCCCAAAGGTTATTTTTGCATATTCAAAAGATAAACAGAGGTATGCTAACGAGAATAGTATATTAATAGATGATAAGAAGTCTAATATTAATGAATGGGCTGCAAGCGGCGGTATCGCTATAAGATGTAAAGACGGTGATGTTAACACAGTTATCAACAAATTAAAAGAACTTGGTTATGAGTAATGAATCATTACTTAAAAAAGAATTTAAAAAATCAGATGTACAACGAGTTAGGAATTTAGTAAATAAGGATTTTACCTCAAAAACTAAACAACAAGCTGGTTATAAAAAATCTACTCAAAGACATAAGGAAGGAGACATTTGGGAAGAAAATGGTAAGCAGTGGACTATTAAAAACGGCCTTAAGCAGAATATAACCAAACTAGACTCAGCAAAAAAAGCAGTTAGAATTCCTCTCAAATGCCCTAAATGCAATGGCTCAATGAAGCATCATTTAGCTAAAAAAATGTATAAAATTCATGGCTTCTGTTTTGATTGTACAGTAGATATGGAGGCTAATTTAAGAAAAGCAAATCTATATAAACAGTATGAAAGCCGTATGATGCAAGGTAATATGAAAGCTTTTAGTAAAGACATAGAAGAGTGGGTACTAGATACAGTTAATAGAAAAAATAACTTTGTTACAGAAGCCGGTGACATAGAGGATTGGAAATCAAATTCAAATAAAGATAAAGAACTACTTAAAAATGTTCAACAGTACGTGTCATATATTTCTGAACACATAAAGTAGGTATATTTATATATATACAAATAACCTACAACCTGTAATGACACAAAAACAATTACTAGAATCTGTACTTGCAGAACTTACTTCCATTAAGAAGCATATGCCTAATGGTGAACTTAAACAAATGCAAAAAGACATGGAAGATCTTAAAGATGATATTTCCGATCTTAAATACACTTTACTCAACCCAGATAATGGAGTTATAGTGAATACTAACAAGAATTCCGAATTTAGAGAAATAATGCAAGCAGGAGATAAAGACTTTCAGCTTAAGTTACTAGAACTACAGGAATTAAAAAGATGGAAAGAAGGTGTAACTAAAGCTCTATGGATTCTATTCACAGGATTAGCAGGTGTAATTATAAAATTACTATCAGAAGCAGTTAAGAATGGCTAAAAAGAAAAAAATATCACCAGATATGCAAGCTTTTATGAGAGAACTCATAAGAGAATCTTTAAGAGACTGGTTTAAGAAAGAGAAGTGGGTACGCATCTCTTCTTCTGGTAATATAGCAGGACCTTGCGGTACCTCAAAAAATAAGAAGAATCCGGATAGATGCTTACCGAAAGCAAAAGCACAAAGTTTAACTAAAGGCCAAAGAGCCGCTACTGCAGCCAAGAAAAAGAAAGCAGGTAGTAAAGGAAAGACAGTCGTGAAGAATACAAAAAAAGCAACAGTAAAGAAAGAAACTAAAGAGACACCAGCAGGACACTACTTTACTAAGTCAGGTAATTTAGGTAAAGGTAGAATGTCAAAAGATGCAGTAAAAGAGGTAATCCAAGAAGAAATGAAAGATATTCTTCTTGAAGCGGTTCGTGTTCCAAAACAAACTGTTTATGAAAATAGAATGGGTACC
>Ga0209645_1000556_pt1 | contig 19220 bp, 7 predicted proteins | sample ETNvirenome_6_30_FD_184070 | JGI IMG/M metagenome (GOLD analysis project Ga0209645, IMG submission 184070) | Marine viral communities from the Pacific Ocean - ETNP_6_30 (SPAdes) (version 2) | ecosystem: Environmental > Aquatic > Marine > Oceanic | place: Pacific Ocean | collected 2013-06-19
GGTATGTGCTATCTAAAAAACAGACGTAGTGGTTTTTCTTTTATGAGCTCAGCTGAAACCGTTAATTTAGCTACAATATCAAGTGACTCTAGGTATGGAATACTATCTAAAAGTGGAGCTGATGCTAAGAAAATGTTTACCGACAAGGTTGTACCAATATCTATCAACTATCCGTTCTTTTTCAAACCGATACAAGACGGTATGGACAGACCTAAAAGTGAACTTGCTTATAGGGTTCCTGCAAGTAAGTTTACGCGTAGAAAGATTACGGCGAACGAAGCGCAGGAAGAGTTGGTTGGACTTGACACTACTATTGATTGGAAAAACACTGGTGACAACAGCTACGACGGTGAAAAGCTTAGTTTATTAGTACACGACGAAAGTGGCAAGTGGGAGAAGCCGGACAACATATTGAATAACTGGCGAGTAACAAAAACCTGTTTAAGGCTAGGTAGTAGAATTATAGGTAAGTGTATGATGGGAAGTACGTCAAACGCTTTAGATAAAGGTGGTAATAACTTTAAAAAGTTATACTACGATAGTGATGTAACTAAAAGAAATAGAAATGGTCAAACACGCTCTGGTTTATATTCTCTGTTTATCCCAATGGAATGGAACTATGAAGGCTTTATTGATGAGTATGGACGACCAGTATTCGATACCCCAGGACGAGAGTGTTATGGACCCGACGGTGAATTAATAGACGTAGGTGTTATCGATCACTGGGATAACGAAGCTGACGGATTAAGAGATGATCAAGACGCATTAAACGAGTTTTATCGACAGTTTCCAAGAACTGAAGAACACGCGTTTAGAGATGAAACAAAAAATAGTATATTTAACTTAGTTAAGATATACGAACAGATAGATTATAACGAAGGAGTTGGTAATTCTGCAGCTGTAACTGTAGGTAACTTTCAATGGGTGAACGGTGTTAAAGACACAAAAGTAGTGTTTACACCAGACAACAATGGTAGGTTTAAAATAAGTTGGGTTCCAGATTTAAGACTTCAAAACAATGTAATATTTAAAAATGGAGTTAAGTACCCTGGTAATGAACATATTGGTGCCTTTGGCTGCGATAGTTATGATATTAGTGGTACCGTTGATGGTAGAGGATCCAACGGATCTCTTCATGGATTGACTAAGTTCTCTATGGAAGACGCGCCGCCAAATCACTTCTTTTTAGAATATATATCAAGGCCGCCAACGGCTGAGATATTTTTTGAAGATGTTTTGATGTCTTGTGTATTTTACGGAATGCCACTTCTTGCAGAGAACAATAAGCCAAGGCTTTTGTATTACTTCAAGCGAAGAGGCTACAGAGGTTTTAGTATGAACAGGCCTGATAAGCTTTGGAATAAGTTGTCAACTGCAGAAAGAGAGATTGGTGGTATACCAAACTCTAGTGAAGATATTAAGCAAGCACACGCTGCTGCAATTGAAATGTATATTAACGATCACGTTGGTCATAAAGGAGATGGCTTATATGGTAATATATATTTTAATGAAACACTCCATGATTGGAGTAAATTTGATATAAACAAAAGAACGAAGTTTGATGCGTCAATTAGTTCTGGTTTGGCTATAATGGCTTGTAATAGACATTTGTACACACCTAGCGCACCAAAGAAAAAGAAGAATTTGAATATAAATATTGCAAAGTATACTAACACAGGTTTTACTTCACAAATAATAAAATAAGAATATGGCAGAGTCTGTTATAAAAAGTTATTTTCCAAGTCAAGTTGTTAGCGATGCAGAAAAACTAAGTTACGACTACGGTTTACGCGTTGCTAAAGCTATTGAGTCAGAGTGGTTTCACGAAGACAGGGGCTACAATCGTTTTGATACAAATGAAAACGACTTTCACAAATTAAGGTTGTACGCTAGAGGCGAACAATCAATGAAAAAATATAAAGATGAATTATCTATAAATGGTGATTTATCTTATTTAAACTTAGACTGGACGCCTGTGCCGATAATTCCAAAGTTTGTGGATATTGTGGTAAATGGTATAGCAGAACGTACTTACGACATTAACTGCTACTCGCAAGATCCGTACGGAGTTGCGAAGCGTACAGAGTACATGGAAAGTATACTTGGCGATATGGCTGCAAAAGAAATGAACGACTTTGCTGCAGCTGAGTTCGGTATGAACTTGTATGAAAATGATCCAGAAACACTACCTGAAACGCAAGAAGAGCTAGAGCTACACATGCAGCTTACTTACAAACAAGCTGTTGAAATAGCGGAAGAGCAAGCGCTTGAGGTTTTGTTTAAAGGTAATAACTACGATTTAATTAAAAGACAGTTTTACTACGACTTAACTGTATTAGGTATTGGTGCTGTAAAAACTAGTTTTAACACTTCCGAGGGCGTAGTCATAGATTATGTTGATCCTGCAGATTTAGTTTATTCATATACCGAGTCACCATACTTTGATGATCTATATTACGTTGGAGAGGTTAAGCTTATACCTATAAATGAACTAGCTAAGCAGTTTCCACATTTAACTGCTGAAGATTTAGAAGAAATAACAAATGATAAATCTACAACTACATACGGAAACAATAGACACAGAGGCGGTGGTTTTGGTAGAGAAGACGATGTAAACAAAGTTCAAGTATTGTATTTCAACTACAAGACTTATATGAACGAAGTTTACAAGATGAAAGAAACTGGTAGTGGTGCTGAAAAAGCTATTGAAAAAGATGATGGTTTTAACCCACCTGAAGAAGCTCAGGATTATTACAAACTAGAAAGAGCTATAGAAGTATTATACGATGGCGCTATGGTTTTAGGCACTGACAAGTTGCTTAAATGGGAGATGGCTAAAAACATGATGAGACCTAAGAGTAATTTTACAAAAGTAAAAATGAATTACTCTATTGTAGCTCCTCGAATGTACAAAGGCCGTATTGAGTCTTTAGTTAAGCGTATAACTGGTTTTGCCGACATGATACAGCTTACACACCTAAAACTACAGCAGGTAATGTCACGCATGGTACCTGATGGTGTTTATTTAGATGCTGATGGTTTAGCTGAAATAGATTTAGGTAACGGAACAAACTATAATCCACAAGAAGCTTTAAACATGTTCTTCCAAACAGGTTCTGTTATTGGTAGATCATTTACCTCTGAAGGTGATATGAATCCTGGTAAAGTACCTATTCAAGAGATTAGAAGCAGTAGTGGTGGTGACAAGCTACAAGCTTTGATTGGTAATTATAACTATTACCTTCAAATGATTAGAGATGCTACAGGTCTTAACACAGCTAGAGATGGTAGCACACCAGATGAAAGAGCTTTAGTAGGTGTTCAAAAGTTAGCTGCAGCAAACAGCAACACAGCAACTAGACATATATTAAACTCTGGTTTATTCTTGACTGCTGAAGTTGCAGAGCAACTATCTCTTAGAATATCAGATATTATAGAGTATTCTCCAACTAAAGAAGCGTTTATACAAAGCATTGGCGTTCACAATGTTGCTACATTAGAGGAAATGTCCAACCTACACTTGTATGACTTCGGTATATTCTTAGACTTAGCTCCAGATGAGGAAGAAAAAGCTATACTTGAAAACAATATACAAACAGCTATTAGCGCTGGGTTGATAGATTTAGAAGATGCTATTGATCTTAGAGACGTAAAGAATATCAAGCTTGCAAACAGAATGCTGAAGGTAAGAAGAAAGAAAAAAGCTCAAAGAGATCAGCAAGTGCAGCAGGCTAACATTCAAGCCCAATCTCAAGCAAACGTTCAGCAGCAACAAGCTTCTGCGCAACTAGAAATACAAAAGCAACAAGCTTTGAAACAAGCTGAAGCTGAATTAGAAAAAGTTAAAAACCAATTAGACGCACAAAAGCTTCAAGCTGAAATGCAGATAAAAGAAAGGTTAATGGCTCAAGAGTTCCAATACAACTTGCAGCTTAGAGCTATGGATAATCAAACTGTAACTAATAGAGAAAAGCAAAGAGAAGATAGAAAAGATCAAAGAACCAAGATACAAGCCACTCAACAATCAGAGCTTATAGAGCAAAGAAAATCAGGTAGACCACCTAAAAACTTTGAATCATCAGGTAATGATACAATTGGAAGTGGATTTAATCTAGGTGCATACGAACCTAAATAATTTACTAATTTATATTTTATATTATGGAAAATGAAAACAACGAACAAGTAGTTGAAGAAACTAAATTTCAGTCTGCGGGTGACGATAGCGTGCTAAAGGTAGACTTGAGTAAACCACCAACACAAGATGAAAAACCAGAACAAGAAACTACAGACAGTACAACTGACAACTCAGGAGTGGCTGGAAGCGATGAAAACACCGAGCCCGTACAAGAACAAGAAGAAGTACAGCCGGAAGCAGAAGCACAAGAACAGCCAGTCGTAGAGGAGATAACAGCTGAAGAAGCTGAGCAAGTGGTTGAAGAGCAAGTAGAAGAAGTAGCAGAACAAGTTGAAGAAGCTATCGCTGAAGCTGAGGCTACAGGCAAACCACTACCAGAAAATATCCAAAAGTTAATTGACTTTATGGACGAAACTGGTGGAGATTTAGAAGACTACGTCAAGCTTAATCAAGATTACTCTAAGTTAGATAACTTAACGCTACTAAGAGAGTATTACAAGCAAACTAAACCTCATTTATCAGCTGATGAAGTTGACTTTATGATGGAAGATCAGTTTTCTTACGATGAAGAAGTTGATGACGATAGAGATATTAAAAGAAAAAAACTAGCGTTGAAGGAGCAAGTTGCTTCAGCAAGGCAACACCTGGACGGTGCAAAGTCCAAATATTACGACGATATAAAGTATGGCTCTAAGCTTACTAAAGAACAACAGAAAGCTATTGACTTCTTTAATCGTTATAACAAGGAATCGGAAGAGTCCAAAAAAGTAGCTGAAAATCAGCACAACGTATTTATGAAAAAGACAAATGGTCTTTTTAACGATAAGTTCAAAGGTTTTGAATATAACGTCGGTGAAAAGAAATTTAGATTTAACGTAAAAAATGTTGACGCTGTTAAGGAAACTCAAAGCGATATTAATAACTTCATCAAAAAGTTTTTGAATGAAAGTAATACAATAGACGACGCTGCAGGTTACCACAAGTCTTTGTACACAGCTATGAACCCAGATGCTATAGCGCAGCATTTTTATGAGCAAGGTAAAGCCGACGCTTTAAAAGATAGTGTAGCTAAAGGTAAAAACGTAGACATGACTCCTCGTCAGCAACATGGCGGTGAGATTAATGCAAACGGTATGAAAATTAGGGTTCTAGGTAATGACGCTGAAGATTTCAAGTTTAAAATTAAAAAACGAAAATAATTTATTTAACGCTTAAAATTTATTAATTATGGCAATTACTCCTGGATCTCAGACGAGAGCAGCAGCTGTTAAGACTGCTTTATCTGAGAATTATTTAGACATCCAAAACAATGGATGGGCGCAGCAGTATCTACCAGACCTAATGGAGAAAGAAGCTGAGGTATTTGGTAAAAGAACTATCTCAGGATTTTTAGCTCAAGTAGGTGCGGAAGAGGCTATGGCTGCAGACCAAGTTATTTGGTCAGAACAAGGTCGTTTACACCTTTCATACAAAGGTACTATTGGAACTAACACTGTTAGTACAATCCAATTAGACACTGATATTGATGGTTTAGATGTAGGTACAACTCACGGTGTGCGCGTAGGTGACACTGTATTAGTAGCTTCAGCTAGCTTAACTGTAAAAGGTTACGTTTCTCAAATCAACTCAGACACTGATGGCTCTCAAAACACTGGTTCAACTGACTTTATTACAGTTCTTCCTTACTCTCACGAGCACTTGGATAACGCTGGATTTGGAGCTGACGATGCTGTTACTGTAATGGTATTTGGTTCTGAGTACAAGAAAGGTACTAATGGTACTGTTGGATCTAACGAGCCTTCTTTCACTACGTTTACTAACAAGCCAATCATCATGAAAGACATGTACCAAGTTTCTGGTTCTGATGTTTCTCAAGTAGGTTGGGTCGAAGTTTCTGGTGAAGATGGACAAAATGGTTACTACTGGTACTTAAAAGCTGAAGGTGATACTCGTTCACGTTTTGCTGACTACTGTGAAATGGCATTGATTGAAGCTGAAAAAGCTGCTACTGCTTCTTTAGCTTTAGGTGGCGTTGTTGGTACTGATGAAAAACAAGGTACTGAAGGTTTATTCTCTGCTATTGAGTCTAGAGGTCACCAAGCTTCTGGTATTACTGGTGTTAACGCTGCTACTGATTTAGCTGAGTTTGACGCTATCTTAGCTGAGTTTGACAAAAACGGTGCTATCGAAGAAAACATGATGTTCTTAAATAGAGGTACTTCTCTAGCTATGGACGATATGTTAGCTTCTATGAACTCTTACGGAGCTGGTGGTACATCTTACGGTGTATTTGACAACTCTGAAGATATGGCATTAAACTTAGGTTTCTCTGGATTCCGTAGAGGTTCTTATGACTTCTATAAGTCTGACTGGAAATACCTAAATGATTTTGCTACTCGTGGCGGTATCAACGACAGAAACACTGTTGGAGCAGTTCGTGGTGTTATTATCCCTGCTGGTGTATCTTCAGTTTACGATGAGTCTTTAGGTAGAAACATTAAGCGTCCGTTCTTACACGTACGTTACCGTGCTTCTCAAACTGAGTCTCGTAGAATGAAAACTTGGATCACTGGTTCAGTTGGAAACATTACTTCTGACTTAGATGCAATGACTGTAAACTTCTTAACTGAAAGATGTTTAGTAGTTCAAGGTGCTAACAACTTCATGTTGTTAAACTAATATTTTTATTAAGGTCGAGGGCTTCGGTCCTCGATCTTTTTTTTTTAACTTTTATTTTATATTATTATGGCAAAGAAAAACGAAGAAAATTACTATGTTAATCCAGAAGATTTAACTGGTAAAAAAGAAGAAGCTACTGAAGTAGTTGAAGAAATAAAGTCTGAAAAAATTGTTTTCAGAGGACCAGAAGTTCAAACTAAAGAAGTAAAGAACGACTGGGAAATTAAAGATAGAGTTTATCATTTAAAAGGTAAAACACCTCTTTCGTTCGCTATCAAAGCGGCTAACATTTATTGGTTTGACGAAGAAAAAGGTTACGAAAGAGAATTAAAATATACATCTAATCAGCAAACTTGTTTTGTTGATGAAATGAAAGGTGATCAAAGATTAGCTCATATTGTTTTTAGAAACGGAACACTAATGGTTCCTAAAAATAAAACAGTATTACAAAAGTTACTTTCTTTATATCACCCGCATAAAGGAATATTGTTTGAAGAGCATAAGCCTCAAATAATCGCTGCTAATCAAGTAGACATGATCGAACTTGAGTATGAAGCTTTAAACGCGGCCATGAATATGGACTTAGATATTGCAGAAGCAATTATGCGTGTAGAATTAGGCTCTAAAGTAGCTACGATGAGTTCTAAGGAGCTTAAAAGAGATTTGTTAGTGTTTTGTAAGAAGAACCCAGCTTTGTTCTTAGAACTCGCTAATGATGATAATGTAATGCTGAGAAACTTTGGTATTAAGGCGACAGAGCTTGGTATTATAAAATTATCTACCGATCAAAGACACTTTGAGTGGGCTAGTACTGGTAGAAAGCTAATGACAGTTCCATTTGAAGAGCACCCATATTCTGCTTTAGCCGCTTGGTTTAAAACAGATGAAGGTATGGAGATTTACTCCAACATAGAAAAACGCTTAAATGCGTAATCACTATATAGTAGAGCAGCCACTCTATTATAGGGTGGTTGCTTAACTATAAAAAATATAACAATGGCGATAAACATAAATAGAGTATATCAAACAGTTTTAGCGCTAGCTAACAAAGAACAAAGAGGTTATATAACGCCTCAAGAATTTAATTTATTCGCCCAGCAAGCTCAGATGTCTATATTTGAGCAATATTTTTATGATCTAGACCAATTCAAAAGACTTGCGGGTAATGAAGTAGATCATTTAGATAACGCAGAAAACTTAGAGAAAAAAATAGATAACTTTGCTTACAGCACCGCTATTAATGGCTCAGCTTCGACTATATCTTCTTATGGCAGCACTTATCCTATTCACAGTTACGATCTACCTTCAGATCTGTACAGAATTGGAGACGTTCGAGGAGGAACTGGACAAGGGCTTATCGAAAAAGTTTCTTTTAAAAAGTTTAATCAAGCTATGGCCGCTTACTTAACAAGGCCAACTAGCAAGAGACCTATATATTACATAAAAGGCACACGTATATATGTTGCTCCTGCTGTTGCAAACGCTAGCATACAATATATTAGAAAGCCTAGTATTCCTAAATGGACTTATATTGTTGTGAATGAAAAGCCTATATGGAACGGTGGGGCTTTTGATAGGCAAGATTTTGAAATAGATCCTTCTGACGAAAACAAATTAGTTTTAAAAATATTACAACTAGCCGGAGTTGCTATTGAAGATTTTAACTTAGTTCAAGCTGCTGGTACAGCTGAAGTAAACACGGTTGCTCAACAAAAACAATAATTAAATGGGATATTTAGGTATAGGCGATACAACATATTACACTCAAAACTATAGACACGGATCTTATCAGTTTGTTTCTTTAGACAATATTATAGATCAGTTTATGACAGTGTATGTTGGAGATGACAAAGTTATAAATAAAGCTAGCAGAACAGATGTAGCTTTTTTTGCTCAAAGAGCTTTAGCTGAGCTTTCTTTTGATACGTTAAAATCTTTTAAAGCTTTTGAAATAGTCGTTCCAGCAAGCCTTTCTATGGTTTTACCTAAAGACTATGTAAACTACACAAAGCTAAGTTGGGTTGACTCTTCTGGCATAAAGCATCCTTTGTATTCTACTAGACACACTTCTGCTCCTAAAAAAATTAACATAGATGCTGATGGTGACTTTTTATTTAGCTCTGGTGGCACTTTAATAGAATCTGGAGAAATAATTAAAAACGGAAGCTTCAACGGTACTCTTTCTTACTGGTTTCAAAGTATTGCAGCGACGTTTGATAATGGTATTTTAGAAACAGGTTTTGATGCTGTTGATAATAAGCTTGTTGGAAAAGAGTTACAGCAAGATCAAAGTGTTCATCAAAATGTTGAGATAAAACATCAAATTCAACCAGGACATAAGTACACACTAACTTATACTATAAGTAATTATATATCTGGCACCGTAAGACCTAGGCTAGTAGATATTAATGGTAATCATACTAACTATACAGCCAGAACAGCAGATGGCACTTATACAGAAACTGTAACGGCTGGTCAGAGCGATACAATACCTAACCTTGAAATGGGGTTAACTATATTAAATAGCTCTGCTACTCTTGGTAACTTTACTATAGATAACGTATCTCTAGTAAGGCAAGGCTTAGAAGATGAGTCTACAACTTCTAAAAATTATAAAGCTAATGATCCAGCCGAAAATAACAACGATGACTACGACGACGAAACATATTGGCCTCACGAAGGAGAGCGTTACGGCTTAGAGCCAGAACACGCGCAAGTTAATGGATCTTATTTCATAGACGACTTGCGAGGTAAGATAAACTTTAGTTCTAACCTTTCTGGAAAAACTGTAATACTAGACTATATAAGTGATAGTCTTGGTACCGATGCTGAAATGCAAGTTCATAAATTTGCAGAAGAGGCAATGTATAAATGGATAACTTATGGTTTGCTGTCGACTAAAGCAGGTATACCTGAGTATATAGTACAAAGATCAAAAAAAGAAAAATTTGCCGCTACTAGGCAAGCTAAACTAAGACTGTCAAACATTAAGGTAGAAGAAATTGCTCAAATACTTAGAGGTAAATCTAAGCAGATAAAACACTAATGTATGGCTGAAATTAAAAACAACTTTCTAAAAGGTCGAATGAATCAAGACCTTGATGAAAGGCTAATTCCAAAAGGAGAGTATAAAGACGCTTTAAACATAGAGGTATCAACCTCTGAAGGCGCTAATGTTGGTACTGTTCAAACAATAAAAGGTAATTATCAAGTTGCTCAAATACTAGATAATTCTGACTATAAATGTATTGGAACTGTAGCTAGCGAAGGTAACAATAGAATATATTGGCTGGTATCTTCTATTACTAAAGACGCCATAATAGAGTGGAATCAAAACGAAAAAATAGCCAGTCTTGTTTTTGTTGACACTAAAAAACAAAGCTCAGATGCTTGTTTAAAGTTTGGTAATAAAATAGTTACTGGTATAAACGTACTTGATGACTTTTTGTTTTTTACAGACAATATTAACGAGCCTAGAAAAATAAACATAACCAGATCTAAGCAAGGAACTGTTAACATAAACACTCACACTAAGCTTTTTGTTAACAACCAAGATTTAGGTGACGTACAAGAAGAGCATATAACAGTAATAAAAAAGAAGCCAACTAAAGCTCCTTTTTATAAAATAGAGTCTCAAACAAGTTCAAAGAAAAAAGGTATATTTGAGCGAGTGTTTCCTAGATTTGCGTATAGATATAAATATGCAGATGGAGAGTATTCTGCTTTCGGACCGTTTACCAACGCTGTTTTTAGCGCTAATCATTTAGATTCTAGAGACTCTGACACTTCCTACAATTTAAAACACGGGTATAACACATCAATGACTAATAGTATAAAGTCTATAAGATTATATGACTTTGTACCTGCTGACATACCTGAAGATGTAATACAAGTAGACTTACTTTATAAAAGGGAAGATTCTAACGTAGTCTACACTTTAACTAGTATAAAAAGACAAGACCCTGAGTTTAGTGCTATTGGCTCTGGCCAAGGAACTAGATACAATGTTGATTACGCTCCGCTAACTAGCTTTCCAGTTGAGAACCATGCTAACGTAGATAGAGGTGACTATCTTATTAAAAGCGAAAACATTTTTTCAGCTGTTGAAGAATCTCAAATACTAAGACCTTGGGATAATGTTCCTAGAAAAGCTAGAGCTCAAGAGGTTACAGGAAACAGAATTGTTTACGGAAACTATACGCAAGGCTATGATTTTTATCCAGACTATTCTGCTAGAGTAAACGCTTATTACGAAGCTAGAAACTTATACAAAAGCAATATAGCTAAAGGTGGTATTGAAACAGTAAAGTCTCTAAGAGACTATCAAGTTGGTGTAGTTTTTGGTGATAAATACGGTAGAGAAACACCTGTTTTAAGTTCTTCTCAAAGTAGTATTCAAGTTCCTTTTGAAGATTCAAATATCGTAGACGGCCCAATAAGTCTAACACCTATAAATATATCTGCTAGCTTAGACACTAATATTCCTGACTGGGCGGACTACTACAAGTTTTACATAAAAGAAACTTCAGGTGAGTATTACAACGTCTTAATGGACAGGCTTTATTTACCTAGCTCTGGTGGTGTAGACTTTAACAATAAAGAAGATCACGTTTGGCTTTCTATACCTTCTTCAGAAATAAATAAGTTTCAAGAAGAAGATTATTTAATATTAAAGAAAACATCTGCATCGAAAGAGGCTTACACCTCTGAGGCTAACAGATATAAAGTAGTAGATATTTCTACAGAAGCTCCAGACGCCGTTAAATACGTTTATCTAACTATAGATGAATTAAGAAACGACGCTGTGGTTTCTAACAGTGGAGTTAATTACGCTTTAGCTGATGGCGCTAACACCGATGGTCTTTTTCAAGATCATAAATTTAGAATAGATAACCCGGTTGATACTTTAAGAATTGATAAAAGCGTTTGGGTTGGAGATCATAGCAAAGTACCTTGGATGGGTACTGGTGATACCGACTCTCACACCGATGTTTCTAACGAACCTGTAGATGATATTTACTTTTCTTGGAGAGGTATTGTTGGCGGGGTTGTTCAACATTCAAAAAGGTATAGAGCCACTTCTATTAGAACTGGATCGTATTGGACTGTTAAGCTGGCTGAAAAAATATCTTTTGAAGACGCTAGATTAGCTTCTAAAACTAAAGCTGCAAACTACGCTGCTGGAGAATTGTCCACATCTGGACAATTAGATCAAACTTTAACATTTAAGGTAGAAAGAAAAGTTTTAAAAGATGGTGAAGACTTTTCCGGTAAATTCTTTGCTAAAATATTACTAGATGATTACTTAAAGTCTAGTATTGTTGATTTGCAAACAACATCGTCTAGTAATAGATTTATAAAGTCAGAGCATGAAATATACTGGTGGGCTGACAGACAAACAAGTTCAACTGGCTATTGGCCACACGAAGAGCTTCAGGGTATTGTTTATACTTCTAATCCACAAACCCAACCTGCTTCTGTTACTGGCGCCACTGGAATAACAGACACACCAGCACATTGGCAGTCTGTTTTTGACGATAGAGGTAAAGCGTTTTTCTTAGATAATATGCCTTTTAAATCTGGTAATCCTTCTTCTGAAGGTTATGCTAAAAACTCTGGAATATTACACAAGGCTTACGATATAACGTACGCTACTGTCAACTGGAACCCTGACGCTGCCACAGACCCTGACCAAGATGTATGGAATCTAAAAGGTGGTGAAACAACTTTTCCTAGATTAGGGCAGACTTCTGAAGGCTTTGGCTCAACTGCAACTAGAATAAACTCACTAGACGCAGTACACGAAGCTAACGACGACTACATTAACGGTCACAGGGCTTTTAGAAAAGATATTACAACTTTAGAATCAGACGAAACGTATGGCGATAAAGAAGGTGGATTTTTTATGTCTCTTTCTTTCTTTGCCCCAGGTAAAGATCTTCATGGCGGTTTTACTAACGCTAATCTTTCTAACGTAGATATTTCTGGTGAAAACAGTATAGCTAGTTTAATGCAAGGTGTTTGGGGAGGCGGTGCTTTTACAACTAAAAATACCGCTTTGCTTACTGGAGACGCTGGTCAAGAAACTAAGTTTATAGAGTTTGAAAGTAACTATTTAGATGGAGAGCCTTTAGCAGAGGCGCCAGGCCCTGGTGTTGGTTATGGTTACGATGCAAACTATAAAGAGCACCACGAAAGACAATGGGACCCAACTTTTTCTCCTAGTAATACAGGTAATGAATCGTTTACAGAAATAGACGAAACTATACAAGAGTTTATATCTAACATAGTAGTTGGTAGTAAGTTTAAGTTTAGACAAGATGCTAACGAAGAAATATACACGATATTAGACGTCAAAGAAAAACATTTTTATAATCATACTCCTTGGAGATTAATATACAACAAAGACAGTTCGGCTCAAACTGGTGACGCCGCTACATATCAATATCAAATATCTGGTGGAAATGGAGACTATGTTTTTACAGAAGGCAATAGCGTAGAAGAAGCTGCCATGAAATGGGCTATACTAAAAGACTCTAACGCATCAACTGGAGATATAAACCAAGCTGGTTTAGAGTTAGCTAACACTATTGTTAATTTTGGTAAAGCTACAAACAGAAGAACATCTTATATAATAAGACTTGATAAAAACCCTAAAGATCAAGCTTACAACCCTGTTCAAGGTGGTTCTGGTAACTTAGATTTTGACACTTTTAATAGAATGGAGTTTATAGACAACAAAGCTCAAGCGCAAGCTGGCTTAGTTAAAGATGTTTCAGCAATATTTGAAACAGAGCCTAAAGACTCTATAGATTTAAATATATTTTACGAAGCTAGTCAAGCTATACCTTCTTTCTTAACTAAAGACAACTGTAATTTATTTGCTCCTCAAGGATGTAGAGTAGAGTTTATAGATCTGCCTCAAGCAACTAGAGGTAATATAAATATAAAAGGTAACATAATATTAAAGTATTGGATTGAAGACACTGGTGGAAACGCAACTGGTTTAGCTTTTAGACTTGAGCAAGAAGACAATGTTCCAAATAGCGGACACGCTGTAAACAGGTTAAACGATGGTGGTCTTGAAATAGACTATGTTGATACTAGAGTTAGATTTTATAGGCCTGATGGAAGTTATACTACTGCTAGGATTGGAGCAAATTACGATCACGTAGCTAATAACGCGGATTATAGAGCTATATTTTATATAAACCCAGTTGTCGATCCTTCTCTCTCCTCAGGTCTTAGCTGGTATAATGCTTTTACTTTTGGTAACGGAGTTGAGTCAAGTAGAATAGAAGACAACTTTAACGCTATGCGTTTGTTAAATGGAGCTAGAGCGTCTACTACATTAGATGAACCTTATTCTGAAGAAGTTAGAAAGCACGGGCTTATATATTCTGGCATATACAATGCGAATGGTGGCGTTAACAATCTGAATCAATTTATACAAGCTCAAAAGATAACAAAAGATTTAAACCCTACGTACGGTAGTATACAAAAACTTTTTTCAAGAAGAGCTGATCTTATTGCTTTTTGCGAAGATAGAGTTGTAAAAATACTAGCAAATAAAGACGCTGTATTTAACGCGGATGGTAATCCTAACTTAGTAGCTACTGAAAACGTATTAGGCCAAGCTACTCCTTTTGTTGGAGACTTTGGTATATCTACTAACCCTGAGTCTTTCGCTTACGAGTCATATAGAGCGTATTTTACAGACAAACAAAGAGGTGCGGTGCTTAGACTATCTATGGACGGCTTAACCCCTATCTCTGACGCTGGAATGAAGGACTGGTTCAGAGACAACCTACCTGAAGCCGGATCTATCGTAGGTAGTTATGATGACTACAAGGATCAATATAACATAACGTTAAGAGAAAACGTTTACGAAAACTTACTGTTAAACTCTTACATAGGCGAAGGCCAAGAGCTTAGTATTAGCGATTATACTTCTGAAATAATGGTTAATCCAAACCTAGAGTCTGGTGTTAACTTTCAGTTTGTTGATATAAACGCTATATACAATAGCACGCCTCAGTCTGATATAATGGATAACAACGAGCTAGAGACTGGCGTAGAAATTATAGAGTGGCCCGCAATACCTTTTGGATCGATTAGTAGTTATACTGTTACGACTCCAGCTACTTATGTAGATGTAGCGCAATATAATGCCTACGCAGCGACTAATTACGGAGCTATAACCGTAGATATTTTAGGTGACGTTCAAATAAACGTAGGCGCTACGGTTGATGAAATAGTTCCAGCTACAAACGCTATAGAGCCAGTATACTCTAACTCAGGTGGATATATACTACGTAATGAAAGTAATTTTGACTCAACCGCTAATGTTGGGATTGACCAAAGCACGGGTGATCATTATAATTATAAGATGTATAAAAACGGTCAGTATGTTGACGCTGCTTACACTGACACTTACACTGAATACGACAGCACAGGTAACACTAACGTAGGTGGTAGTTATCACGCTGCTGGTGTAAAAGTTCTTAAAGGTGCAAATAGCTCTACTACTGAACAGTTGGTTTTTCCTTACTCTATGGCAAGTGGATCTTGGCCAACTAGCTCTTCTCTAGCGCCGGTACCTAGCGGAAATACAAAAGTCACGCTTTACGAAGGAGAAGAAATATTTGTAAAAGTAGATTATGAGTTAGTCTGGAAAAGTAATTACAATAGTTGGTTTGGATGGGATGCTGGAAGATACCCTCCAAACGTAAAGCTAGGTATTAAACTAGAAGACGGCGCCGGCGCAAACATAGCAAGGCTTTACAACACTCCAACCGCCCCTGTATTTAACGTAGTAGGCTCGAGCGCTGTTGATCCTAACGTATGGGTTAACACAGGTTGGACTGTAGACGACAATCCTTATATGGCTGAAAACGGAGTTGCGGAAACTTATCAGCCTAGTAGCTATAGACGCATGAAAGCTAGCACAAAAGATTATGCCGATGCTCTTCCTCACTTAAACGGATCTAATATTAAAATACCTACAGCAGTAATTCTTAAAGCCCCAGAAATAATTGGTGGTGTTGATGCTTTAGTATCTGGTAGCAGTAGAGAAGCTACTTGGTGGCACTTAGGTGACTACTCAGTTTTTTATAACTATGAGACCTTACACCACAATCTTGGAAGGTGGACGTTTGATTTAGGAAGCTTAGGTGATTATGATGGAGAAAAAGTTGCTCACACGTCTACTATCCAAATGATTGTACCTATGAAAGTTTGTAGAAATCAAAACGCTTTCACAGGCCCAGGCGGTCCACAGCAAGCTATAAATCAAGTTCGAGTAAGAGTTTTTGTAGATGAAACAGAAGCTGTAAACGGCAACAATTACACCACTGCTGAGCTTACGCAAGATGGTGCTGATGCGTATTTTACTAGTTGGAATGGTAGTTTTAGTGTAGAAGACAAAGAAATGCTGGGAGCTGGTGTTATAATGAACGTTAAAGGCGTGTCTATATACAAGCTTCAAAAACTACAGTCATTAGGAACCCCAGGCGTTCCAGAAGATACAATACAAGTTGCTGCCGATCCTGTGTTTGAAGAACAAGTGATAGGCACAGAAGACGTTCAAGTTTACGACACTGTAACACTAGAAGATGGTACAACGACTACGATTGGAACTTTAGCAAGCGCGCAAGGTGTTTCTGCTGCTGATTTAGGTGATGTTATGTTAGAGAACGCTGGTGATCAACAAATAGATCCTACTTATATTTCAGTATTAGATACCGCTGCTTTCGATACAGATTACAATTTTCCAAACGCTACAACCCCAGGTTTTGACACAACGTTAAACGCTATACCTGGTTGGACAGAAGTTAGACATATAAGCGGAGGTCATTATCTTTCACCTGTAACACATTCTACCGGAATGTTTGCAAACGAGTTTAACGAGGTTGAAGCTCAATATGGTCCTGAAAATCCTGGCGAATTTTTGCCTATACCACAAGACTTTTTAGACGCTAATCCTGGTGCGCCTTCTACGTACTACTACGGTCAAAGCAATGGCGTTACAAGTTTTGCACCTGGCACAACAACTCCTATAACCACTCATGCTGATGGGACCGCGATACAGATATTTAACGGAGGAGCTGGTAGTGGTACTAACGCAGTGTCAACTGGCACTATAAGTGTAGATGATTACACAATACTTAACGGTGAAAAAGATAATGGTGATCACGGAAGCTCAGTTATGCGTATTGACTTACAAACACCTTTGGATCCTAATAAATTTTATTTATTGGATATTGGTAGAGATGATAGCTACAATACCCCGTCTGCTTCGTACCCAAACACTTATACGACTTATGATGTAACCGGTTCTGCTGGCTATCTTTATATACAACATATTTTTGCAAGTATGACTAGCGCAGACCCAAGACACAACGAAGCGCACTACGACTCGCCTATAAGCTCTGCTTATCCAGATGGATTCTTTGGAGTCTTTAACCATCACACAGATGGTTTAGCGATGGTACCTACGTATGCTACAGAGTACGGTAACGATAGGCATGTTTGGAGAGCAATTTTCAAGCCAGAGGTTGGCGCCACTTATTTAGATAAGCTTGACATTAAATCTTGGGCTAATAGAGCTAAATTGTTAGACGTAACTTTAATAGACATAACTTCTACAGGTTCTGGCGGTACTTTTAGTTCAGAGTGGGCAGTAGGAACGACAACCACACTAGCTAACGCTCTAAGTCAGCCTCAATCTTATTATTATAATGGAGCTTGGGTTTGGAACTTAACGTCAGATGCCCCTAACCTTGGCAATCCTCAAAGCTGGTGGATAAGATACGACTTCGACAACAATGAGTTGTTAGAACCAACTGGTCAAGGCTATAGATTAGTGTTTAACATTGACAACCACCACGAAACAGGTAACGTTCAAGGTAAGTTAAGATTTGATATGAGAACTACTGCTGACGCTAGCGGTAACTTTAAAAGATATTTTGTAGGTAACATAGATAAAGCTGGAACTTACGAGGTATTTTTTAACGTAGACTCAAACTCTGTTACTACTAGCTTCCCTTCTGGTTCTTCAGCAACAATTTCTGTGAGCGATGAAGTAGTCGGTTCTTTTGGTGGATCACCAGCTTTAATAATACTTAGACCAGACTCCAACGTAGACGGCTTTGTTGGTGCGGTGAACAACGTTTCTATAATAGATGAAACTTCTATTGTTTCTGGTGGAGCCGCTACTACGTGGGCGTTTAGTTCTCCTGATCAAACAACAGGTGATCACAATATACTTGAAAGCGTAGATTTCGTTCGATTTCAAAATGAAGTTATTGTTTTGGATAATGCGCCGACAGGAACAACAATATCTCAAGGTGTTAATCCTAGCTTAGTATTAGAAGGGCAAACATATAATGTTTCGTTTAACCACAATAACTTTGGGCAAGGGGTTAATGAGTTTAACGTGTATTATTTTGTTGAGCCTGGCCTAGGTTTTTTCACTACAGTTTCGGATGAAGGTTTTGTTTCTTTAGATAATTTAGAAATAACTAATGTTCCTAATTATAACTCTAGCATGTTAGTTGGTAGTTTGGCTATTGAAGTCACTGGAGAGTTTAACGCGACAGCATACCTTGACAATATCACAATGACTCAAGTTGACTACTTGTTTAACAACTATAAAACTATTTCTTACAGCGAAGATGTTAAAGGTTGGGTTAGTTTTAAGTCGTTTATACCTGAGCAAGGAATAAGTGTGTCTGAGCAATACTTTACGTTTAAAAACGGCAATATATATCAGCATTATCATGACCTTGCTGAGCAAGCTAAGTTTTTTGATGTGTCTTACAACGCTAGCATAACAACAGTGTTGAACGATGGGCCTGATATTGTTAAAACGTTTAGAACTATTGCTTACGAAGGTACTCAAGCAAAAGTTTTTGCTCAACAAGCAAATGGTATCGACGCTGAAATGTGGAATCAAGTTAGTAAAATGGGTTGGTCGGCAGAAATATTAAAAACAAATATATACGAAGGTAACATAAGAGAGTTTGTTGAAAAAGAAGATAAGTGGTTTAATTATATTAAAGGCACTAGCCAAGTTAGTATAGAAAACTTATACTTCCAAGGATTAGGCCTTGCTAACGCAGATTCTATCCAGTTAACTGAAGAAGAATTTATTGAAGTAGAAAATGCATAAATTAATTAAAGACATAGTAATAAGCACTAATGATATTCCAGAGGCTGGAACTACAAGAAGCTTTACCGTAACGGGTGAAGAAGGAGCTTCTTTTATATTAATAGTGTCTGACGCTGACGGTAAATACTACAACTTTTCAGACTTTAGTTTTTCAACAGGTCATAGCCCAGAAAAAAAGCTACGTGGCACTATAAACGGAAGCTCTTTTCAAAGCTTTATCAAGTTTCCTTCAGT
>Ga0209645_1000557_pt1 | contig 19166 bp, 31 predicted proteins | sample ETNvirenome_6_30_FD_184070 | JGI IMG/M metagenome (GOLD analysis project Ga0209645, IMG submission 184070) | Marine viral communities from the Pacific Ocean - ETNP_6_30 (SPAdes) (version 2) | ecosystem: Environmental > Aquatic > Marine > Oceanic | place: Pacific Ocean | collected 2013-06-19
TCTATGATTACCATGATTATTGTAATGTTGTATATCATTACCATTTCTACCAATATACTTGTTACTATCATAAAAATATATTTTGTTACCAGTACGCATATTGTTGCTAGTAGCACCTAGATCTAAAACAGTAGAAGTCCAACCTGATGTATGTCCAATACACACAATTCCATTTGAATCTATTCTCATATACTCAGTTGCACCATCATTACCTGTAAATACAATATCACGATTTGCTGAAGAGTGCTGAGAGTCTATTTGTAAAACATTAGCAGAAGAATCCCACATTATACTACCACTTGAATTATGCCAATCTCCTATTGTAATTTTTGGGTCGTTGCCTTCGCCACCACCTAAAAGGACACCATAGTATTGGTCAGTAGATTCATTTACTGCAAAACTACCTACAACGTGAAGTTTTCTTACAGGATTTGACGCTCCCACTCCAACGTTTCCACCTGATAAAATTCTTAATCTTTCAACACTTGAAGTTCTTAAAGAAATAGAACCTGCATCTTGTGCTAGAAGTCTTAAGTCTCCAGTACCTCTGTGCATAATTTGAGTAACAGCATTAGCGCCACCATACCTAATAAACCTACCACCATAATCTGTATATGTAGTATCGCCAATTAAATCTACAAAAGATGTTACATCTGCCGTTGCACCTAAACCTATTTCAATTCTTCTATTAGCTGTTGTTGTTAAAAGATTTAATGCACCGCCATCAAAAGTCATTTGACCTTCAGAAACTATACCACCAGAACCATCGTCAGTAAGTACTTGATTGTTAGAACCAGACGTAGTTGCACCACCACCTAATTGACGATATGTACCACCATCGTTAATATATAGTTCAGTTGTACCTGTTCTATATCCTAACTCATAATATTCTAATACATCATTAGACGAAGAAGGTACACCTGACCCTCTTTTTATTTTTATTACGTTACCCATTAATTACTAAAATGTTCCGCAATCTATATCGTATTGGTCTATTGTATTATGTACTGATGAACTAATACCTTCTAAGTTTGCACATATAGTATGTGATTTAGCTAATGCATTTACATTAATACTAGCTGCTGCACCTGGCTTCTCTTGTAATCCTTTAAAGAAAAACCATTTAGATGCTGAGCCATCATAACCTAAACCATCATATACATACAAATCACTACCACCTGCATCATTATCTCTTGGAAAAAAGATACCAACATCAACAGCATTTGCCTCTGTTCCTGCATCTTCAATCTCATCACCAAGTTCTAAGAAGTTATCACCTATAGAAACTGTAGTTGAATTAACTGTTGTAGTAGTACCATTCACAGTTAAGTTTCCAGCTAATGTCATGTTTCTAATTCCAGTAATATCTTTATTACCATCTAACACAACTGCCTTACTTGCAACTGCAGTACCAGCTGTTGTATCAACATAATTAAGTTCAGCTGTAGTTGCAGTAACTCCATCCAATTTATTTAATTCTGCTGTACTAGCAGTTAATCCATCTGTTTTATTTAGTTCTGTAGCAGTTGCTGTAACACCATCTAAAATGTTTAACTCTCCTGTTGATGCAGTAACTCCATCTAAAATATTTAACTCTGCTGTTGTTACTGTTGCTCCATCAAGAATATTTAATTCTGCCGATGATGCACTTGTGTACGAACCTACTATTAAAGCATTAAGCTCTGTAGTAGATACTGTACTATTATCACTACCTAATTTACCAATGTATAATTTATTATTACCATTAGACCATGCTAACTCACCATATCCTAATGTTAAACTAGATACATCTGTTGCATTGTAGGTAGATGTTCTTTTAATCTGTATTTTATTTGCCATTAAAATATCCCCCCATTAATGTCTTCATCTTGCAACAGAACTTCCGAATCTGTTACACTGAATGTTACCGTATCTCCCGACACAGCTGTTGTTATTCCTGTTCCCCCTGTTAAGGTTAAAGTCTCTCCTTCAGTAATTTGACTATTGCCGCTGTCTCCTGCTGCTGTAAAATTTGTAAAACCAGCTGGAATTGTATTTTTATTTACAGTTACAGTAGACGTTTGTCTTGTTACTCCTACGTCTTTATCTGATTTTACAATAGTAATATTATTGCTCATGTCATCACCGTTACTCTTTCAATTACTGTAATTTTTCCTTCTAAATCTTTTTCAAACACAGAACCTGAAGTATTTTTTCTAAATATATCATAATATAAATTATCTCCTGGCAATAAAGCTGTTTTAGCTGCAGCTATTGTAAATTTTACAACACCAGTTCCTCCTTGTTTTGTTGCTACTAATTCTATAGGATTATTACTGCCATCTTTAATAGTATCTGTTTCTGGACTTCTTTTTATATGTGATAAAAAGCTAATACTATTAGCAGATACATCAATAGCTGTGCCGTTAGCATCTTTTAATGTAATTGTCATTTCAAAGTCTGCACCTTGTTCTATAGTAATATTATGTTTAGCCGCTGCCATACATTGCCCTCATTTCTTGTTTAGTACGATGTCCTCGTAGTTTTTTTTCTGCGTTTCGCAACCTTCTTCTTAGTTTTATTTTTGCCTTTCCCCATTTTTTTGTATTCCTTCCCATGTTAAAACTGATGTTGAACTATGTTATAATTAGTTCCGTCTTTTGATTCGTTTACATATTTTTTAGCCATATTTACACAATTTTGATACTCGGCTCTGTAATAAGATGCTCTATTTGCGTCACCTTCTTTAATCCATAATTGTTCTAATACTTTAAACATAATACCATCATGAAATTGAGAAGGATAATCTGGTGCTATACTTGTATCTGTAGTAAATTTTGTACTTTTAGACTCATAATGTATTTGTAGTTTATCAGTACCTTCTATTTCATTAGAAGTTAATGATGTAATTTTATTTTCTTGGTAGTCATATTTACCAATAATTAATTTATAATCACGTATAGCCCATAAAATATCGTTTGTTGGCCATGAAAAATCTTTTGCTTTGGTCATGATGGGTCCGTATCTGTTAAGTTAATATTACCTATAAATCTTTTTACTGGTTTGTTATTATAGTCTACTCTAGTTACTTTTAACACTTCATCGCTAGTAGTAACACCAGTAAAATCTGAAAATGCATATCTTCTTTTATCAGCAGTTAATGATACAGTAGCAGTTTTTTTAATTAATCCTTTAGTTTCTTCTTCAAACTTATCCATAGCTCTATTTAACATAGCTCTAATTTGAGTTTCTCCTATTTCAGGATGTTCTTGTTGTATCATTTCTATCATTTCTTTTTGTTTCATTGTTCAGCCCTTTCTGCTGCTTCTCTAGCTCTGCTTCCAGCTAAAAAAGTTGATAATGCTTGTGCATATTCTTGTTGTAGTAACTGTAAATCTTGCATTTTTAATCCATGCTCTTCTGAATCATCTTGAAATTCGTTTAATTCAGCTAATCTTGCTTTTACTGCTGTTTTTAAAATAATTAAATGTTCTATTTCATCTGGAGCGCCTACAAAACTAGCAGCACTCATATCGTCATTAAATACTATTGTAGGATAATTAACTAAATCTACAATAGCTTGATTTGCATGAACTGGTAAAATATATACTTTTCCACCTCTTTTATAAAATACTGGGGATTCATTAGTGGCTTTATAAATAGAATTATTATCAGTTGCTCTTGCTGAATCAGAAGCGTCTATTTCTATTGCTTTATAATTACTTCTTCTTACTCCTAATATTCTAGAAGAAGTTACTGATGCGCCAGCACCATTTGCATCTTGTACTTCTGTAGACATTACCCATAACATTTCTTCAGGTAATACATTAATAATTTCTTTAGCTGCATCTGTTGCAAATTGACCAATAGCCGTGTTATCTACTGTAACATCGGCTAATAAATCTAATATTCTACTCTTTATACTTGTTGCTCCCATTTTTTTCCTTTAGTTAGGGGGAGTATATTGCAACTCCCCCTTGTTAACTATTTACTACGCTTCAAACTTCAAAACAGTGTGTGTTTCTGGAAGTTGAATTTCAAGACCTGCTTCTGTAAGAATCATGTCTTTTCTTCCGTCAACGTTATTGTTTTGTACGTTTGTGATAATTTGAGTATCTCTTGATACACCATTACCAACTAACGGTCTGTATGCTATGTTTTTAAGGTCAATCATAACAGCGTAATCAGCCCATGGTCCTCTTAATAGAGGTTCATGGATGAAATGTAAGTTACCATATAAAGTACTTACTTTAGTTACGTTATGTCCGAATTGTCCTGGAACATTAGCAATGTCCATACCACTACCTGATTGTAGTGAACCGCTGTTTGCAGTACTACCAGATTGTGACATAGTGTTAGCTAAGAATCCGCTACCACCTAGTTTGTTTAACCAAGTCATAACTTCTCTTGAAGCTAATACTAGCTTGTCTCCACTGTTACCAGATTCTGGTGAGAAAATATCTTCCATCATCTCGATAAATGTGTCGTAAGTAGCTTCAGATTTGTCTACAATCTTAACTTTTCCATAAAGCTCAGTGTATGGTAAAATACCCCAAGTTTTACGTACTGGTCCTGATGCAGTTTCGTCTGAACCGCCGTATCCGAATAAGAAAGCGTGCTCTAAGTCCATCTTATGTTCCATAAGTTTTTCTTTGTACACTCTCATGTATTCGTTAGCGTCACCTCTGTAGCGTGTTGCTAGAGATGTACCTGAGAATAATGGTACTGCAGTCTTAAAGATTTGACAGTATCCTTCTCTGTTGTAGAACTCGTCTCTCCAACCTTCTGGGTCAGTTCCAGCTTCAGTCCATGCTGTACCTAGTACTTGACCTTTTGCTCCAACTACAAATCGTAATTTAGAACCACTTGCAGGTGCAACTGCTCCGCTATGACTAGCAGAAGCTCCGTTAGTTCCGACAGGTTTATACATAACTTTAATTAAGTCTGCTGTAAACCTAGCTTCTCCAGCTACTGCAAGACTTGGGTCTGCGTCGATTCTGTAATAAGCTGTTACGTTGAAACCATTAGTTTCATTTACTGTGTAAGCACTACCATTAACAGAATAAATTCCGTCTATAGCAATAACTTGACCAGCTAATAAAAACTTAGGTTGTGAGTTTGCTTCTTCTCTACCGTACACGTCATATCCACATTCAACAGCCATTGCGTTGAAATCACCTGTATCAATGTCCCATTCGCTATTTGCAAATGAACCTGATGCTGCAGATGATGTGTTTTGTGTGTGAACAGTAAAGTTTCTACGTTGCCATTGATGTCTTTTTTCAAGAAATTTGAAAACAGGGTCATCAGTTGGTTTTTTTGCTACTTTCGACAAGTAAGCAAAGAAAGGTGATTGTTCTGGTGCTAATTCAGCAACTCTCTCGCCAAAGTTAAAGATTCTTCTAGAATCGTTAATAGAAACACCAGTACCTGAAGCAAGATATCCGCCTTCATCACCTGGGGTAGGACTAAAAATCCCACCACTAATTGATGTTAAATCCGCCATTTTAGGCTCCTTTTATAGGTTGTGATGTTACCATGGATTGACTTTTTTATGGTCTGTTATCATGGCATTCATCAGTTCATCTTCTGTACTTGATTTTGGCGATTGTACAGAGACACCTGGTTGTACACCTATTGGCTTAGGAATACCTAACTTATCTTGACGTTGTTGTAATTGAGCTTGTCTTTGCTGAGCTTGTGGACTTACTTGATTTGCCTGGGGTGCATTAGCACCAATATTCAGCTGATGTAACTTTACTAAATTGTCCAACGATAAAGATTCAGGAGAAGACATTGTTTCAATAAAGTTATTAGCCATATCTGGAGTGTATCCAAAATTAGCTTGTAATGTATTAATAGTGTCTTGCTGTTGTTGTAGAGCTTGGCGTTGTGCTTCTGCTGCTGCAATTTCAGCATCTCGTTGTGAATCTCTTTCTAAGATATAGTCGTTCATAGACTCAAGATAGGATTGATTCTGCTCTAAATATTTTGCAGAAGAACTATCTGGGTCTGCTAGTGCCTCAGAGTGATTGTAATCAGCTGGTTTCACAGGTTTTACAGGTTTAACTATTTCTGGTTTAGTCTCCTTGACTGGTTCTTCTTTGGTTGTAGAAGCTTTTATTGATTCCAATTCTTGCTTCAATGCTCCAATTTCTTGAGAACGTTTGTCTGCTTGTGATTGCCAGTATTCAAATTGATTAGGGTCACTCTTTGCTTCTATCATAGGCTGAGTACTTGAAGGTTCATTTTCAACAACTGGTTCTTCAGTTACCTGAGTTTCCAAATTAGCTGTAAATGGGTCGTCAGATTTCATATTGAACACTTGGTCAAAAATGTCTTCTTGATTAGGGGTTGAATCTACAATCGGATTCGTTCCCTGCTCATCTAGGATATTGCTGTTTTCTTGATTTTCCATTATTACTCCTTCCTAACTCTCTTCTCCGTCAAATATATTTGTTGCTTCTTTGACTGGTTTAGAGTTCATTAGGTTTTTTCGTTCATCATTTAACCTAGCTTGATATAAGCTGGTTGCCGCTTCAGCTCTATTAGATATTCTATCTAATCCAGAACTGAATTTTTCTACTTCAAGTCGTTTCTTAGCGTGTACTGCTTCTCTATCTGAAGTTTGTAAATCGCCCTTGACTTGTTTTAATTCTGCTTGTAGCTGTTCTATCATCTGTGCCATCTGTGCCATTTGTCCAGCACGCTCTAAGACACCTTCTACATCTACAAGTTCTGATTTCTTCAATACTTCTGTTTGGTCAATTAAGCCCATCTTAAACATTTCCATGTAAGTATTTAGTAATGCCATTCTATTTGTAGGTAATGTAGAGCCTGATACTACTACAATATCATATCTTCCTACTCCTACATCGTGGAATTTAACAACTTCACTGTTATCCATCTGTTTGTAGAAGTTAAATCGTTGTTCTGTTTCTTCTCCGTTAGGTTGAACAATTCTTATTACCTTTTCTTCTGTGTATAATTGTTGCATTAACGGAACACATACTTTAGCTAATTGATTTAAGCCATTTTCAATATCGTCTCTACGTGATTTAATTCTACGTTGTCCAAATTCATCTACAACGATAGTTCCTCTATACGTAGACGGTGCATTGGATGCTCCTCCTTGCATAAGCTCATAAATACCAAAGCCATATTCTAAATCATATTTAGCATCCGCTTCATTTTTATACAATTCATTGGGAAGAGGCACTGGCCCTGCTACAATAGGTGCACCTAGCTCTGCGTCAAATTCAATGACACTTGTTCCTGCTCTTCCCCACTCTTCTTCAACTTGTCTTTTATCTACACTACCACGTGGTATTAATAGCTTTACATTAGTGCTTGTGCTAGCGTGTGCAATAATTAAAGAACGAATTTTATTAATATATTCCTGCAATGGTCTATATAATCTTACATCCGACTCTGGATACGGAGTTCTTAAATGTATATTCATTATAGGAACAATAGGATAATCTTCTACTGGAAGTATTCTTTGATATAATAACTTGTCTCCAACAGAAACTACCATTTTAATTCTTGGTACTTCTACTGCATTGGCAGTTATTTCTTCTAAACCAATTAATTCTTCTGTTGTTGTAGGAATAAATATCATAGTAGAACCAGGGATAGCATTTTCATCTTCTTCTCCTGGAACTTGTATTGGCATTTGAGGTATAATATTGCCCATATCATCAAATTGGTCTTCTGGCATACGATAATGCCAAACTGGACCGCCGTCTTCTATAAGTTCAAAAATATCTAAAACAGCTTCTTCGTCAAAAATAATAGTTTCTTCTCCAGTAATCTTTCTAACACGAATGTACATTTTTTGACGGTAAATATCTGTATCGTCTTTGCTGTAAACATATTCTCTATTAGAAAAAGGTTCAAAAATATTATAATATGTATGAATTTCTTTAGTATAACGTTCTAAATATCTTCTTTTAGTATGAGCTCTATCTTCTTGGTCACCGTCAAATATTTGTCCTTCAGTAGATGCTAAGTTGGTTGTTGGCTGATTATCATAGTAATCTGGGTCTTCTGCTGAATTTTTAATAATTTCACTGTATTCTGGATAAACTGACTCTGCATACTCATCAGTCATATAATTTGCAACAATGATGTTTGCCGCATCTCTTGCATGAACATCTTTTGCATTTGGGTCAATATACACATTTAAAGGATTTATTTGTTTTACACAAACTTCACCCTTACCATTGTCTTTATCTGGGTCTTGATATGCTTGTAATACACCCATTCCACCAACATAATAATCATCAATAACTTGTTTTAACTCCATATCTCCTCCAGATTCTTGCCAAACCCATTGAAATAAATCAGAAAATACTTGAGCTGTTTTTCTATCAGAATCTTCTCGACCTGTAGAACGGAATTGTGGTGAATTATAAGTTAATAAAGCTTTTGCTGTTTCTACAATCGGATGAATACGATTGACAACGATAGGAGCTTGTCCTCTACTTTCTAAAACTTGTTGTTGGTCTTTAGTCCATTGTGCACCTGCTCTGAAATGCACGCTTTCTTGAAATTTTTGTGCCCATGGCTCACGACTTGAATCGTATTGAATAAAGAGCTCTTTAGTTCGTTGAACTTCTTCATGAATTTCTTTTTGCAATATTTCGCCTGACTCATAATCAAATATAAACTCTAAATCTTTTTTACTTTGAGTCCTTGACGCTGCTTGTCTTTTTTCTTTTGGCATAAGCTCTTTCTATCGTTATGTACCCCTTAGGTACTTTAGTTTCTAAATTATCTAAATATTCTTTAAGTTTATTATCAGGCAATTTATACTTGCTTATGTTTATTTTTTTGTCATCCATACAACTATGGAGTTTATAACAAATTTCAGATAATTGTCAAGAACTTTCTCACATTATACGCCAATCTACCTTCTTAACGTTCCACCAATCAGTTTGTTTGTCTTTGTCTTTTTTGTTTTTGGATTCGTGATTTGGAATATATGCGTTTTTATTAGCATAAAAGAATCCGTCTAGCAAGTCATCGTTTTTTGCTCGTGGATATAACATAAGTTCATCTTCAAACTCAGTCATGTCTTTCCTCATAAATACTTTATGATTAGCAAATAACGGTTGCAAACTTTCTAAACGGTATGATTTTGAGGTTCTAGGATTCTCTTTGACTTCAAGTCCAGGAATAAAGAGTCCTAACTTTTCGGATTGTTCTTTGATGTATTGACGTAGCATTTCCTGATAACCTACAGACTCAATACGAGTTTTGGTACTTTTATAAAATTTAAAATTATCAATAATAGCATCGGCTAAATGTAATGGGGTAGCACGTTTTCTATAATATGGCAGCACAAATCGATTATTCTCTTTATCAATAGCAATGTTAAAAATAACAGAATAGTCTGCTGTTTTCTTGGTACTAGAGGCAGGGTCGACTCCTGTGAAGACGTTCACAGGTCTCCTCTCGTTTACTTCCTCACCATTTAGGTTCGTCAGAACGAGGGTCGACAACCCTGCTGGGTCGGTCTCGATGGTGCCGTCATAATACCTGAAATCATCTGGTCTAAAGAGATTATCCTCATCTCCCACAATTTGACACAGATACTCACGATAAAATACCGATAAACGATTAATAGAGTCTAACTCCTCTTTCTTATCACGTAACTTCTCTATCGGCCAGACTTCTTCCCATAAAGCTTCACCTGTATCCAGATTCGGTCGAAACTCCATAGTCTTCCACCCTTTCATTTCTTTTAGGGTTTCTACCAAGCAACGCTGATGTTGAGGAGTACCAATAACACATATCTTCCCAGTAATGGGGTCCAGGGATGGAACACCAGATTGCAGCAACCAACGTAGATTAAATTCCATCGCTTCTGCTGTTTTCGTGTTGTTCTCATCCTCTGGGTCATCCAGGATAAGAAGAGTAGGTCTTTGATTCCCATGCTTAATTCCTCTAATTTGTTGTCCTGTACCTTTACAAATAATGACACTTCCGTCTTTTAACTCTATTTCGGTATTAGTCCATTTACGTGCACTGTGTTGTCCCCAATACCCAAAGAAGTATCTAAATTCTTTTGAATAGTCTAATACGTCTTTAATCGTTCCTAGCAGCTTAGTCGCATGGCCTTGTGTACGAGATACCAAGACAATTACTTTTACTCCCTTTGTAAACATTAAATGAAACAACGGATACACCCCAGCTACAATCGAACTCTTTGCATGACCACGTGGTGCAATAATATTTAACTGTGTTCCTTGCCCTTCTAAGATTTCATTAGCAATATCAGAATGAAAAGGCGGTGAAGGACTCGAAAACATATTTGGCATAACCATTCGGCCGAATAACAACATATCCTGCTGCATATCCAGCATTATCTCTTGTTTTTTGTCCATTATTTCTCTTTCTTATACGTTTCTACCTTAATTTGATGGTCTTTAGCCACTTCTTTTAAGGTAGCAACAAATAATTCTAAAGATTCTTGCTTTTTAGCCGTTATTACTATCGTACGTTTCATTATGTTCTTCTAATGGTTGTGTTTTTGTTGCTTTTAGCTTCTTTTTAGCTGTTTCGTAGTTATCTGCTATCTGATGCGTGATATCCATTTCTAATGTATCAGTTTGCGTCTTAGCTTTTGGTTTCATATCTAAGAATCCACCTAATTCTTTGGCTGCACGTATCATATTTCCAGAATCTTCATTTACTTTAGCTACTTCAATCGCATCTTTTATTACATCTAATACAAATCCTTCATCAATTCCTTTTTCAGTAAGGACTTCTTTCATCTTTTCTTCAATCATTGCTTTCATTCCTCTGGTTTTTAATAACCGTTTTACGCTTGCTACAGGCTTTGCTTGGTCTGGCCTATATATTTGCCCTAATTTTTCAAAATCTGGCGATTTTCCCGCCATTACGTACGTTATATACGCATCTGCTAGGTTCTTTGCCCTACGTGTTTGTAGTTCTTTGTCCATATGGGACTTAGTACTAGCACTTGTATAGTTTCCTGTAGCATGATGTTTTAAAAACTCCAACTTACTGGTACTTGTAATCCATTGCTTCCCATAAGGAAAGGTGCTTTCAGTACCAGTCTTGTATTCTTTACGGTTAATACATATAGCTACATAGCCATCATCGGATACTCCATACTCTCCAGGAGTACAGTCTTTCCAATGTTTATAACTTAACCCTTCATTATCTGCTTCATCCTGATGATATACAGGATATTCTACAGGTACGTACTTATTTATCTTCAGTTTTCTCTGAATCGTTATCATCTGCTTTATCGTCTATCTTCAATTCTTTCTTCATCCACTCTAAAAACTCTTTTTCATCTTTTTTAAAGTGTATATACATATCTTGAACCTTTTTTGCATTTTCTACTTCCATACGTACTAACTGTACTTCCATGCCTAATGCATTAATTGTACGAATCAAATCTTTCTTCGTAGGGTTCTTCTTTTTATTTACCGCCATATGTCGCCTCTATCGTTTTATCTTATCGTTTTATTATTACGTAGATTTATTTATCCTTAAATAAATAAATCGGTATGCTCATAACGTTAGAGCATAACGAATACTCTATCGTTTTATCTATTACGCTTACTCTTACGAATCCATACATATCCTAATCCTTCTCGATATTGGTAATATCGAGCTCCATTTCTTCCATTAAGCATTCTATTTCCATTTGTGCGTTAATGTAGTCGTATACTTTAATCGCTTCTTCCGTAAACTTGCGCTCAGGAACTCGTACCCATTGATTTTTTTTCTTATCAAAATATTCTAAATGTCGTTTTACGTTCTTTCTGCGCTTCATGCTACAAATTAAGGGAAAAGGTTGAAAAAGTCAATCCGTAAAAAATTGCTGTAGATTGCGTGCACTAAGTATAGAGTATATCCACCCCCCTTCATATGTTTATGCAAACGGTATATTTCGTTGAAAAAACCCAACGAAACATATCCATCGCATAAACAAGGGCGTTGAATGCACTTAGCGTTGCAAGCAACGTAGTGCACAGTATTTTTTAGGAAGTATTGTAATGATTTGAGATAATAGTCATTATCGGGACATCGGGCATTCGAAAAGCATATGCCACGTGTCCTTATCAAATCATTTGCCATACTTCTATTTAAAACCATACATCGTAAACGATGTCCTCAAAACCTAAAAGAAAGCGAAAACACTCATTCTGTTTGGTTTAATTTAAGTCCCTATACATTGAATTATACTTATTAAGCCAAGGTTTTTTATAGTTTTTCCCACAACAAATAAAACTATAAAGATTTCATTTTAAGATAGTAAAGACAGATTAGCTTTAATTAGTGAAAATAACTCTGAAACTACAAATCTATGTAAATAGACAGGATACTGAGATAATCTTTACTATCTTAAAATTATTGTTATTTAAACTTATTAAAGAAAGAGAGTATTAAAATGAATATAGTTGTAGAGAATATCCCATTTAATAAAAATTATGATGATAATGTAAACTTAACGATTTATATGTCTTGTTTACACGCATACGAATTATTTGAATGGGAAATAGCATCAATATCAACTGAGATAGATGATGTAGTACCATATCTTGATAGTCTTCAAAGAGAATGGTTAGTAGGATTAAATAGAAAAGATTTGTTCTTAAATATAAATGAACACGTTTCTATTTCATTCCTAAAAGATGAATTAGAAAAACATCTTAAAAAAGAATTAAAAGCAGATAAATTATTTTGTAAAGAACATAATTTGCCCTTTTAATTTGGTTGTTTGTTTAGAATAAATTATTTCACGTAGGCATTATATTGTTATACCTCACGATGTAAAGCGTGCGTGAAATAATTTATTCTTAAAACATACATCCTAATTGGTTGGGAAAAAAGTTTTCCTAACTATTAAATATTAACTTCATAGAACAAGAAAGGATAAAAACTATGGAAAATAAAGAAAAGTTCACCTATGCAGTAAGACGTATCAACAATGAAAATGGAAAATGGGATTTAGTTAAATCTCATAAAGATTTTCAACACGACGATAAATTTATCGTTCAGTTTAACAAAGATGCAGAAGGTTCTACTGATGAACTTATAGATTACTTTGTTAAAAAAGTAGCTACGATGAATAAAGGCATCTTAGCTAAAAAAGCATTACAAATTAACTTTAAGCGTGAAACGAACGGCTTAACGTCTGGACAATACCAAGACGGCACAGAGTTTGTTAAATGCTTTGGCGTTATTAGTTATGCGCAAGGTTCAAGCATTACCGAAAGCTTGGACTACTAAGCCGTATTTGTTGGGTTATGTGTAAAAGCATAGCCCAACATAAAAAATTTCGGCTCGCTCACTTCGTTCGCTCGCTCTATAAAAAACCTTAAAACATACATTGTATTTGATTTAATTTTAAATGAAAGGAATATAAAATGTCATTAATTATAAATAGTGAACACGATTATATTTATATTCCAAAAACCAAACGTGAAGTCATTGAGCATATTATTGCAAGAAAAGGCGGAACGTTTGCTTATTGGAATAAAAGAAAAGTCAAAGGATTAAAGAAGTTCCTTTGGGCAGTTAAAATGGGCTATAAATGAAACGTAGCCCATTTAAATTATATAAGACTATATTATAGCATAAAGTGCGAAAGTCAGATACGAAGTGTACATCAGACGTGAAGTATACGTTTTGTAGTCTTATATAAACCCAAAGAAAAAATCAAAGGCAATGTAGGGGGCGGATTACTTGGTACAACTAACCTTCCGTGCATTACAAGGTACAACTAAACATCCGTGCTAACACACTAACAAAAGCACGAAACGCTTCACACTAACATTCTAATTGGTATTCTTATCTTAACATATTGTTATAGATATCAGAGTATAGATGAAGTAAAACTTTAATAAGAATTATGTAATACAAAGTCGCTCTTTGTATTGCATAAGTTTGCAAGCTTGTGAACAGGTAGGGCGTTACGGGTCCTATAAGCCCTCTCAAGCACACATATCCCGATAGGGTATTATAAATATCAAATGGTATTGTAATAGTAATATATGTGGTATGTTGATAGACGTATAAGCGAAATCAGTAGCTTAGCATTGATAAATGTATAGAATACAAGGTCAAAATAGTCGAGCCTTGCTATACCTAGTTATAAATACAATGTATAGTGTCAGTGATGACAATCAAAACTATATGAGTATGTCAGATATGATTATAAGTAGTATCAAGGGGAATGCGTTCCCCAAATAAATCAACAACATTTTGGGTAGACTGAAATCCCATGCAAACATATAGCATAAAGTAAGCTTGTAGCGTGGCTATGAGCTTACATTATGTTTATCTAAAAAAATTAATGCAGTTAAGTTATCTGTAATAGCCTGAAGCCTAGGCAAATGTATACAGTAAAAAGCTGGTTGGCGTATACGCTTAACTGCACTAATGAAATGGAGAGAAAAATGATAGAACAGTATATCTATTTTGATGAAAACAATAATGTAGATTATTCAACACATCATCCAGATAAATATAATAATAATCAGTACTGTATTAAACTAACATTTGAAACGCAAAGAGATAGAGATATAATTCTTGACGCTTTGTTTCCAAGTGAAAGGAAAGAAAAATGATAGAAATACCAATAATTGCATTGATGTTGTTTTGTATGTGCATCCTCGGTGTAATTCTATTTACGTATGAGTATGGTAAACAAGTTCGTGAACTAAAAGAATTGAAAAGAAAGGTTCGTGAACGTGATATAGAGCTAACTTATGAAAGATTCAGAGAAAATATTGGACAAACAACAAGAAAACAGTTGCTTGACCCAGAAGTCTTTGAAACATCAAAGCGTAAAAAGTAAAATAAGCAATGAACATACAATAAATGACACTAAGTATAGAATAGTTGAAGAGTGGGAATGTGAAGATGCATACTTTGACTATGTTGTAGAAAAATTTAGATAGACTTGGTGTCATACAAGTTGGAATAAATCCAATGTTGTGGGAATAAAGCGGTTAATGTGTTGGTTAGGTTTAATCCTCAGCACTTGAAATTAACCGCTTTATTTGTTAAATTATGAAAGGTAAAATCATGAGAAATAATAATAAAATTCGAGAATGTTTAAGTGACATCTTAAAAGCACATCAATGGAACTATACAGAACATATAGATAAATTTTGTTCTGATATAGACATTCGTCTAAAAAAAGGCAAAAAGTATTCCGACCAAATACCAATATTTAAAGGTGATGAAGGTTGGAATGATAGACATTTTGCACAAGAAAGTCTAGAAGAGTTATTAGATTTTTTAGTATATCAAGCGTCAAGATATATTCGTTTTAAACACGATTGGGATACTAAAAGAATACACTTGAAAGATATGATGGTAAGCAAAATGATGATAATGAAAGCATTAGAAATGTATATCACGTGTGTTGATATGTATGAAGAAGAGTTAGAAAGTGAGGAAAAGTAAATGAATGTAATCATTGGAATAATTAGTGGCATCATCCTTGGTATTGTAATTACCATGGCACTAAAAAAAAGAAAAAGTGATGTAGAGAGAGATGTAGTACGACAAATTGTAAGACACCGTTCTGAATTTGATAACTACAAACAATATAAAGATAATCTTAATTAACTAGGAGGAACAAAATATGTTTCAAGCAAATAAATTGCAACGTTTTGTATACTATGTTGTCCAGAATTTACGTATGGATGATTATCAAAGCAGACATTGGACAAGTGTAATGAAATTAAAACACTATCTAAATTTCTCTTTGTATTTGTATAGAAAACTATTGTCTATGCTAGACATAACAGCTATTGGTAATAAACATCAGTTTATTTTCAATCAAGTAATACTAGCGTTAGACCCAGAAAATGTACACTTGTTTAAAAACTACTACGATGAAAATAAGTGGCCAATGTCATTTGAAGTAGAATATGAAAGTGAAAGTAGTCAATATACTTATACAGACCATATGACAGTAGAGGGCTTAAACTTGTTAAATGCACCAGTAATGCCTATTACAGATGATGTAAGAGATGAAGCTGCTGAGTATATACAAGAAAACGAGTATTACATTAACATTACCAATGATGATGATGAGGCTGAAATAGACACTTATGAACTAAATAATCAAATCGTGCTACCCAAAAATGATTTAGGTATTATGTATCTAAATTCACTATTAAGTGAAGATGAAGTTTTTGATATGCATGACGATGAAGACTTTTCAAAAGTATCCAATAGTGCATTAAAAGACTGGGTTACAAAAATGTTTGAAGAGTATCGTATTGTAGCAGTTCATGGTGATGTAGTAGATACTGAAGGTAAAAACGTTTCAGAGGATTATGCTAAATTCTTAGAAAATAGCAAAGTATCACCAGAATACATAGCTGAACAGCTTGTATCAGAATAATAATATTAACATATAGAGCAGCAATAACTGGTCCAGAAAGGTATGAGAGTAAGTGCCGATTTAGATGGAATATGTGAGCTGCTCTATAAAACTAGGAGAAATCATGGCAATAAAAGATAAATCCGTTGAAGTAAGAGACTTTAACAACATTCAAGTTATCACAAGAGAAAAAGATAAATGGGATGGAAATAGACAAGGTGTAGATTGGTGGACTGAAAGCCAAGCTATGTCATTGTTTGAACACGCTAAAAAAGATGGCGATAGACAACGCTATTGGGATACCATTATGAAAGAAACGCCAATTAGAAGTATAAAGGTAGTCATTAATGGTAGTGGTGATAGTGGTGGTATAGAAGATTTTTATCTATACGATGAAAACGAATATGAAATATCAGCTATGTTCAAAGTAAAACAATTCCATATGCTAAAAAATAAAACAGACGCAGAATGGAAAAAGTGGAGCGATGAACATAATTCAGTATACGGAGAGCAAAAGAGATTTTTGCAATTGAATGATGATGAAACTACTGAATATGAATTATCACAAGAAGGTCGTAAAAAATGTATGCAACAATATGTTGAAGCAATGGAAAACGGCTGGGAATTACATTCTATAAACCGTGGTGGTAATTGGAACTCAGCTGATACATATGTAATGTATAAACGTTGGGATAATGCTGATGGTTATAACGATTGGGGATATCAAGATAGTGTAAAGCTAAATTTGCAATTCCCTTCTTGTAATACATATGACCGTGAAGTAGGGAAAAATAGAAACGCTATTACGGCATTTCTAAATAGTTTGTATTATGGAATATTACCAGGTGGTTGGGAAATCAATGAAGGTAGTATGAATGAATTACAAATTAATAACGTAGAAAAGGATGGTGAAAATTATCCTAAAATTGAAGTAAGTCATGTGTATTTTAGAGAAGAGCATGAGGAATTTGAATTTGATTCTATGGATTTTCTTAGTTATTTCAATAACATTACTAAAACAAAACAAACGTATAATCTTGACACAAAGCAAGGTTCTGAATCGTTTTATCGTTTAGTATCAGAAATTGAAAGTAGGAGGGTAAAATAATGGACCCTCTATTTCATGCTAAGAGTTCAGTAAAAAAATGGGGTGGCAACGTAGATGATTACTTGCCAATCCATCATTGGTTTGATGATACTAAAAAAGGCTTTGCATATCCAGCACATAGAGCTATAAGACATCATAGTGAAGGTATTGGATGGTGCATAGAAACATTTGGTAAAACAATTACTTTATCAAGTGGCAAAGAAATACCAGTAAGATATGTCGGTGAACAGCACGTACAAGAAGATTGTGGCTGGATACCAACAATGAAAGATTGGTTAAAGAATCTCAAACCAGAGCCTTGGATGTTAAAGGTAGGTACAAGGCTTGAAGCTGATAGAGCGTTAAAATAATATCTTTGGGCGGCAACTTTCTTATTCAGTTAGTTTAATCATGATAACCTCCTAAGCCGCCCAAAAATACGCTAAAACAATCATTCTATTTGATAGGAGTTCGAATGGCAATTATATACGTAAATGGAAATCCCAAGTATATTCCTACGACAAAAATAGTTCATAATAAAAAGTGGCGAGAAGCTACAGCAAAAGAATTTTATGAAAAGTATGGTGCATGGCAAATTTTTGTTGGTGTACCAACACGTCAAAAGAAAACTTGGATTGAACAATACAGAAAGAAAGGGGTGTAAGTATGGCAACCTTAAAACAAAGTTATTCAGAGGAACACGAAACAATGTTGTTTTCAATGAATACGATTGCAAAAATACCAAGAGATAGTCAAAGCTTAAAGCAAGAAAAATCAAACGCTGAGCAAGGCTATAAACCGAGTAAATTTGCATGGACAATTCATTTTCCAAGAGCATCTTGGTTACTAATGAAAAATCCATACTATAATAGCACACTTGCAGCACTAAAACGTGGACACGGTCCTATATTTGACGAAGTGTCATTAACGTATACCAGTGATTCGCAAGTGCCTTATTATAGTGTATTAAAAGAAGGCAACAAAATAGGTAATTTCTTTTATCGTAAAGATATTAATGGTAGTACCTATTTATATATGCCTAGAGGCGGTGCCTTGGCAACACGAAGTTTAAATAAACGTATCCCAAGCAGCATCGGTAGAGATGGAAAGAAAAACTTTAGAATAGATGTATCCAATGATTATTACATTTTTGATATGTATAAGAATGGTAATATTATTGAAGATTCTAGACTATGGTATAAGAAAAGGAGTTAATCATGGAGATTAATATTACAGAGAGTATGTTTAATGAATTTGTAGAAGTTAGAGATAGCGGAGAGTATAATATGTTTGACCCTGCTGCTAGAGCTGAAACATCATTAGACAAGAATGAATGGATATATATTATGCGTAACTTTGAAACATTGGAGGAGCAATTCAATGGCGGAGAAGCATAGTATTACCTACGAATGTTGTGAAACTGGCGAAAAGGTTACTACAACAAAGAAATACACTGAATTACCATATAGCTTAAAGGATATTACTATCGGTTCAAGTGATACAGAAGTACAAAATCCTTATAGTGGAGTTAAATATACATTAGACCCAATTGAGGAAGCAGTATATGCTTGCATCAAAGGTGCTGAAATTGTAGCGTATAATTTAGGTCCAGATAAGCAAATGAGCAATCGTATGTGGGAAACAGTAAATCAAGGTTGTGATTGGTTTAGAACCAACAACCCAGAAGCGTATATGGCGCTTTTAGATTAATTA